>Ga0255048_10000206_pt1 | contig 43228 bp, 58 predicted proteins | sample JV7_2_2_MG_FD_183619 | JGI IMG/M metagenome (GOLD analysis project Ga0255048, IMG submission 183619) | Seawater microbial communities from Jervis Inlet, British Columbia, Canada - JV7_2_2 | ecosystem: Environmental > Aquatic > Marine > Inlet | place: Canada: British Columbia | collected 2016-10-06 | reverse complement strand
TTGTCATGGTCTGGCAGGAGCATTGAACGGAAAGTGCCCACCCAGCAGGGAACTAAGTATTGCCTTGACCAAGATTGAAGAGGCGACGTATTGGGCGATTAAGTCGATTTTTGTGAAGTGTGATGAATAGAGATCCCTGGATAGGAGTAGACCTCGATGGCACGTTGGCCGAGTATCATGGCAGCATGGACTGGAATGAGATAGGGGCGCCGATATTGCCGATGGTAGAGCGCGTGCAGAAGTGGTTAAAGGGGGGCAAGTCGGTGAAGGTATTCACTGCCAGGGCGAGCGCATGGAGTGAGGTAGGGTTTGATGTTGTGAACCGGCCGATATATGAGTGGTGTCAGAGGCATATTGGACAAGAGCTGCCTATTACGTGTGTAAAGGATTTTGGGATGATTGAGTTGTGGGATGATCGAGCAGTAGGTGTGGAGCATAATACTGGCAAGCGATATGACCGAAAAAAAAGATAACTGGACCATGTATGAGGACGAGTTGGCCGAGGCGTATGGCATATCTCGGACTAAGATGACTAAGATGCGGCTTGATTTCCACGGTAATTTCAGGGAGGGCTTGCATTGGACTAGAAACAGGTCGAGGCCCAGGAAGATTAAGTGGAACAGGGAGGGTGCTATTGCTTTGGCGAAGGAGGTCGGGGTTGATAGTGTTGTTGGTGAGTTGATTATTGAGAAGGTGGAGGAGAGAACTGCCGCCCCGGCTCCCGATCCTAACATAGAGCGGTTACGAGTGGTTAAGAGGTGCCGCAATCCGAGGCTGTTGTTTGCCGTTCGATTTGACGATGAGACAAAGGAGAGGATCTCGGTGTGGGTGAAGACTAATCAGGTGTATAAGGTGCCGGGGGTAGTGTTTGCCAAGCCGGACCCAGATCTGCCGCACGGGTATTGGCATGAGGTGAGGTCGAAGGTGAGGTTTCAGAGGACTAATGTCGGCGGTTAATTATGAGAGAAATAGATGAATTTGTAGCGGTGTTTGAGTCCAAGTGTCCGTTTTGTGGGGGGGCGAAGTGTTATCTTGGGCAAACAACAAGATCAGACAAGACTTTGTATTGGGTTGCTTGTGGTGACGGTGCTTGTGAAACTACCGGCCCGGTGAAGAGTAGTGTTATGCATGCCTTAGCTGCGTGGACTTCAGTTAGGGGGGATTGGTTATGAATGAAGACAAAAGTTATGGTGTTTTCTGTGCGATTGCGTTTTGCGCCATCCTGTGTTTTGTGGTCGGAGCGTATGTCGGGACCATGACTGAGCGAGGGGTGTGGCACGTAAAGACTATCGAGCAAGGGGTAGCCCAACATAATGCCATTACCGGGAAGTGGCAATGGAAGACAAACATAGTTGCCGGTGGATCTTTGAGTGAACGAGTTGTTGTATTTAGGAAGTGAGAGTGAGTGCTGCTAATTATGTAGACAATGGTAAGTATCCGGTGCCGTGGGTGCATGTAATGGAGGCTGCCCACAAGTGTTGGTTCTGCCGTATCTGCCGTTTCCCACTAGACTATCGTGGGCCACTAAGTTTAGCGCATGTGTTTCAATGCCCCCGCTGTGGGCCAGGAGTAGCTGATGAATTTTGGAGTGGGCCTAGAGCCGTCAACCCTTAACCATATGCACCTATGGATCATCATGAAATTGAATTGCAAGAGTCATTAGCCGGAGCGATTTTGCAGAGTTACGACGACCAGCATCTGTTGGATTTGCCGATAGCGACAGTGAAGCGATTAGTTAGAACTGCTATGTTGAGACTTGATAAGGCAGTAGAAAAGGATCAGACAAATGGTAATGCTAGAAGTGCCGATGACAAGCGCGACAAGAGTTCACATAAATGACAGATCCAAAGCCATATCCTCGTCGTTTGTCCTTAGCGGAGACGAAACGCAGACTCGACAAGATGGAGGTTTCAGGCATGGCTGTAGAGTGGGATCCAGGGTTGTTGAATGCCAACATTGCCGCTTTTGGGAGTATCGACGCATTCGCTCAGTCAACCACAGGAGAGTCGGAGTGTGTAGACAATTTTCCCCCCAACTAGAGCAAACAGGTATGTGGAGCGAGATTCATACTGAAGAAGACTTTTTATGTGTAGCGGGGGAAGCGTCCGAGTAATGGATAGACCAACCCCCCACCCATATTGGAAGCTGCCGTCGCCCGAACAGATGGCAACCCTAGCATCAACCCCCGAAGGCGCAGATCAGTTGGCGCAGTTTTTGCGGGATCGAGAGACCCGCATAAAGGCAGAGATTGACAACCCGTATGACTATGGCGTCGATTTAGAAGTTTGGTCAGATGCCGATGATTTGTTGGCCAAGGGTGACGAGGTATTGGTATTGGGGGGCAATCGTAGCAGCAAGACAGAGTGGGCTGCCAAGAGGTTGGTTCAAAATGCCTTGTCTGCGGGAGATCGCATGGGTTGGGCGCTACACACTTCTGGGGCCAGTTCGATAGAGATGCAACAGCCGGTGGTGTATAAGTATCTGCCGGTTGAAATGCAAACCCCTCGCCGGAGCAAAACTACTGCCGTGTCATATAGCATCAAAAACGGCTTTACCCAGGCCAAGTTGGTATTGCCTAACCGGAGTCAGTTGATTTTCAAGAACTACATGCAAGAGCCTAGGGTAATTGAGGGTGGCGAGACAGACTTTATATGGACCGATGAGTTGGTGCCTATCAGTTGGATTAAGACTCTGCGCTATCGGAATGCCACACGCAAGGGCAAGTTGGTTGTCACGTTCACGCCGGTGTTGGGATACACACCTACAGTTGCCGAGTACATTAGTGGGTGCCGCATGTTGAAGACCAAAAAGGCCGAGCTACTGCCGCACAAGGTAAACATGCCTGGGGTGCCGAAGGGACATATGCCGTATATTGCCGAGACGAGGTTTCCTGGCAAATACATAATTTGGTTTTGGAGCGAGTTCAATCCCTATGGTGGCTATGAGCGGTTGAGCAAGGAATTAATTGGCCGCCCCAGCAACGAAGTTAAGATCCGTGCCTATGGTTGGACCGACAAGACCAGTGGGCATCAATTTCCACAATTCAGCGAGAACAATATAATTAGCGATGAAGACATACCACCTGCCAAGCAATGCACTAACTACATGGCCGTGGATCCTGCCGGAGCGCGAAACTGGTTCATGCTATGGCTTAGAGTGGATAAGGATGGTAGGTGCTACGTTTACCGAGAGTGGCCAGATCATACTATCGGAGAGTGGGCAGTGCCGGGAGACAAAGCAGACGGGAAGATGGGGGTTGCCCAAACCTATGATGCCGGAAAAGGATTCGATGCAGTTAAAGAAACCATCAGACGACTGGAAGGTGGAGAAGAGTTTTTTGATAGGTACATAGATCCTCGTGCCGGTGCGACCCAGGCTATCGGCAAAGACGGCGGGACATCAGTAATGGACCATCTTGCCACTGGCGACAACCCCATGTTATTCATACCTTCTGCCGGGATTTCGGTAGATCAGGGTGTGGCTCGAATTAATGATTTGTTGAGTTGGGACCAAACTGCGCCCTTGAGTGGGATTAATCAGCCGAATTTATATGTCAGTGAGAGTTGTAAAAATCTAATCTACTCATTGAAGGAATGGACTGGCGCCGATGGCGAAAAGGGCGCTTCAAAGGATCCGATAGACGCGCTTAGATACATATTGGTCATGGATCCTATTTACATTTCCAAGCAATCTAACAAGGCTATCCGTGCGAAAGGTGGGTATTAAATGGGTGAAGGTAGCAAAACAGTGGCGTGGCTGAAAGACAAGTATCCCCCGTTACTGGATATAGGACAAGCGTCTGAAATGACCGGACTCAACAAGCGCACCTTATGGAAGCTGCGGAGGCATGGAGCGGTTAAAACTAGTCCAGTGTCGTCTGTGGCGAAGCATTATTACCTTCGTGACAACTTAATAGACGAACTTAAACTAGCCGATGAAGAATGACGAATATACCAAAGATACTTTAGCTGATGCAACCCCTCAACCGAAGCTGCCGGAGTTACAGGAAGAATACACTCGTAGCTTCAGTGAGGGCGAAGGCACTGGTACAATTGTCGGGACTCTCACGTCGTGGGACTATACCCGGCTGATGCGGTGGAACGGGCAAAGCGATGATGGCAAAAAGTGGCAGAAAAATCAGATCGATGGCAAGCAGGTTTTTCCTTGGGACGGTGCGTCTGATGCCAGGATTCCATTGGTTGATACAGTTATTAATTCTACTGTTGATTTGCTGTGTGTTGGCCATGAGCGGAGTCGTCTGCAAGTAAGCGGGATGGAGGTATCTGATGCCGAGGGCGCTAAGATAGTTGAGAGACTGTTGAAGTGGCTTACGGATGTCAAGTTGCGTGGGCAGATAAACCTGGAACGCGAGTATCTTGCCAACTACCAGGAGACGTATGGATTTGCCGTTATGCAGGTTGGGTGGGAAGAGAAAAAAGCAACCACTCTATTTGACATAAATGTTGATTACGTGCGCGAGAATTTTGGTGAAGACATGTTGGCGGTTTTGTTGGATCCTGATCAAATTGATTTGGCTATCCAGCTTGTCAGTGAACAACTGCCTGGGGTAAAGAATAAAAAGCTACGTGCCCTGCTAAAGACTTTCCGTGAAGAGGGCGAAGCGAGTGTGCCGGTGACAGAGGTGGTATCCAGTGTGCCTCGACTAACTGCCTTGCGCCCGTATGATGACATAGGATTTCCCCCCGAGACGCTTACTCTGCAAAACGCCCGAGTGATTTTTGTGCGCCGGTATATGACTGAGGCCCAACTTAATGCCATGGCCGAAGAGGACGACTGGGACAAGAAGTGGATTAAGGCAGTTAAAAAGACAGCAGGGCACCAGAGTGTAATGGCCTCTACGCAAGAAGTCGAGCCCACAGGTTTGGCCGGAGCGAGGTTGACTACGTATGACCGCTACGATAATTTGATTGAGGTGGCTTGGGCATATGCGAGGCAGAGCGATGAAGATGGTGTGAACGGCATATACTGCACGGTGTTTTCGCCTCATGCCCTCAAGGACGACAAGGACCAGGACATCTACGCCAAACATGAGTTGCAGGACTACGCGCACGGGGTCCAACCATTCGTTGCCTTTACAGCAGAAAACAGGTATCGCCGCATATCCGATAGTCGTGGAGTGCCTGAGATTGCCGAGACGTGGCAAGATGAAGTTAAGGCCCAACATGATGCCGTGGTTGACTATACCAGCATCACCACTGTGCCGCCCATTACTGTCAACAGGCGTATTGGCCAGGTCAGCGAGTTAGGTCCAGCCGTGCAATTATCGGTTAACCGGCCGGATGACTATGCCTTTATGAGCCCTCCTACCCGGCAACCTTCTACTGCCTTTGAGATGATCAGTTCAGTAGAGCGTATGGCCGCCACATATTTCGGGATACCTCACCCAGACATCCCTCCTGCCGCTACTCAGGTCAAGCAACAGCGCAAAGTTGGGACATGGCTATCGTGTTGGACCGAGGTGTATAAGCAAATGTTTGCCCTGGCGCGTCAATATATGGAGCCAAATGAAATAGCGAGGGTTACTAATTCAAGAGTAGGTATTTCAGGTGAAGCTCCTGATGTGACCGGGCAATACGATTTTGTGCTACGGTTTGATGTGCGGGATTTGGATAATGAATATTTGATGGAGAAGTATAAGGCGTTTTCCACGTTTGTCATTCCCCAGGACAAGGCAGGGAGCATTGATAATGGCGCCTATGTTCGCTCTATTGCAAAGGCTATTGCCCCTGACATTGCCGAAGAGGTTGTAGTGGATCCTAAGTCTGCCACTACGAGGACTGTGGATGATGTTCATACCGACCTGGCAAAAATGATGCTGGGTATCGAGCCGACGTATTCAGAAAATGATCCTGCTGCCTCAATTAAGTTGCAAGTATTTCAACAGGCGCTACAATCTAACCCGAAGGCCATGGAGATGATGAAGAGTGATCAGTCGTTTCAGTTGTTGGCCCAGAATTACGTGAAGAACTTACAGCAATCAATAGTCCAGGAGCAGAACAAACAAGTAGGCCGGACTGGGGTTACGCCAATCGCGGGAGCCGGTGCATGAAAACATGGTGCCGGTTATGCCTAGAGATGGTTGAATCCAACTCAGACGGGTATTGCCCAACCTGCGGAGAGGAAGCTGCCATCGTGTCATTGCGAGGTGATGATGTGCCGGAGTCTGATCGGATGGAGACTATGTTGCGCGAGTTTGGGTTTGGTGTTGAAGATACAGCGTTATGAAAATTGTTAAAGTCGTGATTGATATTGGTGGCAAGGAGATTGAGCTGACTCCCGAAGAATTTGACAAGGCCTTAGAAGCAGAGAAACCGAAGGAGCCAAGTTATCCGACATTAGGTGATTTGGTGTTTCGCGAGCGCTGGCACCAGTGTCCGAGGCAGCCAGTTCCCTATTGGCCGTGGGAACAAATCCCGATTACTGGGGATTACGCTAGCACATGCGATCGATTAGTATCCTGTTAGACAGTATTCAATGATTAAAGATTCAGGCAAGCGAGAGGAATTTCAAACCGGGTCCGTGCGTGACCTCCGAACAGGTAAGGGCAGATTTGATCTACTGCCTACCCGAGCCCTCAAGCGTTTGGCCCAACATTTTGAAAGGGGCGGCGACAAATACGGTGCTCGCAACTGGGAAAAGGGCCAACCTCTGAGCCGCTACATGGACTCTGCCTTGCGCCATGCTTTTAGTTACCTAGAGGGGCAGCGGGACGAAGATCACTTAATTGCCGCATGTTGGAATCTTATGTGTGCCGTTGACACAGAGGAACGATTGAAAGAAGGCAGTTATAGCCGAAGTCTGGATGATTTGCCTGTATCCTGTAAGGTGCCGGACTTCAAAACAAAAGCCGAGTATCTCAGTGAATCATCTAAGGGAAAGACACCAGGGCAGTAGAGCGGGTTAATGGGGTGTTGGGTAAGTGCCCCTTCGCTGAGACAATATCAAGCTTGGATTAAGCGTATACGCGACGGGTATTTATGAATATTTGTATAGCAGCAGTTGTAGGTTTAGTTGTTGGGGTGGTTGGCTGCTTGTGTTATATCGTTTGGAAAATAGATATGTGGTGGGGTCCGTGATATGAGTAAACTAATTGGTGTTCCAGATAAGTGGTGGCAAGATCTCCCTGCCGAAAGCCAGGTGTGGGACTATGTGGCTAGAGTATTCGAGGAGGCTAAAGACACTGCCGTAACTACTTTATCTAATCCCAGGCTAACTCCTGACGAACGAAGCTTCTCTTGTGGGTGCCTATACGCGATTGTCGATGCCGTCGAGTTAGTCGAGAATACGAAAAAGCAAATCAAGATAGCAAAAAGCAACATCACCTCATAGCGTTTGCCCACCTAGCGCGCCTTCTTCGTTTTAGTCGAACTTCTAATTTCCCCAAACCTATGCTCTATTGACGGGCGTAGTGGCAATTTCTGTGTTTTGCCGAACTCCTAAAAACGCTGATCCTAAACCTTCTTGCGGGTCAAAGCATGATATATGGATAATGAAGATTCTGGGACTAGCGATCCTTCCCCAAATACCGCGACTAGTGAGCAAAGTAAACCGGCCTTCACTGAGGAGAGCTTGGTAGATATTATCGGCGATTTTATTGATGCTGATGGAACTACTGAATCACAGGTAAGCGAGGAACCTGTCGAAAAAACATCCAAAGTCGAGTCTGATGAAGTTGCCTCTGTTGAAGAGACAGCAGAACCAGACACCCAGGAAGAACCAGAGATTGTAGAGGAATCTGAGGAGCCTGAAGAACCAAAAGACAAGGGTTGGCGAAAGCGTGTTGACAAATTAACTGCCAAGCGCCATGAGCTAGAAAGCCAAGTCGATGGACTACAGGACGAGATTAAAGAGCTACGGAGTGTCGCCGAGGACAGCATACAGGTGCCTACTCAAAACAGGGACTTGTCGTGCGACCATCTCAAAACTGCTGCTGATGTAGATCAGTATATCGACGATGCAGAAAACACAGTCGAGACAATTAGTGAGTTTTTGGAAGATGGTGATGATGATGCGATCAAGCTAGGTGAGAGTGAATTCACCCGGCAACAAGCGAGAAGCATCAGAGCAGGTATTCGTAAAGCTCTCAGAAATCAACTGCCTCAGAGAAAGCAATACCTCAAAACTCGTGAAGAACTACTGCCTAAAGTGTATGAAGCCTTTCCGTTTTGGAAGGACAAGGGGTCTAAGGAGTATCAGTTTGCTATGCAGATTGCCAAAGCTAGACCACAAATTAAGCAGAGTCCTTTATGGGAACAAGAGATAGGGATTTACATGTTGGGAGTGGCTCAATGGAACAAGCAAGTGAGCGACTCAAAACAGCGCAAACCCCGTGTTGCTACTAGAAAGGCTCCCGTTGGCCCCGGTGCTCCTAGAGCTACCCCGGCACAAGTGGCTCCTGCCGATGCCAAGAGAAAGGCAGCTAGGCAAAGACTACGAGAGACTGGAAACAGAGATGACCTTCCTGCGTTGATGGATGACTTCGTGTAGTCGCAACAACACAAACAGAAGGATACACACATGGCACTTTTAACTGAACCAGGTCAATTAGGCAAAGGTCTACGAGAAGATTTGGCCGATATTATTTCCGAGGTAGATTACCTCAAAACTCCGTTCTGCTCTATGGCGCCGAAGGGCAAGGACTTGGGCAATACGCTTTTTCGATGGCAAGCAGATTCCTATGAAGCTGCGGTAACTCCCAACATTGTCGATGGTGTTGACTATGACGACACCGACAATAACCCGAAAGCTTTTGACAATATCAATCGTGATGAGTTAGCCAACCGAGGCCATTTCTTCAGACGATTGACCCGTGTTTCGCAGTTGGCCGAAGGCGTATCCAATATTGCCGGTCCTATTAAAAGTGAATTGGCTCGTGGTGTGAGCCGCAAGTTGATTGAGTTGAAACGGGACATGGAGTTGACCTTCTTGGGTGTGCAAGACGCTACCCTTGATAACGGCACTACTGTGGGCTATGGAACAGCAGGTATGGGATTGTGGATTCACAACACTGGTCCCGCTACTGCCTCTGCTACTGCCGGGGGTTTTGTGACTCCTGCCGATCACATCGAGACAACTGCTACTACGGCAAATATCACAGAAGCAACGATTCAGAATATCCTTCTGAAAATCTGGGAGGACACCGGAGACATTGCTGAGTATAGTGGTTTTGTTGGGTCTACTCTGAAGAAATCAATCTCAGGTTTGGCCGATGCTAGTTCTACCACGACCGGCGGGGTTAACATTTTCACCGAACCCAGGATCCGCACGATGAACAGGGAGCAGGGAGATCGTTCACTTAGGCATCGTATTGATATCTATGAAGGCGACTTTGGTTCTATCCATTTGATCCCCGACGTGTTTATGCCTACCATCACAGACATGTATCTGATCCCTATTGAATTAACGGAGATCCGGTACGGTATGTTGCCTCACGTCAAGAAGCTGCCTGATAGCGGTGCTGGCCCAGCGAGGATGATTCAAGCCTTTGCCGGACTGTGTGTCAAAAACCCCGTTGGCTTTGGCAAGTTCGATCTTGCTACCTAATCTATGTCATTAGCCGTTGAAGATGTCGACCACGAAATAGTTGCAGCTATGGACGCTGAGTTGCGTCGTGGTTGGCACTTCAATGATGTTAATGCTCACATAGAACAAAAGCGACGTTTAGCCCACGACAAGCTGCCCGAGGCCCATTTCATGCAAGGTCTTGGGGTAAAGAAGGGCACTATAGATCCACACTCATACCACTATTGGGGCAAGCGCCTTGGGTACAAGTGCTGGCACGACAAACAATTTCTCCGTGAGTACTTCCGCGACAACGAAGAATCCAGAGTCAAGACGACTAGTCGCAAAATTCAATTAGGGTATTCACCTGGCCCTCGATGGACTAAAAAGTTTAATTGAGAACCCTCAACTATTCCAATGTGCTATACGGCGTTGCCCAACTTGCTGGGCTCGACCGCTCCCTGGTTAACGACCTAGACTCTCTCAAGATCCGAGATTACGTAGATAATCGGCTCGGCATGATATGGGAGAAAGAGTTGTGGCCGGAGACAATGCGGTTTTCGTCTGAAGCAATAACCACCACCAGTGACATAAAGCATGTCGATCTTGCCGCGACGGTAGGCAGTGTGATTCAGGTATATAGTGCCGATCCTCGCATATCAGTCAAGGTGGAACATGTGCCTTATTTCGTTGCCGAGGACTCTTCTTACACAACGGGCGAGCGACTGATTGTGCTGAACAACACAGATCCAGTCATCATGGAATACCGGCTCACTCGACCAATGCTTACCGGGGCTGCCTATTCTGCCACTGCTACGTATTCTGTCAACGAGCAAGTATACTACGAAAACGCTACATATGCCTCATCCACTCCTGCCGGGACAGGCAACTTCTATACATGTGCCGTAGCCACCACTGCCGGGGAGGATCCTTTAGGCACTGCCGCTAGTTGGACATTGGCAGAGATACCATACATTTTCCAAAACTATTTAATACGTGGCGCTCTCTCGGACTTACGAATGGCTGCCGGAGAGACTGAAGCTGCAATGATTGCCAGTCGTCAAGCTGACAGGGCTATGGAGGCCGAGGTAGATAAGCTACTGCGGCAACGACACCAAAAACGCCAAATTCAATTAATCAAATAATGAGAGTTGCAGAAGTTACAGGACGGACTGGCACAGTAGTAGCAGGTGGACCACTAACTGCCGATGCTGCCTTAGTCGCAAACCGGGATCGCAAGAGACTATTTATCCAGAATCAAGATAGCGCGAAGTTGTTCGTGAAGTTGGGTGATGGTTGTGATACTAACGACTACCATTTCATTTTACGAGCAAGCACTGTTGCCGCTGATGGCACTGGTGGAACTTTGTCTGTGTCCTATTACACCGGAGCTGTGTCTGTAAAAGATGGCGGGGGTGGCGCAAATGCCGGATCATATTCATTGGCCGAACTAGTATAATATTATGGAAGTAGGCGGCATAGGATCTACGATAGAAGTTGACCAGTTGTCCACGGCAATGCCTAGATTTCCATACGACTCCACCACCACGGGCTCATTGCTGCTCGAAGCAGTAGACTACTTGCTGCTCGAAACCGGCGACAAATTACTTTTAGAATAAACTACTAACATCATGGCAGATACAAAAACCAGTGCGCTTACGTTGGTCACAGATCCACAGGCGACAGATTATATTTATATTGTTGACGGGGCTACTTCTAAACGGATAGCACTAGAGGAACTACTTGGCAAGACTTCAGGGCTGCCGTTCAATCCTATCCTACAAGATGGACAAAAGTATCTAGTCGGCACCGGCAGTGATGGGGCTGTTTCGTTCAATGGGACCGATATGCTTATTGACTATGATGTTGCCAATGCCGGGACAACGGATTTTCGATTGCAGGAGGACGGGACTGATCGGTTTGTTGTTTTGACTGGTGGTGATTTCGAGTTTAGTAAAGACAATAGTTTGAACGGTTACTTCTCGACATACAATAACACCAATACTAAAAGTGCGATTCTATACCTTCGTAAAGCCGGAGGGACTATTGCATCACCAACAGTAGTTGCGGACGGTGAATCGTTGGGTGGGGTTTATTTTCAGGGCTATTCAGGGGCGGCAACTGATTTCGTGAATTCGGCGGCAGTTCTTGCACAGCTTGACGGGACACCTGATTCAGCAGCAGATACTACTGATATGCCGGGGCGCTTACTGTTCTACACAGTTCCCGATGGGTCGAATAGTTTGACTGAGCGCGTGAGGATTGATAACGCTGGTAATTTCGGCATCGGCAAAACCCCCGCAACGCTTCTCGATGTCGCAGGTAATTTCGACCTAGAAGGCTATGGGGCTGTTGGTAACGGCCAGTCGCTAGGTTCGCACACCACGTTAATCATTGATCGTGACTTTTCAGGGGCCACTATTCGCCAGCTTACAGTTGCCGGGATTGGCACAGCTACGAGTGGCACAAACAATCTACAACAGGTTAATTTCGATCCTGAAGGTACGGTAATTAATTCTGGCGGCGCTCATGGCATAGTGTCAACTCTTACAGTTGTCGAACCCGCGATTACAGAGACTTCTGGCAGTGCGACAATTGCCACTACGGTTTACATTCAGGATGCACCGACAGAGGGCGGTAGTAACTATGCGCTGTTCGTAGATGCTGGTGATGCTCGATTTGATGGTAATGTCGCTATTGGTTTGGCAGCAGCCGAAAGTTCATTGCACGTTAGTCGGGGCGCTGGTGGATCGGCGGCGGGGGCGAACGATATTCTTACTCTGGAAGATGCCACTCACGCATACATCAATATCATTAATGGGGCATCTGATTCCGGGGGATTAATGTTTTCGGACGCAACAAGAGCGAGAGGGCAGATTACTTATTCACACGCCACTGACGGCATGGGATTCGTTACGGCAGGAAGCACGCGCATGACTCTTGCATCCACTGGTGAGCTTGATCTTGTTTCTGGTCCTTTAACCGTAGGAGGCAACTTCGATCTAGAAGGCTATGGGGCTGTTGGTAACGGAAGTGCGGTTTCTAGTGCGGATACTTTGGTAATTGATCGAGATTTTAGTTCCTCCGGTGGACACCAACTCCATTGCCGGGGCGTTATTACTGCGAGCGGAGGGACAAGTGATTTGTCTACTGTTCGATTTGCTCCAGACGGGACGGTGATTAATTCAGGTGGAGCGCATGGGGTTGTCGCCACACTTAGGATAACCGAACCCGCCATTACGGAAACATCTGGATCTGCGACAATTGCAACTACCGTTCATATCGCGAATGCCCCGACAGAGGGTGGTAGTAACTATGCTCTATTCGTAGATGCTGGGGATGTTCGATTTGATGGATACGTATACAGCTCAGTTACGTCCGGCATCACTGCCTCTGTGACCCAAACCCAGGGGCAACAGGCGCTAACCACATCGGTGAATGAGGTTGCTACGGTAGCCAATACCAACGACACCGTGACACTGCCTTCTGCCGTTATCGGGTTAAAGGTAGTCGTGATCAACAACGGCGCAAACACCCTACAAGTATTTCCTGCCTCTGGCGATAACATCAATGGTGGTGGCGTGGACACAGCGAGCACAATAGCTGCCGCAAACAACGTGACTTTCATGGCTTACGACGTGACCAATTGGGAAGCTATCTAAGTGACGTATTTTGCTGAACAAGAAGTTCTAGTAGAGACAGCTCTCGGCAATGTGGCAGGCCGTTCTATCCTGAGTGCCATGGGGGAACGCGAGTCTATGGGTACGACTGCTACTGGTGAAGATATTTGGCGAGGCAATGAACTAAGTCCTGCGCCTACATCTACTGTAGAAATACCTACTCCTGCTGGCGCTGGTGAGCAAATGACTGTGGTATCAGAGTCACAAGCAGATAACGGGACTTCCGCGACAGGCATCTTGACTTTGCGACTTGAGTATTTGGATGCAAGTGGGGATGAACAGACCGAGGACATTACGCTAAACGGGACATCGGGGGTCAACACTGTTGCTACGGACATTAGATTCGTGAATGACATGTATGCCCTGACCGTAGGCAGCAATGGAGTAGCAGAAGACCACATCAAGATTTACAAAACTGGTACTGTCGGGCTAGTGTATAACATGATCCACCAGGGGGGCAACAAATCGTTAGTGCCTCACCGCATGGTGCCTAACGGCAAACGACTAGTTTTGCGCCACTGGAGCTTCAATGAGGCTCAAGGTAAACGAGTTGCTTTTAGGATTCGATCAACTGACATGTCGGGGGTTTTATCTGCCGGTGTGTTTTGTTTCAAAGACACGGGCTACGTGAACCAAAACGGGGGCAACCATGAACTAGCTATTACTATCCCGGCACTATCTATTGTGAAAGTAAGTGGTTGGCCCGATGCCATTAGTGCCGAGGGGTCATGCTCTTGGTGGGGAATTTTAGTAGACGATTAATATAACACAACAACTATGCCAAACTTAACTATAGACGTACCAGCAGAACACGTAGACGACCTAAACTCTGCCCTTTCTGAACAAAATGGTGGGCCTGCCTCTGCCGCTAACAGCAAACAAATCGTGATCAATTTTCTGAAACGGTCGCTCCGGGATTGGCACAGAAGCCACAAAGGCAGTGATGCGGATCCTATTGTGATCACCGGTGAATTGGCCGATCCAGAACCAGAATAACAAAGGTGTTCGGTGTTACATCAGATACTGTTACAACGGGGGCAGCATTTGCCGTTGCATTGGCGTTGGTCGAGGTCATTAAGATCCTGGCCAACAAAATCAAACCCCCCAAGTCTGAAGCTGCGACGAGTTCCTGTGCCTTAGCAGAGGCAAAAAGCAAGGCGCTCATGGATACTCTCCGTCGTATCGAGGACAAAAATAACGAATTGTGGGATTGCCATTTGGGACCGAGGGCCATAGATCCCGAAACTAGTTTGCCAAGGTGGTGGGGAGATCAGCGATTGCTTGCACGAATAGACACACGCATGGACCGATTGACTGAATTGCTGAATGATTTTTTAGAGCAGATGAAGGTCGAGCGGCAGGTAAGGGCTAGACTGAAAGAGGCAGGGCTAGGCACGGGACATGCTAAAAAGAGCGACGTTAGTTCATGAAGATACCACACATAATTCCAATACTGATTATCTGCTTTGCCACTGGTTGCGCCACTTGGTTTGACCAGGAAGTTGTAGAGCGGCAAGTTGTAGCGGAGATGAGCGATGGCACCTTCAAGACCAACTCCATTTTAGTAACAAACATTGTAGTAAAACCCGGCATTCGATCCGGCATATCTACGGCAAAAAGCGTGACTCCCTATGTGCCTGGTCCGGCAGGAGGCGTTTTATCAATTTTACTGGGGCTCTCGTCTGTTGGACTTGGGTGGTTTGCCCGATTCCAGACTAATAAAAAACGAGCCGCAGAACAGAAGCAAACACAACTTTCGGCAGCCCTGACTACAGCAGATCAAATACAAACTGCTTTGGTCAAGGGTATCGAGAATGGCAGCACCGACGGGACCGTAAAGAAAGCAGTTCGCAAACAGGCAGATATTGCCGGAATAGCTGGTGAAGTTGCTGGCTTAGTTGCGACAGTTCTCAAACGGTAACAATATGCAAATGGATATAACGAAACTATCTCTGGAGAAACTAGAGTCGATGTGCTATCAACAAATCGAATCGGCGAAACAGATTGAACAGAACATTGTGGCTTTGCAACAGGCTATCCACAACAGGCGGGAACAGGCAACAGCAGAGGCTCCTCCCAACATTATTCCTGCCAACACCCTTCCTCCTGCTCCTGCCAACAAGAAGTAGGCTACTATGGCCGTAGAAACTACCGGAGACATAGGGTTCATCGGCGTTGATATGCGGGTGGATCCAGGTAGGCTTAGTCCTGGCCTCGTTTCAGAAGCACGTAACATGCGCTTCAGAGATGGGGTCGCTTCGACTAGGCTAGGGGTGACTCGTCCCGTGTGGTTACAAAACACATCAGGGGCAAACCACGATCCTTATCGCATTACGCCTTGGGGCAAGATCTATGGGTTGGGGGTTTTTCGAGATCCGAACTCGATACTGTATTACCTCATTGCTGCCGATGGTAAGGTTTATTGGGCCAGAGAAAACAACACTCCAGTCGAACTTACCTTGCCTCGCGGCGTAGGCATATGGGCTGATGTGCAGTTTGTCCAGTCTGCTGGGTTTGTGATGATGCTACGTGGGGTTGGGCTGCCTCCGCTTTTGCTCAACAACATTGATGATGGATTTTTGGACATGTCGGATATTGTTTCGGCGTCTCCCAACTTCAAAGGGCGCTATGATCCTGCCGTGGCCTATGATGCCGTCTCCGAGAACGAAGACATTGTGTCGTGGGGCACAGAGGTGGGGCTTTCTACGGCTGCCTATGATACTGGGTTCACTGGCTCAGTCATTACGTATAAAACAACTGCCGCACACGGGTTTAAAGAGGGCAGCCAGGTAGACCTATACAACGATACCGCCGACACAACCAGTCTACGAGTCGATATTAACCTGGGATTTGTTGTTCGGCTCAACCAAGCAACGGCAACAGTCAATGCCAGCACCATTACCGTAGATGCCTTGTCGTCTGCCCTAAGTTCTGGCGATGTTTTGGTTTTCCCAGATGCCGGTGAGGGCGAAGGCAAGTTTGAACTAGATGCCGATGCGGCAAAGGGCGATACCACGCTAACCGGGTTACTCACAGTTGCCGATGTGCTGAATAACATGGAGGCTGTTACCGGGCACGATGACCATTTCCGATTCGATTTAAGCAATTACCTAGACGAAGATTTGCCGACCGGCTCAGTGAGGACGTTATATAGTGCCGCTGGGGATCCAGGTGTGGGCAGCACAGGAGATGATAACCTATATTGGGACACTACCGCAGAGGCGCTATGGGGTCCACGAGATAGCACAATGGCATCTCCTTATTGGGGTGGGGCTGCCTTCAATCAGGCTGTTGACGCGATTCACTATTACAAGTGTAGTTCAGCCACCACGGCAAGAGACGTAAACCACCCAACGTCCGGCTCGAACTGGGATCAAGTATACACCCAGACTCCAAACGGCGTAAGGGGGGTAGCGGCACAGAACCGAATCCTTTTTACCAGCAACTACAAATTTGCCGCCGACCTGTCTGGTAGCCCAACTGCCGCTTATGACAAGACTGACTTTGTATTTTTGACCGACTTCCTGGATCCGACGACTACGTATTTCACTAACCACATGCGGATCAACCAGGGCAGTGATGACGAGCTAGTGGATGTGGCAAGCATCAGTGACAACGAAGTGATCTGCTTCAAGGACAGGAGCGTGTTTTATCTTACCTCTGTTACTTCTGATAGCGGCACTACTCCGACACCGGTATTGAAATCGCTCATATCCGACTACGGGCTATCAGCTAAAAGTGCCTTTGCCGTGGTAGGCAGAGATGTGTTGTTCATGTCCGATAGGCGGGGGGTAGTAAGCTTACGGCACACAGAGCAAGGCGAGATGTTTGGGGTAGACGAACCAATTTCCAAACCGATACAGCCCCTCATTGACTCCATCGACTGGCGCTACGGGCACAAGATACGCATGGCCTACTGGGACAATAAGCTGTTTGTTGCCGTGCCGCTGGGATCTCCATACAACGAAGCGACCGAAAACGTCTTTGCCAGCACCTCGTATCCTGATGGTGGGCTTATACTGGTTGACAACCTGATCATCGGTCAGAAATACAGATTCGAGCCAGGGGTTGATGCCGCTACGTTGGGTATCTACAGCGACGATTGGACTGGGCTACTAACCACAACCCCCACTACCTCATTTTCTTGGACAACTAATAGTGAGTCCATGACTGTTCAGGGTCCGGCAGAATCAAATAGTGGCGCCCTGTTGCTAGAGACTGGTGACTATCTGTTGCTGGAAACTGGCGACAAACTATTGCTGGATCCGCAAAGCATCCCGGTAACAAGCACAATCAAACGTGCCGTAGAAGGTGAGAACAATGCGATCCTGGTATATGACTTTTTGAACAAGCAATGGAGTGGCGTTGATTATGGATCCGGCGCCCACCCGGCAATGAGGGCTACTGAGTTCTTGATTGGCCCAGTCGGGGGCGTAAGCAGGCTTCTATTTGCCGATGCCGATGGGTATATCAATTTGATGGAAGAGGCATTTGATGGAGACGATGCCAGAAACACTAGCTCTAGCAACTACAATGGCCGGGAAGATATTGACACAACTCTCACTACCCGAGGATACCGAGCGCCTAGCAAAGAATATAGGTTCGGAACAGTGGCGCGGCTGAACTTGGCAACATGGAAACCGAGCTACACTATCAGCTACCAGACAGAGGGTGTGAACGAGACACAGACCCTGGTATCAGCCAAAACAAAATCAAACACCCGCTACACCCGGCCCTTCACTAAAGTAGCCTACGACGCAACCAACGTAAACGATGATCATGGAACTGCCTACCGCGAAGACTATTCGTTGGATATAGACAGTGGAATATCGGCCGGTAGTGGGTTTAACCCGAACAGGCTACAGGATTTTCAGGAGAAGTATCGAGTGTCTGCGCGTGAAAGCGAATACGGACAAATCAAAGTAGTCAACACACAAGGCCGAATACGGATAAAAGAGGCAACCGTAGATTCTCTCACGGGGCAAGGGCTATTTGGCAGTAAAACATAATGTCACTCTCGGCAACTATAGTTCCTGGCTACCAGTTCACGGCAGGGGATGACACTATAACCCTGGCACGATTGAACGCCCTTGGTTCGCCGTCGATTACACTAGCTAACTTTGTCGATTCTAAATTTCTGGCAGGCAATGGGGTCCCTGCTTCAACTCTGGGCGACGATGGGGATTACTACCTCAACAAAACTACTTTTGGCCTCTATGGTCCCAAGGCAGCCGGGGCATGGGGGTCTGCGATATCTTTCGCTAACAAATATACTCACGTCCAAGCGAGCCCGACAGCAGTATGGACGATAACACATAACCTAGATGCCTATCCAAACATAACAGTCGTGAACAGCCTGGGCAACGAACTACTCGGCCAACTAGATTATACAAGCGTCAATGCGCTGACATACTCTTTCAATACTACCGAATCAGGCACAGCATACCTTAACTAATGGGCACATACAGTAGACAATTTACCGTAGATCTGGACATGAACCGGAATGAGATAATGAATCTCCGGCTACAGAATCAGAGCGGGGCGCCTGCGTCCAACCACGACAAGGGCAGGCTTTACTACGATACCTCAAGTGATCACATCGGCTACAATGCCACATCGACCAGCACATACTACAACATCCCGCAACTAGAGAGTGCCGAAACCATTTCTGCCTTGTGGACGTTTAACGGAGTTGGGGGTGGGGCAGCCCCGTTTGCCGTTGCATCTGGCACTGCGAAAGTAACAAACCTGGATGTAGACAAGCTCGATGGATGGACGGCAACACTACTACCTGCCGGGGCTGAAGAGGTGGCGGTTAGAGACTCGTCAGGGCGACTGCGGATTACAGCGCCAAGCAATGATTTAGATGCCGCTACCAAGAAATACGTAGATGACTCGGCTGTAAATTGGCAATCAAAAACTGACTGTCTGTATACCACGACCGGCAATGTGGATCTTGTAACGGGTGGGCTCGGACCCTCACTGGGGGGCATGGATACAACTGCCACTATAACGGCAACTAACCGGATCCTTGTCAAAGACCAAACCAATGTAGAAGAGAACGGTATTTACTTAGCGGCGGCAGGAATATGGGCCAGGTCTACGGCGTCTGATACTATTGCCGAACTGACGGCAGCATACACTATTGTTACGAGCGGCGACACGCTATCAGGCACTGGCTGGCTATGCCAAATTGATTCTGCTGGGACCGACCCGATATGGGATCCCGGTGATGCGCCAGGAACATATGAGTCTGTGCCGTGGATTAAAGTTTTCGATCTGTCTGGACTCACGGCAGGCAATGGTATTGATGTAACTGGGTCTACTGTGTCATTTGCACAGAGCGGCAGCTATACTCAATACGACCTACCATACTGCTCGGGCACCTCGACTATAGGATTTATCTCTGCCCCTGCCAACTACCAGGTGTTGCGAGCCAATGGTTCTGCCGTGCCTAGTTTCGGGGCAATAGAATTAGCTCAGTCTGCCGCAGTCAACGGGACATTGCCCCAGGCAAATGGCGGCACCAACATTACGTCATATACAAAGGGCGACATACTAGTTGGGGATGCCTCTCCTGTTTTAGCAAAGCTTGGGGGCGACACTTCCAACAACCCCGTGTTTCTGTTGTCTGAGTCAACGGGTGGAGTAGCGGCAGTTCCTGCTTGGACGGCAATCAACCAGACACACATCACTGTCAATGCGGCATGGGATATCGGGTCTTACAAGCTGACGGCAGAATCATTTGAATCGGACATTACCACAGGCACAGCGCCACTCATTGTTGCCTCTACTACTAAGGTCTCCAATCTAAATGCCGATAAGCTGGATGACCAGGAAGGCAGCTACTATCTTGCCTGGGGTAATATGACCGGGTTTGGCCGATACGTAGTGACTATCACGGGCGGCACAGCAACTGAAGTAATCACCCACAACCTTGGCACCCGAGACGTGACCGTAGAACTATACACCGTTGCCTCTCCATACGAGACTGTAATCTGTGACGTAGAACGAACCAGCACCAACACCATAACTTTAAGCTTCAACCTTGCCCCTAGCGCGGGTGAATATCGAGTAATTGTAACCGGATAACATGCCGAGACTGCTTTCGTCAATTGTAATAGATGACTTACACCAGATTGATATTGGGACATCGAGCGACCCTATTAATGCGATATACGTAGACACTGGTGTGTTTCGGGAGACGGGTGATGCGGCAGATATCGGTTCGTCTGGGGTTCCTTTTTCCAATGGATATTTTACAGCACTAAACACAGCGGAGTTTGTTAATACCGGAACCTCTACCGTGACCGGGCACATACTACCTGCCGTCACTAATACCGTAGACCTCGGTTCGCTCATACCAGCAAAAATATTTCGCAATTTATATGTCACCAACATCGTTGCCTCGGCTGCGGTGATTAGCACTATATCTGCTGGCATACCCATTACCCCGGCAAGTGGGGGTACGGGGATGGGCGCTTGGGCGAATCAGTCCATTCCTTACGCGAGCAGTTCTGGGGTGCCAAAAACAGATGTATCATATATCTACTACGACGATGATAATGGAGTTCAGGCTACCAAAGGATTATACGTTGGATCCGGAGGAGAGATACTGAGTCTACACATACCATTGGGCAACATCGACATGGTAAACGGTTTTATAGCTCTACAGGCGGGGGATGCTACTCTGTCAGACGGTCATCTAAATGTCACAGCACAAGATACGACAACGACATTAATTGTAAACCAAACAAGCACTGGGGATATAGCGGACTTCACGGACAACGGCACGAGCGTATTCCAAATAGGCGATGGCAGCACAATAGGTATGTATGGTCAAACTCCTACTGTCCAGGCATCCGTCATTAACTCACCAACTGGCGGCAGCACCCAAGATTCCGAAGCTAGGACTGCCATTGACTCAATCATCAGTGCCCTGGAAAATATTGGGATTATAGTGGAAGCGGTATAGACTAGCATGGCAACAGAAGTAGACATATTCCCAGGACACATTCTCGACGATGACGAAGAGGTGACACGGGAGAAGCTAAACCTTTTGGGCAAACCTACTATCGACGTGCAAGGGGCTATCGGTAGCTTGGCGCTTACTGTTAATAATATAACTGATACACATCTCAGCAGTGCCGAGAAAGATGCCATTACGTCTACTAAGTTTTCTCTAGACCGAGGCGACGTGTATGTAGGTAATGCTAGTGGCAAAGCCGACCTACAAGATTTGGATGAAGCGGAACTGTTGGCCGGATCAGCCGCAAGTAAGGCAGAGGCAGTTAGTCTCAGCGGGGATATGACACTTGCCTGGGCCTATTCATCGTCGTCTTCATCGTCCTCGTCTTCAAGTGTGCTGGTAGCTCAAGCCACAATAGCAAATGATGCTGTGGATACTACCGAGCTAGATACCGATGCCGCCGATGAAAGTGCCGTTCAGTTGGTGCTGACGGAAGACATAGATATGGATGGCGCGGAAAGGATACCTATTATCAATAATACTGGGGATCCAATCAGCTATGTTACCTCAAAAGATGTTCATAGGACGCATACTGTTTTGCTGTCTGATGATGTGGAGTTTAGTTATATATCGAACAACGTAAATGAGAAAGTAACTATCCCCCCGGCACCCGATGATGATTTGTGGTTTGATCTAGAAACAGGCAACGTAGATCTAGACCATGCCATGGGTGAAAACTACAACAATGTAGAAACTGATGGCATCCCGATGATTCATCAATGGACGTATGCCAAGCAACTCACTAACTCTGATCTATGGATAGAAATGGACTTTGCTCTGATGCGGTTATACAACGGCTTCTTAACAAAGGCAGTTGAGTCTATTGTCATTGCCTACGGCACAAGCTCTACTACGTTTGCGGCAAAAATCATATCGCCCCCGAAACACATTGTCTCTACAGATACCAATCTGCCGGGTCAAGGGCTGAGATACCAAGTTCTGCATTGTTCCCCCAGCGGATATTTTAGCACCACAGATGCCCCAGGCAACGTATACATATCAGTGTGGGTTGTGCCGGATGTCTTCCCAGTCCAAGGCAGGCAATACTGGATCAACAAAACCTCAGTGCCGGGGCAAATGTATGGCGATCTCAAAAATTTAAAATGCACTATCACCGAAGTAGCTACTCCCGAATAATATGTCAATCTCAGCAGCACTAACACCAGGCTACGACTTCAATGCGACCGAGGATGTCACCAAGGCCAAGCTGAACCAACTAGCCAAACCAACCGTGACAATCCAGGGATCCGTAGCAGGACAAAGCTTGGCTGCCGGTAGCGTTAAAAACGAACACATCTCTGGCACTGCCGATATCACCTCAACCAAGATTGCCCTGGCAGAAGGTAAGGTGTTAGTCGGCAACACTAGTGGTCTGGCTGCCGAAACGATTTTAACAGCGGGACAATTTCTAATCGGATCTACTGCCAACACGGCTGTTGCATACACTATCTCAGGAGACGTCGTGGTAGACAGTACGGGCGCCGCAACAATCCAGGCCGGAGCAGTTGAAACAGCCATGCTGGCAAACGATTCGGTCACTACGGCAAAGATTCAATTCAATGGACTGACCGAGGACACAACTATCACTGGTGTAGAGCGAGTGCCTATCATCGACAGTAGCGGCAACCCGGTTAACTACGCAACACTTAACGGCATTGGTGGGGCAACGGCAGCATACTTTTCTAACGATACTGCTTTCTCGTTGGACATGGACGCAATCCCAGAACCTGGTGGCGCCAACAATTTATTTTTCCATCCCGAGTCAGGCAACTCAAACATCGACACGGCCTTGGCATACCATGATGGACTGACCAACACACCACTAATCGCACAATTCTCATACACCAAAGTCCACGAGAGTTCCAAGATATGGGTCGAGTGTGATTTTGCCTATCTCGCAGAAGGGGGAGGCACACCAGCAACTGAGTGCGTATTGATTGCTTACAACACTGCCGCAGATGCCCACACCACGAAACTTGCAGGAGGCCCAACATATTTTGTAACAACGAGCAGTAGCGACTATTTGTATCACGTAAGCGCCAAGGGTTGGTTTACTACTAGCACTGAGACAGGAACAGTTTACATCAGCGTATTCATTGTGCCGGATGCTATCACAAATGCTAGAACAATCCACGTCAACTCTGCCGCAACTCCCGGCATGGTGTTTGGCTCAGGCACAGGGTTTGGTAATGTCAGATGCCGAGTATTAGAACTACTATAATTTGACTCCACTCGAACATGCGCTTAAACTATATGAACCTAAAGACCGGCCATTTGCCACCGACCTCATGTTACATATGCAGTATGGATGCGTGTGGTCCAGTCCTACAGAGTTCATCATGGCACGACCGGTCAATGTCGACGAGCCCCACAAGTTCCTCAAGATCGAAGCGGAGTTTGCTGTCAAGAATTGCTGGTTTGTTTGGACGGCGGCAGGAAATCGACCCCTCAAAAGGTTTGTCCAAATCACACCATATAGACTGCCGTGGCTCGCATGGCACAGAAGGGACCGTTTGAAAATTTACAAGACTGACGCAGTAGAAAGAAAGATATTATATGGGATCTAAAGTAGAACCTGTTGAGCCTCGCAACTATTACGACGAGACGCGAGAAACCCTCCAAGCACAATACGATCTGGCAGGCGATAAATTTGACGCTGAAAGAGAGTTTCGGCCCCAATACGCCCAGCTAGACATGGACATAGCTAAGACTATGACCCCGCAAATGTTGGAGCTGTTTAAAAGTGCGTCCAGTGAACTAGACACTATTGCCGAAACCAGCAACCGCTCTCAACGCGAGGCAGATTTAACTGACGTAGAAGATCTTGGCACTAGGGCCATGGAAGCATTTAGGGCCGCCAATCCAGAACAGGCAGCTTTGATGGCAGAAATGAACACACAAGCACTAGCAGGTTTGCAATCGGGAGGCATGGACGCTGGGCTACTGCGCGAATCTCAGCAGGCAATACGGGCTGGACAGTCGGCAAGAGGGTTTGGCATGGGACCGTCAGATGTGTTTAATGAGGCCCGGTTCACGGCAAGTGAGTATGATAGATACCGCAATCAGTCGAGGGGTTTCGCAGATCGAGTGGTGGGGCTCAACCAGGCAACTTCTGCCGATCCATTTTTAGCCATTCTAGGCCGGTCAGGACGCAACCCGCTGGAAGGTGGATCCGTGTTTGGCCAAGCGAACTCACTTAACCCAGGCAATCTATTCAACCCAGAGTCCGGCTACGCATCAGACGTGTATAACACCAATTTCAACGCTGCCAGTGCGGCAAACATCGCCAACGCTAACAACAAAGCTGCCCTATCCGGGGCTGCCATAGGCGCCTTTGGAAGTATTGCCGGTGGTGCGTTCGGGATGGGGGGATAATACAGACAATTCGGAGAAATAACATGCCATACAATCCAGGTATACAATACAGAGGCGACCAATCTATTGGGCAAGGCATTTCACAATTCGGCCAAGGTATTGGTAGTGGATTGGCCCAGCTAGGTCTGAACAAACAAAAGAATAAACTGCTAGAGAAAGCGGAAGAAGAGAAGCAGAAGAAGATAATTGCCATGGGTAAGGCGTTTGACGCTATCCAAAAGCAGGAGAGCATCATTGACCCGAAACACCTGGTAAACATGTCGCCAGCAGCAAAGGCAGAGATGCTAGGGCAATACGCTCAGGTCAAAGCTATGCAGAGGCAGCAGGAGCAAGCCGATGTAATGAAAAAACAACGGCAGCGCGAGACAGAGGAGCGACGAAACAATCAAGAAGGACTGGCAGTATTCAAAAACCACCTGTCCAATGTGTCAAAGGACAGCAGCTTCCGAGAAGCGTGGAGTGGCATGGCCGAGACATTCAATCAAAAAGATATTCGGTTGACTACCTCGCTGATAAATGACATAAGCAAAATGTATGCTATTGACGCTGACATCCGGTCGAAAACGCAGAAAAAAGATGTGGCGCCAGAACAATACACTTGGGTTGATCCAGATACCGGTGAGAAATACCCTTACTTGGTCGGTGCTAATGGCGCAATCCATATCCTCGACAAAGACAAAGTGGATCCGTCAACTAGGGCACGCATGGAGCAGCAGGTAGCATTTGAAGTGGCTCGACGAGCAGACAGACGAATCGATGGGTGGAAAAAAGAGCGAAGCGACAATAGGGATCTCATGCTGCACTATGAAAAAATAGCGGGTGATGAATTCGATGTTACCCAGGAGAGACGAGATGCTGCGACAAAGATGATAAAACAGCTAAAATCAGAAAACGAATCGCTGACAAAGGACATCAACAGCGGCACATCATCTCTGCCTGCCAGCTACAAGCCCACGTCCAAAACACCTATCAACCCGAAAAACAACGCCACAAAAGCACTAGACCGATTTAGACAAGGGGCAAGGAACTAATGACCGCCGCCGAACTACTAACACAATTCAAAGATCCTGTTGCCATGGCATCTATGTCACGGGCACGCAAGGCACAGATGCGTGAGCAGTATTTTGAGCAAACAATTCTGGAAGATGCCGGTGCCTCAGATTACCTGGCCAACGAAACAGACAACGATGAGGCCACTAAGTTTCTCCAAGGGGCGCAAGGGATTGTGTATAGAGAGGTGGATGAGTTGCTTATCCCGCCAAAGACAACACCAGTGCCCCGATCTCAACTGGGAGGCATGGCTAATACTTGGACCGATACCCGGCAAGACACGGTAGACCTTCGCATCCCACTTCAGTCGCTCGACACCGAAACAACTATGGCAGGGTTGTCAAAGGCCACGGAACAAGATCTCAAAGACATATCGGATGAAGAGTTAAATAGGCTCGGCAACTACCAAATCCAGGGCAACTCAGCTACTGCCGGTAAAAGGCTATTGCGGTTAATCGACCCCAAGGCATGGCAGAGATTGTCCGATGAGGCCAAGACCCGCTCCGGTGTGCCGTCGTTGATGCAGCTAACGGCAGAGGCAGCTACTCCATGGGGCAAGACCGAATTTGTCACAGGCGAACGATCCGATACACTAAAGGGACTTATCTCGTTGGCCCACCCAAGCACAGGATTCACGGATCCAGCAATTGCCGTAGGGTCACTGGTAGCTGGTGGTGTCGGGGCAGTTAAGGGAGCGACTAAATTAGGGCTGAAAGGAATACCGAAAATTGCCGCACTCATGGCTGCCGAAGGGACAACTGCCGTAGCGTATTCCAAAACAGCGCCCGGTTTGTTGGCCGAACTAGCAGGGAAACCAGATAGCCACCTATTGAATTTTGGCGAAGCGGCAGCACTGGCAGGAGTGGGATCCGGCATCCAAGCGATCAGGGCACTCAAAGGACAACCGAAACGAAGGATCCAGCACCTGTTGCGTGAAGTGTATCAGGCAGAGACAGAAGTAGATTTCAGCAAGGGCGCATTTGCTTGGATCAAACACCAAGTTACTCCCCAGGGGCATTTCCCTACACTTAAAGTAGCCAACCTGAAACATGGAATGAATGCTGCCGTCGCGGCTGAAACAAATCGCGCTCTCTATACGGTCAAGCAACTCAAAAAGGCAATCAAGGAAGAACACCCAGGGCAACTGAACCAACCAGCATTCCGGTATCGGGTGAACGATGCGCTACAAACTCGTGCCGGACTAGGCAGCTTCAGCCCTAAAACCGCCAATGCCATAAAGCGAGCCCGTAAGCAACGAATACGACTGAGCCGGGCAGCTAGAGATTTACCAGGCACCAGCATCAGCACAGAGTTGAAGCAAGTCATAGATCATAATGAATATACGTATTTAACTAGAGCATATCGAATGTTTGAAGAAGCGGATTATGCGAAAAAATTTCTCAAGTCAGCAAAAAAACAAGGCAGTGAAGCAGAACAAATCGTCAATGAGGCGAAGAGATACATTCGCAACTCGGAGGAAAAGGCGCTCCTTAAAGATCTCAACGAAACCCTTGGACTTAAACTTACAAAACTCGATAACCTTTCTCCCCGCGCCGCCGAACTGCTGGATTCCCGTCTTACCATCAAAGTAGGCAACCTGCTAGACACCAAAGGCAAGGACATGCTGGGGCACCTCTCAACCACGTTTGGCCGGGACATGGGGGTGACGAGAAAGCGCAAAGAGATACCTATTGAAGTTAGAAAGCTGTGGGGCGAATACAAAGATCCGTTTGTTAACTACCAAAACACAGTTGGCCGAGTAGCGCAATTCGTAGAGACAAGTCAATTTTTTGAAAGGGTCACTGCACAAGGACTCAGAGGCAGGGGGCCAGCAGGCAAAGGCAGGTTTTTGTCAGTCAAGGGGGATCCTGATGCCGGACTCACTGCCCAGATACCCGACAATCCTCGATACGGCGCGATGAAGAACTTATATACCACGCCCGAGTTTCAAAAGGTTTTCGAGAACATGGATGAGTTGGATATCGTCACGAACAAGGGGCTAAATCTATTCATGCGTATGTTCAACATGGCCAATAAAAACTTGACTGTGTTCAACCCGACAACCCAAGTAAGAAATGTGGTTGGTGGTTGGTGGATGCAGAAAGTGGCAGGGAGACTCAATCCAGTAATCGGGGCAAAGGCAACTAAGTCAATGATGGCGGGGCTTAAAAATCCAGCCCAGGTAGATGAGTGGGCCAAGGCAGGTTTATTGGGCGACAGTGTCGAAATGCGGCAGATCCAAGAGCTTGGACAAGACATCAGAGGTGGGGCAGCCCTACCCGATATGCCAGATCGTCTCGCCACAAAAATACTCACCAGTCCAGCGACGGCAGCCACAAAAGCGTTTACCGGGGCAGATGATTTGAACAAGGTGTATGCTTACGAGTTTGAACGAATCCGATACGCCGACAAGCTAGGAGAAGCAGCAGCAAACAGTCCACAGGTAAAAGAGTGGATTAGTAAAATAGTTGCCAACACATACCCGTCTTACAGCAGAGTAGGCAAGGCCCAAAAACTAGCAAGGCGATTGCCGGTGACAAACTTCATGTCATTTACGTCAGAGTCAATTCGCACTTTTGCGAACATACCTAAATTGGCACTACAAGAAATGAGTGTGCCGGAGTTACGAGCTATCGGCGCAGAACGTATGGCAGGGTGGCTAGGCATGGGAGTGCTGGGTGTGCCAATCCTGAAGGGCACGGTAGAACATCTTGCCGGGACGAGTCATGAAGAGAGTGTTGCAGGGCACAGGTTTACGCCCGAGTTCCAGCAGAGTCACCCGACAATCACGATAAAAGATGCAAAGGATCCTGACAAGCTTAACACCATAGACATGTCACAGTATTTCCCCTTTTCTGTCTACACCGAGCCAGTGCAGGTAGCTATGATGATGGGCGAAAACCCAGATGTTAGTCCCGGCTCACTGGCTAAACTGGTCCAGGGATATTTTGACATGAAGGTGCCGTTAACTGCCGGTATTGCGGTAAAATCAAATACCTCCAACCCCAGAACCAAGGCTAACATTGTCAACCCAGAAGCTGATTTCCAAACACAAATGGCAAAAAAAGCACAGTTCTTGGCTGATAAGGGCGGGATGCTACCAAAATTCATATTCTCGGCAAATAAGTTGCGAAAGGCAGTAGTAGGCGAAAAGGGCCGGTTTGGTAGAGAATACTCGGTAGAAACTGAATTGGCGTCACTGCTGCTGGGCTTTAAGCTGATGCGACAAAGCATGGACGAACGCATGTATCACATGGGGCAAGCCACTCAGCGCAACTACAACCTCACCACTGAATTATTTACTGGTCCACTCAGAGAACATGGCGCCAACCTGACACCACGGGACCACATGAATATGCTGATAGGGGCGAACAAAGCAAAATTCAAAACAGCCCAATCCACATATGCCGATATCCAGGCAGCCCGCGATCTAGGTAAAACAGATCTCCAAATTAAAAAAGCCTTGAAACGATCTAAACTAGGCGACCGCGAAGCCTCGATGCTTATGCAAGGCAGGTTCATGCCGTATCGACCAAACGCAGAAACTTATAAAAAAGCAAGAGAAAATGGCGTCAACCTGGATGTCTCAGCTATCAACGGCTATGCGTCGGCACTATGGCAATCTGGATTGCTGCTGGATCCCAAAGTCAAGTTTCCGCATTAAATCAATCTCTTCGTCGCTCACAACATTACCGCACCGAGGGCACCGTAACTCTCTGGGCGCATAGGCGGCAATGAAGTGGGGCACCAACATGCTTTGCTCCACGATAATGCCGCACACTGAGCAATCATACCAGCCGTCTTTAGTTATCGTGCTCACACTCCCCGTTTTTGGGCCATGTCTTTGGCTGATCTGGGTTGTATAACCAATACTTCATGCCCTTATTAGTTCGTCTTTTCCGAAACCAACCACTGCCGTCCACTCCAAGACGATGTAACCGAAGACCGAAGGCAGCCGGGCTCCGTTCGTTGAGTTTGTCCAGCCCCTCGCATGTGTTGATGTCTTTCATCATTTCCACAATACTGCCGGACCAAACGTCCTGGGTAACAAGATACCGCTCTCTCAGCCAAACCTCTATCAACTCAGAAGCATATTGTGACGCCTTCGATGACTCCGATATATCCATCAACTCTGGGTCATGAAAGCTCTTAATTCCAAACCGGGCCGTGCTTTTACAATGTTCCGGCACTCGATAGTCCCGTAGAAAGGCAGCTAAGTGGGGTAGTTCTTTTTTGAGGATGCCATCCAATTCGTCTCGATCTGGAAAGTTCTGAAACGCTGTTGGATTGACCCTGAATAACAACATCTTGTCCAAAATGTTAATGTCCAAATCCGGTATCATTCTCAAAGACCGAGGATCCGCATTACACGTCGCCGTTACCGTCCCATACCAAGGCAGGGTGCAAGCATTTTTAAATTTGGCCTCATACGAAAACACATGGTTCGCCACTACCTTTTTGATCAGATTAGAAAACATAATATGCCCTCCCTTCTGCGTACTCGGCCCATCATCATCTAGTGACCACAATGCCCTTTCAAAATAGTCAGAATTAAATTGAGACTTGCCCGTCAAATATCGCTCGGCATCGCTAAACCCCCCTAACAGACCACCAACCACTCCCCGAGCACACAGTGACTTGCCTGTCGAGGTATCGCCACACACAAACAACGCTTGACTCTTGACCGGGGCCAGGTTGAGCGCGGCAGAATAGACTCGATGTAGCCATGACAAAAACCGCTCTAGTTGCTCCGGCGCAGCAAAAAACTGATCATACCAATGGGCCAACCACTCGAACCCCTCGCCCCAGGCACATATTCCCTTGACCGGCTCCAATGCTCGAAGAGAGGACGTGTTGAGATACTTTTTGCCTTGAAAAAACTGTTCGGCATCCCGGTGTAGCACAAATGGCACGGCCGCCACAACCCGATTTACCCGCTCAATCATATCTATTGCTCGCTCCACCTGGGAAGCAGTATCATCTTTGGGCACTGTCGCAGATAACCCCCGGCACTTGAGCCTAGTAACGGCAGATATCCGGGTCATGTGTTCGTAATTTGGTACATCAGTTTTCGACATGTCGGTGTAATAAGAAGTGCCATCGTAATAAAACCCCTCAATCGAACCGCCCATCCTATCTGCCTCATAGTCACGAACAAAATCCCTGCCCAATATCTTCTGCCACGGCACAAATGGCTCATCCCCCGAGTGGCACAACATCCCCTCCTCGTGAACATAGGCACTGTGAGACATGGACGCAGTGTCCCAAAACCTTGGCCCCCTGGCACTTAGTTCAAACTTGCCGGGCCAACGACCAGGGTATTGTTTTTCAACTTCATCGGCAACCTTGTCAAGCGGGATAGTCACCTCCCCCCACGCCACGTTGCGAGAAGCCTGTTCTTGCAAAAAATACAACAACGATGTGGGCACTAGGCACTTGCTTAATGACTCCCAGTCGCCAGAACAATAATACTGCGATACATTCTCAAATGCCTTGTCGTCAAACCCGGTCCAGATGTTATCCAGATTAAGCTCCTTGGCAAGTAACTTTAGCAACTTACTCAGGTATCGAGGGTCCACCAACAACGGCTTCTCAAACACCCACACGGCATGGACTCCACCACTTCTTGTTCTGTCCAGATATGACGGTTTTAAATTAGCCACGGCACGGTTTTTAATGCCATTGTGCAACTCATGTGTGTCTAGCTCAGTATCGTAGTCGGCAACTATCCCGTGCAGCAGATGAGGGGGGTTCTTAGTCGACACCCGAACGGCAGGATTAAGAGGCTCGAAGGCCGTGTAAAACTGATGACTTGTGCGCGGCTTACGGCACCACACACGATGAGTAGCCTTAGATTGGCCGGGTGGTAGCTTGAGTCTGTTCGCCCACGGCAAAGGCATGTCGGTGTGTGTGGATGCAGATAAGTTGGTCAGGGAGAATATCTTCATTTGACGAAATTTTTAACGTCCTCCCTGTCTCGATAAACCATTTTACAATCAATGCAGTAAAGATGATCTGAGTTTTCGTAGCTCCGCAGTGTCCCGTATTTGCATTTGGGGCAGTCCTCTAGGTTGGCGTTGTCTGGCGCCCAAAACTCTTTATGACCCGGTGCGCTGTGAACATTTTTCCACGTTACTTTTTGTAGCATTTTGATACTCCTATGTCTACTGATAATGGTAGCTCTGGTAGCCACTCTGGTGACTGTGACATAATGTGCTTGACAGCATCCGCAGCAGAGGCATCGTCCTCGTCAACCTCGATTATCAACTCGTCATGCACACTCCATAGGACTCTAAACCCGGCTTGACTAACTCGCCAATATACATCGGCAAATACGTCCCTTGCCAAACCTTGGACACTGTTCTCGCACAACTTCCCCCCATAAAAACTCCGATGTGTGTCGCCCTTCGTAATGGCAGCCGACCAATACTTGTGAGAGGCAATGTCATAATACTTAATCGCACGACCCGACGGCAGTGTCAACCCCCAATTTTGCCCTCGATGATGTTTGAAGGCACTATCTAGCCCCCGCCAATATTGCGTGATGGCAGGATTTGAGTGACGAAACTCTTTCACAACCCTGTGCGACTCGGCATTGTCTAGCTCCAAACCAAACGAATGGGCAACACTTTGAAACCGATCACCACCACACTGATACCCCAGGCCCAACACCCTCACCTTGGCGTATAGATATTTATCAGGATCAACTTCTTTCAGTGGCCGGGAATCTGTATACCCCATCGTCATTCGGGCGTGGATCTCGTAGGGACTCATGCCTTTTCGCATCGCATCCAGTGCCTCAGTTTGTCCCGTTAATACCGCCAAACACCGAGGTTCAATCTGGCTAAGGTCAGCAAGGATCAATTGTTTACCCGGCCTCGCCACAAAGCATCGCCTGACATCCACTCCGAACACAGGTTTGCGGGGCAGGTTTTGCATGTTCAGTTTGGCATCCCCACTCCACCGACCTGTCGCAGAGGCGCCATAATACTTCAGGTTAAAGGCAATTGTCCCGTCCTCCCGCACTCTCGCCTCAATCCCCTCTAATATCCGTATCGCCCGATTAGACCTACGCCAGCGCCCCAAGGCAGCAACACACGGGTGATCGGCGCCATACACATCCATCCATCGCTCAAATGAAGGATCACCATCGGCCGTAGACTCGGGGGGCACAATACCTTGTTGTCGACAATACTTGGCCAACATCACTCCACTCGCCACAACCATGTTGCCCTTTTTGTCGCGCTCGGCCCAGGGGATTTCTTTGATAGCGGATCCTCTGATTGTGCGTAACTTGGTTAGCCCTGATTCAACTAAATCTTCGTCCACACAAACTCCATATATGCCACTCTCGATACCCTCTCTCGACAAATATTGCTCCCGTTCAGGCCAGTCGGGCACAAGATCGTTATACAAATCAAGGCAGGTATCAGAGTCTTTTAGCGCATAATCACGCATAACATTCTGCTCATCCACCGAGATATCGGCCCAATGCTTGCCCTTCATATTAGCCCTGGCAGACTTGTCAACCTCCCTCCCCAGACACACTTTGGCAGCTTTGTCAAGGGCTCGCGGCAACTGACGGTAGGCAGCGGCATTGGCACTACATTGCCAGTTTTTGTAATCATTGCCGCACCAGGCCCGATACACATGCCGGTCGAAATTGGCGTTATGTGACACCCAAGTATACCCATCAATCCCGTGCCACGGCGCATCAATAGGATCACCAACCCAACGGACACCAGTATTACTCACTATAGACACCAAATACGGATCAAACCGCTCATCCCGGCAATACAGGTCAGGCGGCATGCTCTTTAGTGAGTAAATTGTGTCTTTATCGTAGAACGTCTCGAAATCAACGGCAGCTATTTTGGTCATATCGGTTTAAAAAAAAGCCACCCGCCCCGCTGGAGGTGTGTGCCGGGGAGGTGAAAATAAAACCCGGCGACGAGGCAGATGGCAAAATTTGGTCACTTCGTTTTTGTCGAATACTTCTTGTGCGCGGCAATCCAGGCAACTTCCGCTTTAGCTCCTGCTCCATCTGCCTCGTCCCAGTCGATGATGTTCTCCATACTACTATACCATTCCTGATACTCTTCTTTCACAGTAGGTTGTATCGGAGGATCGGGCATCGGCATCCAGTGCGTATCACCCTTCATAATTTCGGCCCATTCGCGCATCGCCCAATGATCACCATTCCACGCAAGGCACTTTTCCACAGTCGGCAATACACGGCGTATCCGCTGTATCCCTCTCTCAGAATTACTTTTACTCATTATTTCTCCTTTCGCTTGGCCAAAAACACAAACTTCTGCGGAAACCACTCCGCAAACTCGGCCTGGTCGTATGGACCCACTGGATCCCAGACACGGGCAAAACTGGTTCCCACCTCAACTACAACCCCGACCTTGTGACTCTTCCACCCAGGCAAGGCAACCGCACACCTGTCACCAACATTCATGCTAGCACCTCCCCGGCAGCAGTCACAAACTCACTCCCATGAAACCCGTCAACCATCAATTCGGCAGCATACCCTTTGTTGCCACCCCGATACGATATCTCAGTCGCCTTCAACCGGCACTTTACAGCATGCAAGGGAACTCGTTTACGTAAGGCAGCAGACCTGATCTTCAAACAACTCTTTTCCAGCACCTTGGTAGCGGCAACACTGGGCTCAAACTCCGCGATAACCCAGAACTCTCCGTTAATATTATGCAGAAAATACCCAGGATCATCGCCCCGCACCAACACAGACATGCTCACATACACTGGCGCACTCGGTGCTATCCTGACATCGTTCTCATCAGACATCCATCTCGTCGTATACCCCTCTGCCTCTGCCTGCTGCCGTGTGGCAAAATACTCGCTCGGTGGATCATCGGCATTTTTGCGCCTGGTTTTATACCCCCGCATCAGCCCCACCACCGCTACATCTAATTCTGCCCCCTCAAACACATGCTCCCGGTCCAACACCCACTTGCCAGCACCTCCACATGCCGTGCTCAAATCCCCTATCGCCTGGGTTAAACTCAATCGACTGTGTCTCGACAAAGCATCCCCCCAGTCACCACCCATCCCCTGCGGCAACTCATGTAAAATCGGCTCCTGTAGATCAGCCGTCACGTCGTCAACCGCATTTCGCAATTCGTCACTCGTCGCCTCTGTTGTCTTGATGTCTTCTTTCATAACTCTATCTGTTTCACTTGTTTCGTCCGCTTACTGTCTTTTACTAAATAACTCACCGGCGCCCCACGCTCTAATAACCCGGCATCCTCCCACTCTCCTACTAGTTCGTCATAAACATCTTTGCCCACCCCCGGCAAATCCTCCATCAATACCTGCTTCAGCTTGGGCAAACTTAAACTGCATGCCGCCGCTAACGATGACGGATCCACAATACCCTTCGCCACGTCTACCGCTAAATCAACGGCAGATAGCGACAACCGACCCGCTTTATTTCTCACATGATACCCCGGCACCTCTATCCCCCTGGCGGCCATGGCATTAGAATGATGCTTGACACTCTTAATCCACGGTTCCAGCACGGCAGCTATCGCCTTAGCATGGGCCATTTGCTCGGGATCAGTAATTTTGCTCGGGTGAAACTGCTCAGGCATGGTCAAGGCACTATACTGTTTCGCCGTTGTCAGGGCAACTTGGCCCAAGGCATTACACTCAGCCCGTTTGCCGCAGAATTGGCACATGTCGTTTACTCTTTGCTCCGGCACCTCGGCAGAGGCAGCATCCACAATGCCCCGAATCTCGCTTTCCAGCATAATCAACATCTGGTCATCAAAATACGCAGACTCGGCAAAATCACATCTCGGCTGCACAATGTGCGCTACCACCTCACTGACGGCAAAAGTGTGCATCGTCCCGGCAACATATGCCTTAATCTGCAAATTATCGTATGGCGGGTCCACCTGGTGAGCCCCAAACTTATAATCAAAAATGTGCGCCTTGTCCCTTTGCAAAAACAATAAATCGGCCGTGCCCCACGTAACCCCAGGTATCTCAACCCTCACCTCCGTGTGCCATGTGCCATTTTCCAACTTTTGGTCGGCAACATATTTCTGACACCACTCAACCCACCGAATCTGGTCCTCATCCAATCCAGTAAAATCATTCAACTCAGCAGCTACATGACACTTGGTCCCAGCATCGGCAGCAGTTGTGTCGGCAGTATTGTCGTTTCGCCATGCGGGGCATAGTTTTTTCGCCTTTAGCGTAGACGGTGAATGTTTGGCATGTTTATCAGGCATTTGTTTCCTCCGTTTCACTTTCAGTCATTGCAGCATTCACGTGTATCGCCCCACTCATCCAACACTCATCTCTATAGTCGTCCATAGGCAAACCAGAGTCCCCAATACCCCTACTATGTTCACTTGCCCCCCGAAGGCACCAATAATATATCAACGGCAGCATAGCAACCTCATAGTCTCTGCGCTCAGAATTAAACGCCTCTTCCCCGGCAACACGAGCCATTTGGTCAATCTTGTCTTTGTTAACCCTCATTCAATTATTTCGCCCACACTCACAATCTATCAAGTCAATTATCGGATCCAAGTTCTTCTGATCAATCATCGGCCCAGTCAACCTAAACACCCGCCACCCCTCCAACAGCGCCCTATTATACTTCCCACAATCCTGCGTGAACCCACCAAAATCCCGATGCTTACTTCGATCAAACCCACCCTCAATCTCAACGGCAACTTTACAATCCATCTGGCAAAAATCAAATCGCCACTTCCGGTCACGGCAGAACTGATGCTCCCTTTGCAAACGCGGCCCCTTAAGTTTTTCATGCCATACATATATAAATTTACGCTCTAATGGACTCAAACTAATTCATTCAGCATGTTCTCGAATCAATTGATGCCTATACCGCGCCCTGGCATATATGTCAAGCGCATCCTGCAACAACCAGCTTCGACTTTTACCCGTTAGCCGGGCCAATTTGTTTAATTTTTCAATCTGAACCTCGGTCAACCTTACAGTAAACCGATATTCCAACTTATCCCGCCACATCTTCGTAGTGTGATACCCTTGCTTAAACAACTTGTCATTTTTCTGTCGTGTCATGATCCACCCAAATTAATCCGCATATCTCCCCCCGTCAAGGCAATACCACCAATTATTTTCCCCATTGACAGGTAACGGCAGGTGTGGCTATGTAACGGCAATGAACAATACCATAGACTAATCCATAGACTAAATATCACCATGACACTATTCCAGCGCAAAATAAACGGACCCTATTACGCCAAATATTACTTCAATGGCCGTGAAAAATGGTGGTCCACCCGCACAAACTCAAAACGCGAGGCACAACGCCGGGCAAATCTTCACGTATACCCGGATCCACTGCCGCCACTCAAACTCCAACACATATTAGACCTATACCTGGTCCACTCACCCTACCCATCGGCAAAAACCAACATACAGGCAATACACCGCATCTTGGCCGCCAATAACCTCGATCCAGATAAAACCACCACGCTAACGGCAGAACACATATCCCAGTATCAACGATCCGCTACGGCATCCCCAATATCCACCAATTCCACAATCCGATGCGCCAGATCAATCTTTTCGCGCAAGGCAATGTTGTTTTATAACCCCAAGCCCAACGTAACAGGATTCCTCGAGGCCCCACTAATGCCGACCCAAGTAACTCAATGGAGCGCCCCGCCACCGGCAATCATGGATAAGATATTCGTAGACTCAGCATCCCTCCCACGCAACGAACAAAGAGCATTCGTATTGGCCGCCTGTTGTGGGTTACGTCGAGGCGAGGCAGCAGAGGCAGAATTTGCATGGCTACAAACGGAGGGCGAGCACACACTGATTCACGTTCAAGGTCAAACCAAATCCGGCAGGTCTAGAAAGGTGATTATATCGCCCGAGGTCAGGGCAAGATTAGGCACAGGCATAGGATATTTCATTAAAGGCACATACTCTGAACGGCATGATCTGGTCTTCCGTAGGCTAAATGTGTGGCTAAAGGAGCGGCAATTCGGGCATTTTAAGCATTATCATGAGCTACGTAAATATTTCGGAGCCCAGATAGCGACAAACAACGGCATCTACGCAGCACAACGCCTTTTAGGGCACCAATCTCCGCAAACAACGGCATCATATTACGCTGATTTGGTCAAACCCATAGTCCCAGACGTGAAAACACACTAACCCTACACCTTTTGCCACTTTCATAAGTCGTTGATTATCAAGCACTTACAAAACACTAATTTTAACCCTACACCAACCCTACACCATTTTTCGATATCGCTAAACCCCTTATTATCAACTACTTACATCAATTATATACTTAAAAGGTGTAGGGTGTAGGGTGTGTAGGGTATAAAGTGGCATGGTAGAAAAAGCATAATGTAAATATGGTATAGGTATATTTCTATATATAAGGGGTTCGCACATATACCCTACACCCTTCACATTCACATCCTGCCTTGCGTAAGTCGTTGATTACCAGGCACTTACGTAGAAGATATTGCCGGTGTAGGGTTGCACCTCGTTTTGGCCCAAATCTCAAAAATCGCCCTTAGAGCTCGTTACCCCCCTTCCGGGTAGGTAGATACCTTGAACGCCCTAAAGTCGATGAGAGAGCGCACAGGGTGGTAAAAAACAGCACTTCTGACATTTACCTGATATCTGGCCCTTTTTTTTTCTGCGCTAACTTTTTGATGCTTTTTTGGATTTAGATTGAGTGTTTTGCCGGAGCCCACTCTCGGAGCCCACTCTCGGAGCCTACTTTCGGACCCAAATCCCCAAAATCCTCGAAATCGGGCAAAATCGGCGAAAAATGGGCCAAAAGTGATGGCGAGACCTAGTTTCAATAGTGGTGGTGGGAACTTGGTTGCTGCTGGTCGACATTGGGGCTTTTTGTGTGGCTACTTTGGGCCGCGAATTAGGGCAAAATAAAACCCCGACAATTGCCGGGGCGCAGGTTTGCATGGCTACACTTTACAGATCGGCCGATAAAATGATAAAGGCCAGTAGCCAGATCAATAATGTAATCAATCGGGTAAGTGCTCTCATATTAGTGGATCTCTGTCCAGATTTTAGTTCGACCTGTCGCAAAGGGGCATTTTTCGCAGTCATCACATTTGCCTTTGCACTGTGTGCCTTTGCCTTTTGTGCCCCTAGCAACGGCCGTGAATGTTGGAACTCCTACCGGTGGTGGTGTCGGGGAGTCGGGGAATATCGACGCTATGATTTTGAGATTGCGTGATTTGTGGGGCCACTCGAACACAGCAAAGTTTTTCGTGAATGCCACAAATTTTGTTGATTTACATCGGGCGGCTATGCGTACCCACTTGTCATAATACGCCAAGTTGTAAAAGTCTCCACTCTCATGGATCCTGAATATCTTGACCGGCTTGCGCTTGCTTAATATTGCCTCCGCCACCGTGTCGACGAAATCCGGGTGTCGTGTAGCCTCATAGTTTTTTAACCGGCAAGGCAAGACTGGGGGCCGATGTCTTTCCGCTTTGGTCGCGTAGCAGAATTTTGAGCAGAGCGGCGTTTTGAACGGGCAAGTGATTTTTGCCGGTATGTTGAACACGGGCCAAGAGAGTTTTTTATTACCTCTCCAACTTATGTATATTTCCATGTTTGTTTTCATGTTTGTTTTCATGCTTTCACGATAGTCTGAGTTGTGAGAACTGCCGTTCCTTTCAGCCACGCCAAGATGTGGTTGCCCCGCCATAAGTTGGGTTCGGTCTCCGTAGGGCTGCTTTGTGCTGAATGTTTGAAACGTGGTCGTCTATTTTGTCCACTATATACTGTAAGGCGGCGGCTAGATCGATCGGATCAGGATCATAGCGGTCAATTGTTTCGAGGATCTCCATCGTGACAAATTGGCAAGTCGGGTCTTTGTGAAGTTTGGTTAGGGCGGGTATTTGCGATGTTCTCATAGTTTTATTTAGTTACGCGGTAGATGGTGTAGCCGGACGTTTTTTTAACTATTGGAAAGTTTAGGGTCACGGTTCCTTGCCACCCTTTGGACGTGGGTCCGTCAACCTTTACATCGGCCCGGACCGTCACGTATGCTTTGCCGTCCTCAGTCAATAGTTCTCTTATGTGATTGATGATGTTGACCTGTGTGGCCGGGTCTTCCACCACGTTGAGGACATAGTTACAAGTAATGGTGGTGTATTGCGCCCCGGGAAGCTCCGGGAAGAAGTGCGGGTCAAATTTATCCATCCCCAGTCGGTCGGCATCCTGGCCCTTGCCGCATCCATAGTCCAGGTGTCGGCCCCTGGCTGCTAGTTTGTGGGTATTGAGAAGATACTGCATGGGGGCTGCTAGTTTGTTGCGTGAAATTGCCGTGCGCCAGGTGCGGCTCCGGTCGGTGGTGGTGGTCGGTGTATTTGTCATGTGCGCGTAATATAGTGTCGGCGGCGCGCGGAGTCAATATTTATTGGCAGACAAAAAACCAATGGTAAATGTTAGCCTGTACTAACAATTGGATACTGACTACATTTGTAGTCTCATGAGCGGTCCATCCCGACTAGGAGGGTGCCGGGAAAAGGGGTCACACCGATAATGAGACCGTGAAGCTGGGGCCGATCAAATATGTAACTGGGGCTTCATCCATACCACAGATTGCTAGTCTATGGTTTTGACCTGGATGTAGGGGCTTTGGGGCTGGTGTGCTCTGCTATTGCCGGTGGCCGGGTCGATGGGAGTGGTATCAGTGGTATCAATTGGTATGTATGATATGTATGATATGTGTGGTATCGTTGGTATCAATGGTATCAGATCGTCGTAAGTCGTTGATAGCCAGGCACTTAGGGGGGGCGGGGGTCGGGGTCGGCGGAGCCCAGGCATCCTAATATGGGATGTGCCGTTTCCGTTATTTTAATAAAGCGAATATGTCAGACAATTTCATATAAAACTTGACAAAACAGGCCTTTTTACGCTATTTTTCTAGTATATGGGCCGATATTTAGAGATTACAGACCTGCTAGATCGAGAGCGAGATGCTGCCATTGCCAAGATCCAGGAGGGGGCGGCGATAGTTACTGTGGCAAGTGATCTGGGTGTGTCGCAAAAGTCCTTGTCTGCTATTGTCCGGGCGAAACTGGGGAACAATTGGATGAGGGAACGTATGGCTGCCGTGCTGGTGGACAATACTGACTTGGCTGGGTCTGAGTTGTCGAAGCGGTTAGCGGATCCTGAGCAACTGAAAGAGATAAAGACTAAGGATTTGGCCATTATATATGGGATATTGGATGATCATTTGAAGAAAACTCATATTGCCGAGACGAGGGTTAACCAGCATGTGAAAGTTGATTTGAATAAATTTGTTGACCAATTACGTCCGGTGGAGCATATTATTGAAGTTGCCGAGACAAAGACCATTAAACCGAATGAAAAAACTACCTAAAACATTCTCTGCCGGGGGGTTCGACTATAAGCAGGTATGGCGTAAGGGCAAGTGGGCAGTGTATGAGCGATGTAAGGGTGATCGTGCCGTAGCGTGGGAATTGATAAAGGTGCGAGTGAGGCAGGAAGAGTATGTGCCGCAGATGAAGGTGTTATTGCCGAAGCGGGAGATGTATCCGGCTGCCAGGGAGTTTGGGGTATGGGGGTGGAGTTTGAACAGTCTTGCCGATGCAGAGGTGAAGCAGGTTGAGTTGACGAAGAAAGTGGATAAGATGGCGCCGAGTGATGTGGTGCCTGTGCCTACGGAGGTGAGTATATGAGTGATATTAGGTATAGGAGTGATATCAGGTATAGGAGTATGGGAGATGTGCCTGTGGCGGGGGATAGTATTTTGGTTTGGTCTGTGGAGGGGAAGGTGTGGATGTCTTTCTGCGTGGTTGCAGATTCGTATCCCTATGATGCGTGGCAGCCGCAGTTGCCGCCGCCCCCTGATCCGTGTGATTTGGAGTTTGAAGCGTGGTGGCTCTCTGATGATGCAGATGTGTTGAATAATGTGACGATTGATCGTGATAGGGCGCTGTCTGTATGGAGGGCTGCCGCTAAACGGCCTCGGAAGGATGAGAAGATATGAGAATTTGCGGTCACAGTCGGTGTGGTCATGATGAGGTAATGGGGGTTGGGGTGTGGATTCGCAGCTATGCCCTGGCCCTCTGCCTTTGCCTGTTGTTTGTAGGTGCAGGGAGGGGCGGTCCCCAGGTCGGGCTCATAACCCAGGCCCTTGCAGGTTCGATTCCTGCCTCTGCTACCACTATTGCCTTTTGCACTCGGTCCTGTGGGCTAGACACCTATGGGAGTAATAACCTCGTTGCGCCTTGGGTTGCCGAGTGTAGTATATTGCCTTTCCCATGGGAAGCCGGGGGCCAGGAGGGGGGCTGCATGTTAAGCTTCCACGTTGCCGAACTCACTGCCCCGGCGATCTTTTCCTGCCGTGTTTGTAAACAACTAAAATGATGGATAGTCAAGAGAGTTATGTTAGGTTATAAATTGGGCACAATGTAATAAACTAAACAAGCAAACACGGCGGGATTAAATTTTATGAACACAAGAACGATTAGTTTTTTGCACCGGGGTGATCTGCCGGAAGTGGGTAGAGAGGTTATGGTTTGGGATGTTAGGATGCAGTCGTGGCTGAAGTTTATAGTGCGTGTGCCTAATGTGCCGCAGTCATGGGATGCCTGGTTTTATTTGCCCCCTCCACCCACGGATTCTGCCTTTGATGATTGGTTGGGCCGTACGTATTCGCCTTTGCCCAAGGATGTTGTGACTAAAATGAAACATGCGTGGCGAGAGTCGGCCCTTATATTTAGTAGGAGTGAAGCAAAATGACAGACGACCTGATAATGATGGTGTTGCGAGCGATGATTATTGCTGCCTTGGCCTTGCCGATATTGGCGTATACTATATTGGTGGTGGGGAGGCTATTCGACAAATGATAGCTGCTGTGACTGTGTATGATGTAGTTGCCGTTGCCTTGGTGCTGGGGTGTTTGGGGTTGGTGGTGTATATGGTGCTGTGCGCTGGAAGGAGTATTGATGAATAAGTATAAAGAGCCGTGGTGGGAGACTGTGTGGGGGTTGTTGCTTATTGTCACGGGGTCGGCTATTGTTATTATTGCGATGCCTGCCGTTGCAATAAACCATGCCTCGTGGCCCAGTGAGAGGGCAGGCATAGAACAGTTGAGACACGATGTTGCCGTTGCCGAAGATAGGGCTTTTGTGGTTGGTATGGCTGCCGAGGTGAATGTTCGGATAGTGAAGTTGCGTGTGTATGATGCTGTGCCGGTTGTTGGGTGGTTTGTGCCCGATGGGTGGAGCGAGGTAAAGGTGATTGATTTATGACAGGCAGATTAAAAGATGGAAAGAGTGTGCCGGATAGTGTGTTGCGTGATCGCATGGCCCAGCGGTTGGGTACTGACTATGGTAATGTGCGAGCCAGTGATGAGGTTATAGAGAAGGGGACACAGATCACTACTCTTTGTCATGGTCTGGCAGGAGCATTGAACGGAAAGTGCCCACCCAGCAGGGAACTAAGTATTGCCTTGACCAAGATTGAAGAGGCGACGTATTGGGCGATTAAGTCGATTTTTGTGAAGTGTGATGAA
>Ga0255048_10000203_pt1 | contig 43362 bp, 56 predicted proteins | sample JV7_2_2_MG_FD_183619 | JGI IMG/M metagenome (GOLD analysis project Ga0255048, IMG submission 183619) | Seawater microbial communities from Jervis Inlet, British Columbia, Canada - JV7_2_2 | ecosystem: Environmental > Aquatic > Marine > Inlet | place: Canada: British Columbia | collected 2016-10-06 | reverse complement strand
TGATAGGATTAGTGCAGCTATGGCAACTCGCTATGGCGCGACTAATGAACGACTAGACAGAATGACTTACGTAATTAACCATACAACCCTTAAGTGGGAAACAGAGCTAACAAAAAGGGCGAACGCGATTCATCCCATACCGATCGCGAAAAACACTAGTGACCGGGCCAAGGCAGTAGGGCAAGAGCTCGCGGAAGCAGCAACGCTATCCACTGAGAGTCTCGCAAATTGCCGGGAATACGAGGCCAGGAGTCATGCCCATGACCTTGAATTCTCTACGCTTCAAGGCTTGACCATACGAGCAAAGCAATCAGCGCAACGTATCGCTCCCTACCGGATAGAAGGTGGAATGCAAGAAGCGGACCTAGAGGATATCGCACAAAATGCATTCTTGGCGGCATGGGAGCAACAAAGCGATACCCTGAAGGAATTGCAAGCTTGCACCGACACGGGCGCAGTTCCGATTAATCATACGGGCGACTACAGCACAGCGCACCCTGCCCTCAAATTTGAGTGGCTTGTACGCTCAATAGCGAAAGGTCAAGCAAGGAATCTGATTCGCAAGAGAACGCTTGAGCGGAGATTATTCCTACCAATCATGGAAGCAAAGGAAGTGCAGGCAGAGATCAAAGAAGCTATTGACTTAAACCTGGACGCACTCTCAAAAGAAGATAGACAGTTAGTAAAGCAGCGGCATTACTCCGGTATCACCGTAAGGGAGTTGGCTAGCATTCACAGCTGCACAGTGGAAGCAATACGCTGGAGACTTGACAGGATTAAGCATACCCTGGAAGCTGCGCTATCTGATTGGAAGGTAACACCCACCGATGCCGTGCCACCATTGGATAGAACTTCAGCACTCGTGGATAGGTTACTCGCACGGCGCACTAACAAACGGCGCAAGCGATAACGCACAACGTCACAGCACGCTAGGGGGAGTAGGCTTTAAGGCTTGCTCCCCTTCTTTCATGCACTCGCATATCCACAGCATCCCCCAACACCCACGATAACGCGGGATATCCTCGCAAGATAATCAACTCTTCGAAGTATGAGATTCTGTCAGACATCCTATCGTGCCTATATCTACCCAAGGTATATATCGTAATCCCATTATGTGACGGAATACTGGATGAGTTGATAGTGATTGGAGTGCGAGATGCCTTTCCCCCATCGCAGATGGGACCCGAGGGGATTAACTAGGGGAGCCTCGTATGTGGATACTTTGTATGTGGATACTTGTGGGTGGCCTTTGGTGACGAGTGCCGAACCTTTTCTTCGAAAGAGTTTTATTTTGCAGAGGTCTATTTTTCCGAGTTCCTGAAATTTGAATTATTGAGATTTTGGAATAAGCTGCGAAGCAAGAGGAAGTGATTTCGTTAGAAAGGTTGTGGTCTACTCGCTTTCTGGCCAGATCCACGGTCAGTATATGGCAATGGTTCCCCTTCGGGCTCCGCTCGATCTTGGGTCATGTAGGAACAAGACCAGATCAAGGAACCAAGTCAGCTCGCGTATGGTTCAGCGTTACACAGCCTGCAGGAATTGCAAGCACTACTGGGTGGAAACTATTCTTGGTATTCTAGTGTTCCCTGGGGTGGCACTTGTTGCCCTTGGCTGGTACGTCTTAAGGCAATTAGTGTGCCACTATGCTGGGACTGGTGTAGCGGAGTCGTTTAAGAAGACGTTTTCTACTAGGTAGCCATCCCATTCAGCAGAGATCTCAGCGCCTATGGCAATGTGAAAGTCAATCGTTGCTCGTACCGCATTGTGTTTAACTAGACCCATGCCATATTTTATCTATTACAATGAGAACCTACTATCAATCATTTTATGCAAGTGGTGGTGCATTTCCTGCGCCGGGTGGTGTAGTATGTGCAAATGAATAAACAAAACAACGAGATGGATTTAGGACAAGCAGGGGGATCTTGTGCCAAGGTCAAGAGTACTGTATTGGGGAATGTTGCCGAGACCATTGGGAATAGCTTGGGTAGGCTTGATGGCCTTGAGACTAGGCTAGATCAGCTTTCGGTCAGGTTGTTGGGTGATGCCCCTCCGGTTGAGGCTAAAGATACGGCTTGTGTGCCTGATCAAGGGCCAGGGGATGTGGGTGTCCTTTGGAGTGCTTGCTGGGAGTTGTCTAGGAAGTTGAACAAGCTGACGGGACACGTAGACCGCCTAGAGGGGGGGCTGTAGAGATGGCGAATGAGGAGGAGAAAGGATGAAAGTTAACTACAGAGAACCCGTTGATAGGCCAATTGGGAGTATTGAGTCTTCGTTGCTAACGAACCAAGTGGAAATCGACGATCAAGTTTTGTTTGTTCATAGGGGGGATCATGAAGGTAGCAGGACTATTTGCTTCGTCGAAGAGATCCCCGAGCTTTGCCGTCTACTGATGGTGATGTATGAGCAGAGGACGGCGGAGGAGAAAGGATGAGTGAGCATAGGGAACAGCCTGAAGGACCCCATCGCTTCTGTGAGGAATGTAAACAGCAATGGACAAGGGGTGAATATGAATATCACTCGGGGGGTTGCCAGAACATCCCGAAGGATGAGACATGCCGCGTTAAGCGCCCTTCTGTAGATGATCCCATAGTCGATGCGTTCATGGAAAAGGTGTGTCCTGGCTGTGGACATGGACAGACCCCTGCTGGCGTACCTGAGCATTGGCGTTATTGCCCCGAGGTAAGTCGTTTAATTGAGGAGGACTATGCCTGTTTCGTTCGGTGCAGGGATTGTGGAGCGGTTGGGAATCCACTTGAGCATTTCACTGGTTGCGCTGATGTCATTAAAGACGAGGACAAGGTTCCTGTGGCTAGGAGACTTGCGCGTGAGGCGATGGCAAGGATCGTAGAGAGAGTGCCGAAGTCCAGTGATGGCAGGGACCTTAGCGACGAACCCGAGAAACCGACTCCCCAGAAAAGACCGTGTGCTGCTTATGGGCTGGTTCACGTTATCGACACTGGGGGGGATGTATTTGTGGGCCGCTCCGACACCAAGGATTACTGGGTGCTTACTGATGAGGAGTACGAAGACCTGGAAGCCTGTGTACTGGACATCCTAGACCAGAGAAATCCGCGCATAGAGTTTGCGTGCGTTGACATGGGAAGGGTTGGGCGCGACCTTCTGGACAGCTTTAAGCCGGGGGAAGTCGTGCACGATGAGTAAAGACCCTAAAGTCAAAATAGAGTGGCACGCGAGTAGTGCTTCTGGGTTTGAGCGCAGGGATTCACACACTAGGCTGACGGGCATTGTTGGCCCAATCCCGCCGGGGCCAGTGGGTATGGCATTGCTTTACCTGGGGATGGTATTTTGTGTCATTGGAACGATTGTGTCCTGGGCATACCTTTTTAGCCAAATAATAAAATGAGTAGTGGGCCGACAAGAGAAGAGATTCACACGAATTACAGCGAGGTTGAGTATTCCATGGGCGTAAGCTCGGCAATGCGCAATCTTGCTACGGAGGACATAACGCTAATCGTCGCTACGGAAATCATGGTAGTCGAGGACTTCCCAGACTTGGATGAGCTACATCAGTGCATCGGAGCCCTAATCAAAGAATTCAAACCCCATAGACGGAAGAGGAAATGAGTAAACTACCCAAATGGAAAAGCTCCCAGGAAGTGGGGGCGTTCAAGATCGAAAGGATCTACCCGGACCGCTCTGGGAAACACAAAAATCAAATGACCGTGATGGAAGGCGGTGGCCATAAAGCCCTCGTGGAAAGTCCGTTCATGACCCTGCTGCAGCCGTCAGTTGGTGACTACTACATCGTAGACGAACTTGGGGATGACAGTATTCTGTCAGAGGCACTGTTCGAGGGTCGCTACAAAAAGGCTAAGAAAAAGGCTAAGAAAAAGGCCGAGGTTAAAACCAAGAAAGATAAGGAGTAACAAATGCCAGAAGACGAAAAAGAAACGAAGGCCACCCATGCCAGGTGGTCAATTGCAACCGTGCAGGCCGTTGGGTTCTCAATCCATCTGCCAGATTGTGCGGGAGATTTGCGCACGGCAAAGCGCATGGCGCGGGAATGCGCCGTAGAAGAGCCCGGAAAGTCCTACTTCCCAGTGAAGATGGGGCCATCCTATAAGGCTGAACCAGTCACAAAAATGGCCGTCACCGTAGGGTAGACGGCTCACCCCTGGGGAGGGATGGGCTGTGTTTGTTCATACCTGAGGGGGCGGGTTTCGACCTTCCCCCTCTTTTTTGTACCATGGTGGCATGACCCTGATGACTCTTCTCGAAGAAGCAACCGTTGAAGAACTTATTACAGAGTTGGAGGGGCGAGCATTTGCCCTGGTTGTTGGCATCGTCACCAAGGACAGTGCAATGAAAATCAGTCGAGGCGATGACCTTGATACGGCCTATGGCGGCGTAGGAGACTCCACGATCAGGGCCGGGTTAATCTCACAGCTCAGTGTCATTGAAAATCATGAGTTTGTCCAAATGAACCTGGGGCCAGATGGCGACACGGAAGGCTAAACCCGTCCTGAATCTTGACCTCCTAGAGAAGCTGGAGGCGGAACTTGTTCTGTGGGACTTGCAGAACGTGGACAATCGATGGTTCTCGATGTGGCGGTGGGCAAGATTCGCCGTCATGTCCGTGTCGGCTCCGCAAGTGGTGGAGGAGCCATATCTCGACCTGTGGAAGGGCATGGCCCTGAAAGAAACCAGGCGTAAGCTGGAACTGTACCCACGCGGCGCAGCTAAGAGCTTCATGCTTAAGGGGTTTTGCGCATTCCTGCTGTGTGAGCCAGACTCGCACCTTTGGGGAAAGCTGGTGCGGATCGCGTTCTGTGGTCAGACGCGGCCATTTGCAACTAGGTCGGTAGGCGCGTTGCGCCGAATGTTGGAGACCAATCTATTCATCCTCAGAGAGTATCCGACCCTAAAGCCAGATAAGAACCTGTTGAATAAGCGGCGCGGGTTACTCGACAGCCTGGGCTACCCAGAAGACGCGGAGATCTCGAAGCCGACCTGGCAGGTGGCTAAGTTTAGAACCGCGCTTAATATTGAAGGTGAGATCGAGCATGGGGTTGCCATGGAAGAACCGTCCTGCTGGGCGCAGGGCATGGACGAAGCATCTACTGGCTTTCACATGGACGTTATCATTATGGATGACCCGGTTGGAAAGGCCACGTTCAAGTCGCCAGCCAAAAAAGAAACGGCTCGAGACACTTACAACGACCTCCAGATGCAGTTGATGGACGGACTCCTGGTCATTCTGGGTACTCGGTGGTGTACAGACGATATCCACCAAACCATCCTTGATGAATACTTTGAATCGTTCGAGGTTCAGATATGGAACATTGCCGGGAACAGCGGCGCAGAGTGGACGCGAGAGGACTTTATCCGCGGCGAAGATGGCGTCTTCACGTTCAGGGGCGACTGGTCTAAAGAGAAGATATTCTCTGAGAGCTACGGGATTATCCAAAAGGAGGTAGAGCAAGGGTTCAGGTTCTCTCCTGAGCGCAGGCGATATGAAACTCTGCAGTTCATCGGGGACAAGATCCACAATGTACCGCCATCATTTTGGCAAAAGCAGATGATGAATCGGGCGCATTCAGAGGAAGATCAGATCTTCCACGAGTGGATGTTTAGGACAATCCCGAATGCCTCCGTGCCAGCCGGCCTGCCAACCTACGTTCTCACAGACTCTGCAACGGGAACGGATAGTCGCTCATCCTATCGGGTTGCCGCCACTGTCGCTGTCGACGCTGGGCCAGTGTTCTATTTCCTTAAAGTCGAATTCGGAAGATGGACACCGGAGCCATACATGACTCGTGTCCTGAACATGGAGTCTCGGTTTGGCACTAGGAAAACCCTGATGGAACAGGTTGCATGGCAGGACTGTTTTAAGGTGGTGGCGAAACTACTCTGCAGAGAACAAGGCAGGAGAAATCCAAGGATTGTCCCTGTCTATGGCCGCTCGCTTATTACCAAGCATGAGCGCATGGAGAAGATGGAACCTTTCTTCGCGGCCAATAAGGTTTACTTTACCGAGAACATTTTGACTGAAGAGTGCGACGGAAAGGAAGTGTGGAGGGAAGTAAAAGCTCAGTTCATAAATGTGCGGGATGCGAATGAATCCAAGGGGCTGCTCTTGGATATTCCCGATGCCCTAAGTGATTGCTTGGCGCAGGACAGAGATGGGAAGGTCATCTGTCGACCAAAGAAGTATCGTGGGCAAAAGAGGGAACCGAGTCGTGAGCAGTCCATGCAGGGCATTTTCCGCAAAGAAAGAGAAAAAACTCGTAAGGAAGCACGACATGGAGGCCTGTTCAGCAAGCGCAATGCCAGCGTACGCGCACCAAAGGGGTGGAAGTAAGCATGCCCCGCCACCCGACATTTCGTACCGCAGGCCAGTGGTCTTGGTGGATTCAGGCGCATCGGTGGCAGAATCAGTGTTTCTCGACAAGATGCGATGGTGGCTGCACGGAGCGTTGTCTGATCGAATCCTTGAATTCAATGTACCTTGCGTCTGGATCTTGTACCCAAACTCCTATCAAAAGCGGTGGCACGGGGCATATCCAGTCAACGAATACGACAAGTGGGAAATCAGACCCGTCAGATGGAGGGATAGAAGACTGGACCCACAAGGGTTGCTCGCCACAGTTGCCGCCTTCGAAGATGGGTGCAAATTCAAGGGCATCAAGGCTCCGTGGAGGGAATGGAACTCGAAGCGAAGACGAGCGGTTGTAGTTTATCTCAGCCCAAATAGGCGTTGCCTGGATTGGGCAAGGCGGAATTGGCGGAAGTTCAAAAAGGCATACAACATTCCAGAGCTTGTTCTCGGGCCGCCTTGGAATCATGCAATGCCGGTGGATTCTCAGGCATGGGTCGACGGATGCTGGGCGTTTGACCTTGGGACGACAGAGCGAATGAAGGAGGCTTTTTGGGGTAAGTTCGGTTACAAGATTCCCTGGTTCTCTTGGTGGGAAGATGATCAGATTGAACCAACCCACCGTTTTGGAATCGCCCAAACGTGGGAGGACTACGGCTCAGATCGATATCCAGGGATGGCCAGGAAGTGGGCGGCTGACGCTGGTGGGAGCATTTGCGATGCGCAGGATAACGGGACTTGGCAAAGCGTCATTGGCCAAACGGGGTGCAAATACTATATCCTTGCCACTACAAGGGAGAGTGTGCCTTACGACGCCATGATTGCATTGGCGAGGGGCTCAGTCCTTGTGGCTCCAGATGTTGCGCTTTTCAGGAACTTGCCAGGGGAAAAGCTCCTGTTCCCGGCCTACCAGTCCGGGGATAGAATTCAGTGGGCGCAGTCTGAGGCGAGAGCCTGGATCAAAACGAGGATAAAAAAATGCCATTAGCAACCAAGTGGATCAGGTCGACCATTATCGACGAATTCAGCAAGAGAGAGGGCGCGGAAGTTTGGGGCTGGGCCGATGGGTCGGACGGTGGCCTGGGCGCAACGTCAAACTCTGGTGCGTTGATAATTCCGGGCGCAAAGGCCATCTATGTGATGGGGAGCGCGGCCTCACAATTCCTTATCGTGAACCCTATGGATCACTCCGATGCGTTCTTGCAACCAGACGAGGTTGGGCTGGTCAAGGTCGGCAGCGCGTCTGCAGCCGGTTTTTGGATCGATCCGCCGCCAGTTGTTGGGGTTAGGAATACCTCAGGTGGTACAGGTGATTTTTATGTGATTGCCATCTACAACATCGTTCGTCCACGGGGTCGCAAGTAATGGCGGCGACGCGGTTTACCAGCCCAACCAGTCCTCTCACGAGTACGAAGATCAGCTACATTTGTCCAACGTGTGGTCGGCAGAGAGTGCTGGACGGAAAGGCCGGGATGCTGCAAAATCCAAACTGGTGTAGGCCAGACTGCTATCAGCGGTTGCGCACATTTAATCTACAGCGTGAGTTCCTCCATCTTGGCGCGGCCTTCGCCGCTACCGTTTCGCCCATTACGCCAGGAGGCGTTCCAGGCGCATGAGCAAGTCTCGCATCGTCCAGGCTCTTTCTCGAGCAACGAGAACGGTCTCCAAGGAAGAGTTCGCCAGGAAAGTTAGGCGATATGAAGGCTATGACCCAGGTTTTTCTGACTCCAATCCGACCAATAGGGAGAAGTGGATACCAGCGAAAAAGGCTGGGCATGTGCCAACCCCACGGCTCCTGAAGCCAGGAATCAAGAAGGTTCACCCGCAATGGGAGGACTACTTGACGCCTGAAAACGAGGGTCAGGATTGGGTCATCTTGGGGCTTGGGGCGAGTAGTTTTAAGGTGGCCAGAGAACTCGACGACCAGCTTGTATATGGCATCAATCGAACCCTAATGTGGTTCAAACCTACGTTTCTGCAATTTGTGGACGCGCCCGTTTATCACGATCAGGTGGAGTCTCCGCGATACACCCAGGCAGAGCGGGAGACTCAGCTCGTCACTTCCAAGTGGATGAAGAAAGCCAGGGTATCAGAGCCTCTCGCCGAAGAGTGCCTGGACTTCAGGTTGATTCACCCTGGCCTGGACAGAAAGGCAAATGAGCTAACCTTCGCCGAGGATGTGAGCGAGGAAGTGATGTGGGCTCCCAATTCCCTGGCCTTTGCCTTGCAGGTCGTTCACTGGTTCAAGCCTCGCCGGGTTGCATTGGTTGGCATGGACTGGGGAGGGCCGCACATTTTCGGTGATGGTCGCTACAAGGGATCGTCTTGCAATTATGGGGTAAAGGGCGATCTCAAGGAGGGGCTGATTGGAAAAATCGCCTATCTTGCGGAGCAGCTCAAGGAGCGTGGAACAGTGGTTCGCCATGTTGGCGAAAACAAGCTGAACCTCTTCGACCAGGTGGACAGCATTAAGGAGGCCTTCAAGTGACAGATGTCGTAAATGACAGCCCGAATGAGGTTCATGATCTTGAGACTCAGCAGGAATTTGACGAGGCGCAGAAGCTGGATGACAACTACGCAGGCAATGCAGACATAAGAAGTCGTGCGCAACGTGTTGTCAGCGGATGCCTTACGCAGGTTGATGCCTATTACATGCGGCTAGCTTCGAACTGGCGGCAGCTTGATAGCCTCTATAATTTGGAATCTCTCAGCGAGTCTGCGCGTGGATTTGGCGTACACCTGGGAACTCCATTCGCTGGCGTGGAGGAGTTCGCGGCTAAGATCAAGGACACCATCTTTACGGGGCGGGAGTTCGTGAATGGGACTCCTGACGACAGGGACAATGGCGAAAAGGCAGAGATGGCCGTCGCCCTAGTCCAAGAGCAAATTCTGCAAGAAATGAAGCTGGAGATTGGAGCTATGCCCATGCTCCGCACGGCTGGAATCTTTGGGGCATCCATTCAAAAATGTGTACCGAACAGCAAGGTAATCCGAAAATTTACGCGAAAGAGAACCGCGAGGCCAACCGCAGACGGAGGACACCGATACATCTTCCAGGACCCGGAAGAGGTCGAACACACGCTCACCAATTACGAAAGGCTCCCCGTCGCGCCACAGGATTTTCGCATTCCACCAACAGCAGGAAGCGTAGATGACGCCGCATGGTGTGGGGATTACTCATATCCGAATGAAAAGGAGCTGCAGGATTGCGTTGACCGAGGGCTTTACAGCAAGGAGCATGTGGACAATGTGATCTCTAAGGACGAGTCGGATCAGACCCGTCGTGGAGCTGCGGGGGCGATTATCAATGATCGCTTGATTGGCAGGGGTGATCAGCCAGACTCCGGTCCCCATATGTCGCAATATGCCCGTTTTGAGTGGTACGGGCTCTTTGATTTGCACAACACCGGAGATTTCCGAGAGTGTGTTATTACCATGCTCATGCCGTCAAATGGGGCTGACACTGGTATTCACAAGCACACCGAGGGGCAGGTGGTCAGGATTACAACTAATCCGTATGACCACCAGTTGAAGCCATATGCCGCGTTCCGTCCAACGGAAAGGGAGAACGAATTCTGGACGATGGGACCATGTGAGGTCATGGCCAATAACTCGGTGTTTGAGGATGAAATGGCCCAGCTCTCCTTGATGACGGCTTATCAGGAGTGCTCACCTTTGATTGAGATTGGCGAAGCGTCTGGGGTGGACCCAGCTGACCTGGACGGATTCTTGCCAGGGAGTCACTACGAAGCCGAGGTCACTGGGGAAGTTTCCTACTTGACATCACCACAGCGAAGCGGGATTGGTCTTCAGATGGCCGAATACTTTGCCAATCGTGGGCAGGCGGCCATTGGACTTGGTCAGCCACAGAACGCCCCGAGGTCTGCCGCCGCTGGAATCATGACCGATGCGCAGCAGTTGGACCTGCGCCTATCTCCGTGGGTGGACGCATACGAACGGCAAATGATCGCTCGATTGGCTGAATTTGCCCATGCCTACAACCGGCAGTTTATGACGGTGGAGCGGAAAGTGAAGCTGATGGGCATTCCAGGCTTGAGGGTTGAGGATATTCGAACCGTCAGCCCAGTGGACGTAGATGTAGATATTCGTTTTGAGCCAATCGTGGGCAGGCGGTTACGGCTGGAATCTATGCAGGTGCAAGGGCTTATGAACATGCTTGACCGCATGATGGCTGACAATATGCAGTCCATGCAGACTGGTAAGGGTGAGAAGTGGGATACCAGCATGGTGATCACCAAGATCCTGGAGCGTGGGTTCCAGTTCACCGACGATTCCATCAAGGTCGCGGGTTCCGATCCGTCAGAGCTTCCAACTCCACAGGAAGAGCATTATGCCTATTCCCTGGGAGAGCGGCCAGAACCGAAGCGTGGCGAAAACACAATGGTTCACCTTCAACAGCACATTCAGTTTGTGCAGGGTGGCGGCACAGCCGAGTGGAGGCCAGAGTATCGCCAAGCTTTCATCGATCACATTTACGAGACCATCAACGATATGTCGCGTGAAGCTATGAATGCGGCTCCGCAGTTGGGGCAGATGCTCCAGGAATTAATGGGTCAGGTCCCCGGCGAATCCACTCGTCCGGGCATGAATGATGACCAGGGGAGCCGAGGATTCTCCATGCCCACCACAGGCCCAGGGAATTCACCGATGTTCCGCAATCCACAGGCTACGCCGCAGGCTTCAGCTGGAATGAGTATGTCCCCTAACATGGGCGCACAATGACACCGGAAGAGGAATTAGATGTTGGGCAGCTCGCTGGGCTGATAAATAACCCAGCCTGGGGAGCCCTAGTTCGCAAGGTGAACCAGCGAGCCATGTCCAAAAACAGGGAGCTCTTCGCTGCCAAGCTTGACAACCAGGCCCACCTTCGGGGTACACTGATTGGAGAGCTAGCCGCGCTGAAATTCTTTGTGGAGATTCCCGCAAGGGCAGTGAAGAAGCTAGAGAAACTCCAAGCCAAGGAAAAGTGATGACGTTAAAACCACGACCTGTAAGCAAGTCTGAGGCTCGTACTCAGAATTCCAAGGGGGCCAAGGGCGGAAAAATTCCTAAGGGAAACCGCGCTGCGCCAACTGGCACTTCAGGAGCTCGCGTAAAGGGTTCCTGATAACAATTAAAACGGGCAGCTAATTTGAGGGGAATCGCCCTCCCTCGTACACGATTATGGCACAACCAAATCAACCCAACGATGACGTGGTTCCTGGTCAGGTAGGCCAACCACGCCCCAGCGGAGCTTCGATCTTTGCCCAACGTGGCAAACAGAGAGAAGAGATGGGCGCTGCATCGGATTCCGAGGCCGAGCTCATGGCAAAAGTGGGCTTGCCAGCAGGCGAACCTGCAATTAAAACTGCCCCGGTGGATGGAACGCCCACAACCGAATCATTGAGTAAAGCGACGAACCCGGCAACGCTGACCGGGAATGAAACGGCAGACGAGCTACAACAGCTCGGATTTAGTTCGGAAGCAAGTCACAAGCGGATCAAGGATCTTGCGGGTAGGGCAAATGCCGCCGAAGGCGAAACCGAAAGGTTACGCGCTGAAGTTGAGCAGCTACGCATTCAAGCGCAGCAGGCCCCACCAACAAGCCAAGAACCACCTGCGCCGAGGGATATTCCCGTTGAGGAGTACGAAGTGCCTTACCCTAATGATGGCACATACGAGGAGCAGGAAGCGTGGCGTCTGGAAGATCTCATCCATAGAATTTCGCAAAAGAATTCTCGGAAGGAAGTCATGGCGATGACTCAGAACATTGGAACGGTCTTTGGACCGCTGCTGCAGAAGGACGCAATGTCCGAAAGAGATGCAGGGTGGGCCGAGATTGAAGATGGCCTGAAGGAACTGGGGACCTCTCGTGAAGAGTTGGAACCTTACGTCAAGGAAGTTCTGAAGAGACAACCTGATCGCGGAGTACAGGATGCGGCATTCCAGGTACTAGAGCATGCAACGGGGCGAAGCCCGTGGGCCATCATGCAGGATATGCGGCCAGCCGCTACTCCGCAGGTCCCGGCAGCCGCCGTTCCCGGTGGTGGGCGAACCGTCCCCGCTGGAAAGTCTGGTGCTGAACCGAGCTTAAGTGACCAACTAGCGTCGACCCAGGTCGGTATTCGTAAGGATGCCGCTAGCGGAAATACAAGGCAGGCCCGACATGGGGTGCGTAATATGTTCCGCTTGAGGGGTCAAATGAACACCTGACAGGAGAAACACCATGTCGGTAATTGGCAACGTAAACGCCTTTCACTCCAACCAGCTTACTGGCCAACCGCGCCACCAAAAGCTGGACGTAATGGACTCGATCATTGACATCGCTCCATACGACACTCCACTACTGGCTACCATTGGCCGTGGTCAAGTTCCCATGGACCGTGTGGTTCACTGGGTCTCTGATTACGGTGGTCAACAGCCAACAACCATGACGGATGTCAGCTCTCGGAACGAGGGCGATGACGCAACCGCAAGCGCGATCACTAGCAGGTGTTTCTATAAGAACTATCTGCATATCATCGGCGATGCGAAATCCGTGACTCACACCCAAGCCTTGCTGCAACAGTGGGGAATTGAGGATGAGTATTACAACCAGCAAGAGCGACTTGCCAAGAAGCTCTTAACCCAGGTCAACTACGCCATTATGAATTCGACCATTGACGAACAGTCAGTTGGCCCGAACTCATCTGGTAATGAGCGAAACATGGGTGGTCTGCGAGATCAGATCATCACCCCTGCAAGCTACATTGCAAATGGCTCTCAGCGAACTGGTGAAGCTGCTTACGACAACCACATTGACGCTGCCGGTGGCTTGACCACGGCTCACATGAATACCGCACTAAGTTCCATGTGGACTAACGGCGGCGTTGATGGCGGCATCGTCCATGCATTGGCAAACTCAGGCGTCAAGGAAATTGTCTCTGAGTTGTTCGCCCCTGTGTCCGGTACGAGTGGTATTCAGCGCCGTAACTTCGGCTCTGATGATCGTTCTATCGACATGGTTGTTGATGTTGTCAAGTCGGAATATTGTGACGTACACTTGATGCTTGACCGAACAGTCAAGGATTCAGCTCAAGGCGCATCTGACTTGTTGGACACTGGCGATCTGTTGTTCTTCAACCCTGCTTGGGTGGAGCTTCGCGTACTCCAGGACTTGAACGTAACCGACCTGGCTAAAGTCGGCTCTTCGTGGCAGTTCTTGATGGAGTGGGAAGGAACCATCTGCTTGGTGGCCCCCAACACTGCAGGCCTTCTGCGCGGCATCGCCGAGTAGGCTTCGGCTTCGACATTGTTACCCTTTGGGGGCGGGGCTGATCGCCTCGTCCCCTTTTTCATGACAAACTGCGAACACTACAACGTAATTCATTACTCCACCAAAAGCGTCTGCAAGCGTTGCGGCCTTAAGTGGGAAAAGGAACCGCCCAAAAGACGGGCGAACTTCACCGACGAAGACCGAAAAAAGATCGCAGGGCAGTTCGGAGAAGCCCGATCTAGCGATTTTGAACCGGAGCTCGTGGAGGACGGAGTGTCTAAGTATCGCCTTCCAGAGCGAACTGGCACAGGGTTCCAGGAGGAGAAGAAAGAAGCCAAACGCATCAAGGACATCAAGGACCGAGGCTTGGTCGAAAAGGATGGGATGCGCCGCTCGATGAGCATTCCTGCTGACGTTTACCATTCAGCTCGTAGCAAGTACGGGAAGGACTGTTGGCAGGACCGAAAGTTCAAAAAGAAATTTAACCAATTCAGTTTAACCGATGAGTGACGCAGACCTGTACTTTGAGGATGAATTCAGCCGGGACGATTCGGAAGACGTTGGCCTCGACTGGACTACATCGGGTAATCTCCAGATCATTGCTGGAACGCTAAGGCAGACCGGGTCCGGTGGAGGTTCCGTGGCCATGGCCGCAATGGCGGCAGAGGACGCCGCACCGGGCATTGGTGCTGACATAGCCATTGGCGCGGTTGTTGCGTGTGCGGATGACACATCCACGCGATCCATTTCCTTGGTCATGCGATCTCCCGACAGTGGGGGAACGGATGGGTATTGGGTGGAACTTGAGTGGGACACAAACGTCGCCACGCTAAAGATCATCAAGCGCATTGATTCTGTGTCAACGGTTGCCGAGACTGCAACGGTCACCGATGAGTTGAACATGGTCTCTAGCACATATGACGATGTGTTCCAGCGGCTCTCGGCTCGTGTAACTGACACTGAGGACGGCGTGGTTGTGGAGGCCTACCTTAATGATGAGGAGTCGCCGCGACTGACCGCCACTGACACCCAGTATCCACTGCTAAGGCGTGGGGATTACTTCGGCCTTCGCTTTTATGACAACAACACAACTGAAGGTTATGTCTACTGTGATCGTGTTGTTGTGTCTGCCATCCCAACGGAGGATGAAGAGTTTCGGTATGTTCAGCCTGGGAACTGGAATCTTTCCAAGTTGGCGACAACGGCTCGGTCACTTGCGTTGCGGGATTCCAATGATTTGTCCGACCTCAGTACATGGGAAACTCGGGTCAACATGGCCCAACAGGAGTTCTTTGATTACATCGGTAGACCAGAGTGGGCGGAAAGTTTACTCACGGTCATTTTTAAGTCCGGTGATACTGAGTTAGAGTTGCCGCCTTGGGTGGATCATTTCGATGATACGATCACGATGGGGGATGACATCGTAAAGATTGTGAACGAGGGTCAATTCCGCGAGGACATGGTTCAAACCTCATCCTCTGGCAGGCCGTTTTTGTTCCGGGCGGGTGGTCGTGGCAGAAGTGCTGGGCTGATTGTGCGCCCTTACCCCACCCCTTCGTCGGATCTTTCCGCTGTGATGCGCGTACATTTTCGGCCTCGGTGGATGAATGATTCGAATGATGTCCCATCCATTCCGCAGGGTGAATGCCACCAGTTAGTTTGGGGGGCTGTCCACCAGTACAACCTGATGGACAACAATCGAACCAAGTTGTTGTCATCCACTCAAAAATGGCAAAGTTACTTAAGCACGGCAAGGACCGCAAACCGTAGACGAAAGCGAATGGGTCAGCGCCACTACTTGCGCTCAGGGTTTGCCGAGTACGGAACCATTGATGGATACGATGGAAGGACGCGCTATGGAAACAGATTCTCTGGTGTGCGGAGGAGGTTCTAGTGAGCGAGAAGAACACAATACATCCACCGGCAGAACTTGTTCCGCCGTACTGGCGCGGAGTGAGTTTCCTCGCCGGGGAGGTCGGAGACTTCCTTTATGGAACCTATGGCAGATCCACGAATACCATGGTGGCCACCGGGACTGAGGTCTCAAAGCGTTCGGGATACATGCGAGCCTTTGACGAGTTGTTCGAGGGAAGTGCAAAGTCTATCCACCACAGAGAGAGTGGGTTTAATTACACGGTGGCCTCTGACGGGGAGGGCGTCAAGATTCTTAGTGCGCTAACGCCAAGGATTGGTGGTGGGGATCGGTTTAGTCACATTGCATACCCAACAGATTCATTTGACCGCGCTGATAGTGCGACCTTGTCCGATGATACGTCGCAGAACTTTTGGCTGGAGGGCGAGACAGGACACTCTGGCAGCAGTGGTGGTCATAACAATTGCGCCATCGTTTCGAACCAATTAAAGATCGCCGACACAGAGCAGGGAAGTGCGGAATTTGATACCTCTTTGCCGTCACCGTTTTACGTTTGGAGAATGGAGGTTGACCTGGCCTCAATCGATCCAAACATAGCCGGGGAGGATGGCGCGACCCAGTTGTGGTTGTTCCATTCCTTGCCAAATGAATACAAGGTCGGGGCCAATGTTCGCAACCAAAAGTGGTCCGTTGAAGAGATGGTGGAGCCGTCTGGTTTCACGAACGGTCATACAACTGGTAGCGCATGGGCTGGGTACTGGGCTCACATCTTCTTTGAGAAGTCCGGTTCGGATGTTTACCGAGTAAGAATTAGGTTGTACGTTCAGCTGTCGAGTCGCCCAATGAACCAGGAAGGGGCAAGACTTGGCAAGTCATTCCTCATTGATTCCGGTGTCTACGATTTTGCCAACTTGGCAGCGTTTCAACAGGTGCATTACATAGAGATTGGACGAGAGATGGGCAATTACGGAAAGATCAATCACAAGATCAACTTCTATGAAGGGGCTGGCCAAGAAAGTGCCGCTTGGTCCTCACCCGCGCTTTCGAAATCCAAGGCAATCAAACTTAACTCGAAGCCAGACTCTCAGTACCATTTTACGATGAGAGCCACGGATGGGGACTATGGCCACTGTGGTCTATACCTCTCAAGCCTTGTGAACAATGGGGCAATCTTCTTGGATAAGTTCACCGTGGTTTCCAGCTTCATTACATGACCGCAACTACTTACACATGGAATGTTCAGGACATCATCCTTGATGGTGACATGGAATCTTGGACGGTAGGAACACCTGACAATTGGACGGAGAGTGGAACCGTTACTGAGGTGACCGGGTTTGGTGGTGGTTCGTCTGCGCGATTGGCTGCAAGTTCCACGCTTTACCAAGAGCTTGAGTTTACGGAGTACAGCGGTGGCGGTGCGACCTATGACGGGCGCAGGGTAGACAGTGAAGAGCCGCACATGCTCAGGTTCCAGGCTCAACCCGCTGGCACTCAGGCAACGTGGCCGTGCAGGTTGAAGGTACAACTTCACTTGCTGGACGAGAATAGTGATCATCAATATGTCTACAACTGGTTCAAAACCAAGTGGGAGATTGAGACTACGGAAGGTGGTGGGGCTTATTACAACGTCATGCTTTTGGAGAATGACAGCTGGGACAAGTTTGTCCTCCCGTGGATTCAAGCTCCTGTTGCCGCTAGCACCGACGTTGCGGATGATTGGTTTTTGCGCGTGACGTTCGAGACCGCGAGCGACGCGATAGTTGAAGTAGATGATGTGGAGTTGTTCCCGTGGACGGGGTCTAACATTGCCGTAAAACTAGGCGGCACGGGCGTTTTTTCAAATGGTCGCAATTATCCGGTTCGATATGACCCGCGCTCTGGTTCAGTTGTTGAGCTGTCGTTGACGCCACCCTATCAGACGGCCAACTCTGCAATTCCAACCACTACGCAGGGAACCTCGGGGTCACTTGGCGTTGGCCTTTGGTATGGCTGGGGGTTCACCTTTTACGACGAAGAGTTAGGGGAAGAGAGTGGGATGCCTTACGGGGCGTTCGGGGATTCCGGTTTGTTTTATGAGCAAATGTCTGGGGCCAATAACAGCATGACGATTGACTTCAGCATTGCTGGATTTCATATTCCAAACACTGAGAACGATCCAGCCACGGACAACGCCAGGGTTGATAAGCATTTTGTTTACCGAACCGTTGGCCATGAAACCGAGGATGCGGTGAAAACCGCGATGGCTAGCGGGTCATGGCACTACGAGGGGTCAGGCACTGCTGGGGCTTCTTTCTCCAGCACTCTTGGCGATGACGCTTTACCTGACGCTGGACAGGTTGTGAACCGTGTTCACATGCCGAATCGCTTGCCAGCTCCTGGGTTTAGCATTGCGACGATAAACAAAAACCGTCTTTACGTTGCCGGTGGGGCTACTTATCGACTTGGCTCTGGGATTCCATCGAATGGAACCAAGATCGTAACTGGGGTGACAACGGGAACCACCCCCTACACCCAATGGTCAAGAGTGGTGGACGGCATGTTCTTGCAGTTTGACGGTGAGGGCGAAAGGTATACCATTGAACGCTTCGTTCCTGCTGATGACCTAACCGGAACGGAAGAAAAGATTTACCTTCGGGACGCTTACGTTGGGAGCAACAGCGCGGCCACGAGCTACCGCATTTTCCCAGAGAATGGGAAGGTGATGTACTCCGAGGAAGGTGACCCGACCACCTGGACGGCTGACAATTACTTCTCCCTTGCAGGCGACGCTGGCGAAGCTGTAACTATGCTCTTGCCGTCAGGGATAATCCTGCTTGCTGCAACAAGGAGTCGAACCTTTGGGTGGGCTCAGGAGACAGATGATGCCGATGGGGTGGACTACGCCACCCCGCTTTCCAATGAGATCGGGTGCATTGCGCCGGGTAGCGCGGTGGAGATTCGAGGAGTTGGATATTGGTTGTCCGATGAGGGCGTGGTTAGATTCAGTCAGGGTCGGCCACCGGAAATTATTTCGAACCAGATTCAGAGCATCTTTACAGATGTGGATGATCAGGATTACATTGTTCGAGATCCGGTCACTCGGCTAGCTTCGTTCGCTCGTGGCGCACATTACCCATCCCACCAGCAGTACCTGCTTGCGGTGAAGACCGTCAATGCAAAGGTTGGCTGTGACATGGTGCTGGCGTACAACTACTTTTTTGAAACCTGGGATTTGTGGCGACTCCGGTCTGAGTTGCTGGACTGGTCCTGGTCTGTTGATGATGATGGCAACGCGGTCCTGTTGTTCACGGACGCGATAGGGGGCATGCACATTTGGGACAGGGGTTCGGCTGATGGCGCAGGCCACAACAAGGGTGGGGCTCCCACCGGGGCGATTCTCGCTGCCACGGCCTACAGCGCACAGCTCGTTTCCGACTCTTCGCTTTACACTGATGGCGAGGGGCTGAAGGGTGCAACCTTCTACATCAAGAGCGGGGACGGAAAGGGCCAGTGGAGAACGATCACGAGAAATAATGCCTCCTCGGTTTACTGGGCAGAGGTTCTGGATGCGGTCCCTGATACGGACAGCACCTATGAAGTGGGCGGGATTGAGTTTGAATGGAACTTCAAGGATTCAGACTTTGCTTTGCCCGGAGCGGTAAAGGTGCTGCGAAACATTAGCATTGATCATCGACAGGAGGGGCTGGGTGGATTGGCCGAGGTTCGCGTATTCTCGGAATTTTCCAAGTTGTCCTTAATTGACGATGAGGGATACGACATCCTCAACTCATCTTTTGAGCCAGCGGTTGGCGGCAGGAGCATGGTCACGGCCCACCAGGCGGCGGGTTACAACCTTCGCCTGCAGATCAAGCACGACGGACCAGAGCGTCCCTTGTCCATTCGGCGGTTGAGTGCTTCACTGACCATTCGGGAGTCTGATTGATGGTTCGCCGCACCTATGGTCGAGACCTGCCTCCGATGGCGTCGTATCAAATTGACATGAGCTCGGAGACAACCATTCAATATTCCTTGGCGCTCCCGGTTGGGATTGTCCCGAGGACGATGGGCCGGTATCGACCAGTGGCCTTGCAGGCCGCAATCATCTTGAGGTTGGCGGAATCCGGGTCTGACGCGACCAATTACAGCAAGTGCCAAGTCTTGATGGGGACAACGGCAAGCTACTCCGTCATTGCCACGCTGGACACATCCGGTGGTCCTGCTGCGCTGGAGCGCATTAGCGTTGACATGAAGGCCTATCTGGACTCAGGTGTTACAATTTGGGCATACTGGACAAGGATTGGATCTGCCCGGAATTACAATGGGCAGGCAGGATTCTTGTCGCTTGAGATCTTAATGGAGAGAATGCCATGAATGTGGATTACAAATCAATTTTGATGGGTCGCCCCTTTCAGGTCCCTATGCCTGCGAACCCGTATCTTGGGATGCTGCAGAACGTGATCTCCCAGGTGCAAGAATTCAAAGAACAGTACCCGCAGGTGGACGCTGGCGGAACTCTCGCCAATTTCGGCAGAGAACGCGCAAGAGGGGGTGTTTCATTTGCGGGGGCTGCTAATGGCGACAGGCGAGATGGGTCTCAAACGGGCATGACCGGGAGCGTGGTCTGATGGCGCAACGCTTTAGTTCAACGAGGAATTCCTCTTCCAATCGCCCAGCCGAGTGGCTCTACGATGAGATGTTCGCTCCGGGGTCCGGGTATGGCTACAAGGCTGACCCGTCAAAGAGTCGTCGCGGCAGCGTGATGGGCAACTTAATGGACCCGCTAACCCAGGTGCAGGGTGGCGCGGATCGATGGGGCCTTACCAAGTGGAGCAATCTTTTTGGGTCGGGCGGTGAAATCAATGACATCGATGCCCTGCTTCGTTCTTTGAACTGGGGCGCGGTAACGAGCAAGGAGCTGTCTCGCGGTGGGCGCGGCAGCGGTGGCGGATACGACGCAAACTCAGCGTTCGGGAGCGTCGTTCCTGGAACTTCGAGTATGTATAGCTCTGATCGTCCAAACCCTGGCGACATCCAATACGGAGAAGGTGGCCTTGATAGCTGGCTCTACGGGATCAGCTCCCACGGAAGGGACCGTGGCAGGAACTCACTTGGAAGAAACAAGACGGACGTTCCGGGGATGTGGTTTGACCCAGAGAATCTGCGCTTTAGACAAGACGATCTTCAGGGCATTGAGACCATGGATCAGCTTGAGGACTGGGCGCAGGAGAATTTTGGGGTGGATGCCCAGACCCTGGCCGCCTCTTCTCCCGAGTTGCTTGAGACTCGACAATCCTGGTATGACGACCCAAGTCAATTCTGGGACGCTGAAACTGGCATGATGGATGTCTCTGAGATTCCCGGTCTAGTCGGTGGTGATTCTGCCGCTCGGATGGAAAGCATCATGGAGAAGATGGGCCTGCGGCGCGAAGCGGAGGCAAGAAATCTGAGTGGGGACATGCAAGACCTTTGGGAAAATGAAGCCCTTCGAAACCCTCACTTGGGTAGAACCGGAGTTGGGAAAATGCTGTCGCGGGTTGCGCCTGAATTGATGGGTCTGCCGCAGACAATGAGCGGCATGACTCCACAGAGTCCAGGTTTCGACTATGGACTAGCAGAGGCCTTGCGGCCATTCCTCGAGGACGCACAATACAGGGGTGGTAGATATGGCGGGTAAACTTAGTGACTTGGCGCATCGTTCGCCAACTACCGGCATGTCCCTTGACGATTTGCTGCAGCAGGCGTACAAGAAAGATTTTGCGCGGATGCAGGCTGGTCAGATGGTTCGTGACAATTACATGCAGAGTCTCTCCCGTGGAGCCGACTTTGCTCGATCTGGCATTCAGCGCCCAAGGGCCATTCAGGCTTCACGGGCTTCTACTCCTATGCCACAGCAAGAAGTTGGCAGCGCAGAGGATGCGCTCGGCGGATTCAACGTAGCCCTTGACTCTGCCGACAAGTTGGCTCGCATGATGCGGGAACGCTACGAAGCACAAAAGCCTGGTTGGCAGGATTACCTGAAGCAGGCGGCCCTTGGCATGTTGCCTAAGTTAGTGGGGATGATGTAATGGCATTTGAAAATACCTCACGAATGGTGGCCGGGTTGCCAGAACAAACTCGCTTGGCCAGGATTCAGGCGGATCAAATGGGCAATGCTGCTCGCAACATGAAGCTCCAGAACATGGAACGTTTCATGGAAGGGCTGATGGGTGGATGGGAGCGGCGTCAAGCCAGGAGTGCCGAGCAAGATCGCTGGAACGAGGGCGCTACTGGTCGAGCGGCAGACGTTGATTTCAAGAGAGCCCAGACTGAGGGGATTCGCGGCCAAGAGGAGCGCAGTCAAGGAATGTTTGAGCCTGCCCTGAGGCTGGCATTATCTGAGGCTGGCATTACCGAGGCGCAGTCCAACATGATCGTCAAGAATTTAACAGCGGATCTGGAGCAAACAATTGCTGGAACAGATTCGATTCGCGCTAACACGGAAAATGTTCTCGCCACGACGAAGCAAGGCGCGGAATTGCACGAAGGGGCAATGGATTTCCAAGAGGCACAAGTCGAAGGCGTGAAGGCCGCGACGCAGGCCACCATTGGAGGAGAGGGCCGTGCTGCAAGTCGACACAAGGATGAATTGGGGGTGCTGCAGGCGAACCGTAAGCAGTTAGAACACGCGGTCAAGATCGCTCCCTATATGTCCAAGGCAAGCCTCGAGCTAACTTACAAGCAGATAGCCGGGATAGATGCCGACATTGAGCACAAGAAAGACAGCATTGCATTGCAAACCTTGAGTGAAAATAACAACAAGGCGTACCGCGATGAGGTAATTCGCGTTGACCGCGAGAAGATCAAGGCCGCAAGAGAGGCTGGCGAGTTCACGGTGAGAAGTGAATTGTCGGAGCAGCGAGGGAGGTACACCGAGAAGTTGCTGGCAATTGCGCGTGGGGCAAAGGCCGCAGCAGAGGGCAACCCAACCGATGACTTTAAGGCGTTGTTTGGGACAAAGGCGATCTCTCCCGAATACAAGAAAGACCTCCTTAAGACAGCGGAGCTTGCGACGGAAGCGATACGGAAAATGGAGGAGGAAAATGACCCGGCGCAGTTCTTTGTTAATGCGTTCCTGGAGCTGCCAATCTACGTTGATGGTAACGCTATCAGTGACGTAAATGAAGGGTACTAGGTGAAAATTGAGTACACCGATCTACCGACCATTTACAGGAGAACAGGAGCCCGTACCTGGGACGCCTGTAGCTCCTCCTATGTCATCGGTTGGGAAGTATTGGAGTCAGCATCCACGGTACGTTAATGATCCGAGGTCTAAGAAGTTAACCTCCAAGCAGTGGGATCGCGTTGCCACTATTGAGGCTAACCGTGGCAATTATGCGGAGCTCGATGATCAGGAGCGTACTGACTTAGTTTCGGGTAAAGCCGAAGGTCGACTTGACGTTATACGCCGAGTGCAAAACAAGCAATTCGGTGACTACTGGATAGACGGCCACATGAAGTTTGTTGAGTCTGACCAGAACACAAGGGCCGCCGTAGCTTTCATTATTGGCGACAGACTGGGCCGTAATCCGCCAGAGGGATACACCTGGGAAACGGCGCGTTCAGAGGTATGGGGGCGGCTCACTGCTGCTCAAAAGAAGCGGGTTGCACAGCATGTAGATGATTTCAATGGACCGCTTGGGGAGAGTTTTAGGATTAACCCAACGGCTGCAGCGTCAAGGGTCAACGCGGAAGCGAACACTAAAGCAATCAAGACTTTGTTCAGCAAGGGCTTTGAGGGTGGCGGGGTTGAAGGTGGGTCAGCTACGCTCAAGGGGCTGGAGGGTTTTGTTCGAGATGTAAACCCGGAGCTTGCAGATGTCATTGCTGAGTCTCGTGTTTCTATTGAACAGCAGGTGATCGGGGAACAGTTGCGCGGGGTCGGTATGTCCCAGGAGGCAAACCCATATGCGGTTTACCTTGGGATTGGCGGGGATTTTGGAGCCCCAGGGTACAAGCCTAAAAGGGGTTCAGATTCCGCAGAGCGCATGGTTTCCTTTGTGCGAAATCATATAAATGGATCTGGGTATGACCCTGAAATTTCACTCAAGGTCAATGGAGGTCATACGAAGTTTCGGCTTAGTGAAGCGGTCAAGTTGCGCGGCGCTCACAAGCAACGCCAAGTGATGGAAGCAATCCAAGGTTGGGCAACGAGCAAAAAAGTTCACGACTTCATGAGGAACAAGGTTGGTGAGAAACGGGCCATGTTCGCTATTGAACTGGCCTCTAATGGGAGGGAGCGATTAGGACGGGCCGCGTTTGCAGCGGTTGACTACGTCAGGAGCGAGCACCCAGATTTGGTTGACGCTAATCTCGAGGATGATTCTTACAGGATCACTAAAGCCTTGGAGACCGTTGGTGGTGGAGTTAAAGATGTCACCCTTGGGCTATTCTCTGCGCTTGGCGTGACCAGTAAGGCCATGGCTGCCGCCAACCAGGTCCATGATGATTACGGGGTTCGCGGGTTCGTGTTCTCGGATGGGACCTTCGAGTCAGACCCAATTCAAGCGTTTGTCAAGTACCAGGAATTGCTAGAGAAGGGATACGCGGACAAAGCAGATCCCAAGTTAGAGCAGGTCATGCTTAAGCATAGGATTGATGCTGGAATCGCCAATGACATAGAGCAAACCAGGCATGCTTTCTCTTCATATTCAAGCGATTCTCCTGACGGCAACTTCGCCAAGCCGACCCAGGTCCTGGATAAGACCGAAGAGGGTTCCTGGGGTGAGGTCTGGGATGATTTATCCAGGTCGATGGATGACAATTCTCCGTATCTCTCTGATGTTTTAATGCGTCGGACGAGCGTCGGGCGCGAAGGGACCCATGGAAAGGTTGCGGCTTACATGACAGATATGGGCGTAGACCCGATCAACCTGGTGATGGGTGGCTCAGTTGTGGCCGCTAAAACCGTCGCAAGGCGTGGGGCGCGGCTTGGTGAGCTTATGGCGTCGCAAGGCGTGAAGCAGCGCAGGAGTTTGCTCGAGCATTTCAAGGCAACCTCTCGCCATAGGAAGGGCAGATCAACTCGAAGGTTCTCAGACGGCATGTTGATGGGGCCAGAGACTGCAGCTGGAGCAGAGGCTTTGTCTGCCACTGTTGGTGGTGGCTTTGGTGGTGAGCAATTTTCCGATTGGCTCATGACGCTTTCTCGTGACAATCCGCACCTTGGGGAGCAGGGGGTTAAGGCTCTTATCCTTGAGAACCCAGCACCGGCTGTGGCTTATCTGCTTGATGCAGGCGACGGAGCCGTGCGTGAAACCGTACAACGCCTCATGGACGATGCGGTGAAAGCTGGTCGTGTAAACCCGGCCAAGCCAACGGAATTCTTTAAGGCTCTTGAGGTTGCGCAATCCTCTGCTGTGTCATCGTTCCTGAAGCGAGCCATGCCAGAGTTTGAGGCCATCATGCGCAACATCCCGGCCACTCGTCCCACACGGAAATGGGGATTCCTCAAGACGAAGTCTTACGACACCTGGGCCGAGATGATTGACTCGGGCGTTTATCGCGGGAGTCATGGAATTCGTATTGCCAATGCGTTCGCGGTATCTCCCGGCCCTGCCATGAGAGCTATATCAAAGGCTGGCGGAAAGATTAACGATGCTCTCCTGCAGGCCAAGAATCTTGGGGCTCCGCTTAACACCTTTGAGCGAAAGGTGGCAAAGTTGTTGGCCCCGGTAATGGATCGCATTCACTACATTGGCGGGGGGATGTCTGCAAATTATTGGAACGTGCAGGCTGGTGGCGGTGGCCCGATGAATCCAAGGGGCAAAGCGCGTTCAGTTCCTATTCCGTTGAGCGTGAAGCGCATGTACCAGATGTATCACCAGCGGTCAGTTGCGCACTTTACAACCACGGCAAGGGCTCATGTCGCGGGGGTGATAGCGGAGAATCTCCCCGGCTCACTTGACGAGATCACCAGTCTGCAAACGCACACTCTGTCTCACCTGCTGGACAAGAAGGGGACGTTCGAGGATCGCGTTGCTCACTTGATCAAGTACCGTGACGCGGATCGTGGCATCAAGGTGCTCAAGGGCAAGACAGATGAAGAAATTCTGAAGTTGGCTACTGATTTAGAGCCAGCTCGAGCAGAGATTCGAAAGCTCTTGGATCAAACCGTCAACGACGAGCTTTCCTCGGGCCTGCATCGATCCATTGAGGAGACTTACGTCCCTCACGTTTCCGCTTCAGCTCGGAAGACTGATGAGCCAGTGGCTCATACGCTCGGTGGACAGCATGCCGATGATGCTGCCGGTCATAAGGTCGGAACGGGTGAGACCAAGTCGGACGTTCAGACTAAGCGCAAGAGTGGGGCTGAGACCATCGCCGAGAAGATCGCGTATGGGGAGGACATGGAGGAGGACGTGATGGAACTTCTCCTTTATCGCCTAGCGGAACATGGTCGCATCATGTCCGGGTCACATCTTGTTCGAGCAGTCAGTGAGATCATAGGTGTTCCAGCTGTGCGCGGAAGGCATGCGGCGCTTCGGTTGGCAGAAGACATGATTGCAAAGGGCGAAGGCCCACGGTTCAGTAAACCGCACGACCCACTCGAGCAATTGGGACGAATGGCGTCAACCAGCAATCGTGCGGCACTTTACAACCAGTTCGAGGCGGGGATCTCGGAAGCTATCCGTGAATCTCGTGGTCAGGCTGGGGCGTTTATTCGGCTTAAGGCAATGCTGGGCATGTCCACGGCGCAGATGATGGACAGTGGATGGGCGCAGCGCGTCCTGGATAATCGCACGTTTTTGCGAGCGGGTAGCTCGAGGGCGTCAGGCCGACTGCTGGACAAAATCATTCCAGATACGTTGCGTCCCCATGTGCGAAATTTGACTTCGGCTGGCCGTGCGTTGCTGGGCCGTGAGGATATGTTGCGCAAACGCTTGAATCGAATGGGCGTTCGATGGGACGCCTACGGCAAGACGGTGAAGGAGAGGTCGGAGAACCTGCTCCGTGCGCTGGATCAAGAGGTCGCCGCAGAGGGTGCGCTTAGGTCGACCAGGGAAATCCAGGGATTTCTGCGCGGCATCATCAAGGACGAGGGGGCGGAACTCTCCAAGATTACCGCTGACGTAAAGAAGCTCACTAACAGTATTCGCGTAGCCGAGAATGCCATCACTCGACGGGTGGATGGTCTGGCCAAGAGAACGGTACGTTCAGCAGGCAAGAAGACTGATCGTGATCTGATCAGGGAAAGACTGATCAAGGAGCAGGACAGGATAAAGGAGCTGCGCCAAAACGTAACCATCTACCGCAAGGCGCGGAAGGACTTGGCTGGGACCGCGGCTGATCTGAAGGACTCCATCAACAAGACAAGATCTGACCTAAAAGGCATGGCAGACGAGGCCGCTTCAGGGCCGCGTAGGGAGCTCTCTGCTGCGCGTAGAGTGACAGGGTCTAAAGACCGGGCCGCAGCCGCGATGGCTAGGCAGCAGGCAAAGCTAGCAGCCGACACTAGGGATTTGCTGCGCTTGTCGAACTCGGCAGACGCGATGAGGGCAAGGCTTGGTAGTTCTCCGTTATTTGGCTCGATTGAGGGGGCCATTCGGACCTTCGCAAGGCGAGCGGGTCGAGCCGAGATGAGGGTTAAGGCTTTGATGGCTGATGCCGCTCATCGGTTTGGGGTAGACGAGATGTCCAAGGCAGAGCTTTTGCGTAGGCGAAGGGCAACTTCCAACACGACATCAATCCTTGGTCGAATGGAGGGCAGGCCAGGGAAGCTCCCAGGCCAACGGGTGATGGACCCGGCGCTTGCGCACTTGAGCCCACAGGAGGCGGGGGTGTACGAGCAGCTGTCAGTTGAACTCGCAGAGTATGGGATTCAGGGTGAGGTCTTGGCTTCCATCCTCTTTGACTACTACGGCGTGACTCGTTTGTCGCAGCTGTCGGTTAAGGACGCGCTAGCCCTTGCAACGCCTGATGGGCCAATGGCAAGCCTGCGCCCGTTCATCGATAATCCGCTGCCAAAGTCTCATGCGCACAAGGTCAAGATGGGGACATCCGTCAACCGCATGAAGAAGGTGGCCGCCAAGCTAGGAGTGAATGTTGATCAGAGCCACGGCGCAGTTCTGGAGCAGGCTCAAGCGGCACTGGAGAACCTAAAGGTCCTTCGCGCCGAAGGGGACAAGGCGGCAACTGCAAGGCTTGCCAAAATCACACTTGGGCAGATGGATCAGATCCGCAAGGCAGAGCTGCTGCACCTTCCATCCCCGATGGCCGTTCCCGAGGCCCACGAATTGATGCTCGTGAAGGGTCGGGAATCCATGGACGATGTGCACAACACTCTGGTTCGGGCTATGTCTGATCCGAACAGTCCCATTGGTGAGCTGTTGATGGACGTTTACGTTCCGCTTGACCAGGCGTCGGCATTGCGCACGATGCTGAACGAGAAGATCCATATTGGACAGACCGACCTTGGGAACCTGATCTCGCTCGGGACGGGCGCAAAGGTCGCCAACGCATTCTCAAGGATGTTCCGCATGACGGCCCTTACTTCTGCGCTTGGCCCAGCCTTTGGTTGGCGGAACAGAATTGACGGCATCAAGGGGCAGATGCACTTGGGCAATTTTATGTGGATGTCGCCTGCGAATAGGAGCGAAGTCTCTGCCATGTTGGATGGGACAATCGACTTCATCGACACGCCACACGGACAGATCCCAACATCACGGATTCACCAGGCGTGGGAGCAGTTCGATACAGCAATGGGCGCACGGGTTGATACTGAGCGTGTGATTGCACACGACAAGGCGTTCCTGCAGGCAAGGGAAAGCAACATGAGGGCCGCACTTGATGAGTATCGCGCACTCAACAAGGGGCGCGTGGCAGGCAAGTCGGAAGTTCACCTGAAGGGCCGTGCTGCAGACGAGGTCCTAGTGTCCAAGACTTTGCCCAAGGCGTTGCAGGCGAAGATGGGCATTCAAAACATCAAGGGTGCACTGGGCGGCCTTACGGCTGGGTCTGTCCTTGGCTGGACAGTTGGTGGTCGAATCGGTGGGGCTTTTGGTGGCCTCATTGGCTATGCACTTGGCCACACGACGCAGGACCTGCTACGCCCAGGCGGAATGATCAGTGCCGCAGGAAGAGCGAAGCCAACCTTCTGGGAACGCATCGCGCCGGTTCACTCCATTGGCCCAGAGGTCATGGATAAATACGACAAGGTTTGGTATCACTATTACTTGCTCAAGAGCGGGGCATCGGAGACTGAGGCCTTGGAGCGCACCTTGATAAACTTCCGCGACTGGTCTAACTACAAGCCAGCGGATAGGAAGTTCAATGCACTGATCCCGGTTGCGTTCGCCAACTTCACCAAGCAGAACACAATCGCTCAGGTCAGTCGGATGCTTGAGCGCCCTGGCTATGGGCCGATGTGGGTCAAGTTCTTGAAGTTCCTGAATGATGAAACCCCGGAGAGTATGAGGCCTGACTGGTTGTCCGGGCTTAACTCTTACGCCCAAGATGGACGGTGGAGCTATATGTCTGACGAGATGGCAGCCCCGGTGGAGTTTCTTAATTCACTGCTCGGTGACGGACCCGAGGATGTATTGCTTCCTGTGGGCAAGGCTGCGATCCGCGCAATGAAGGGGGAGTGGCAAAACGTAAGGTTAAAGCCATCGGTGGCGCGAGCCATTTATGACAAGTATGGACCTACCGAAAAGGACTCATTCTTCCCAGTTTACCTAGACCAAGGTGGCAATGCTGTTGCCGAGGCTAGCTTATTCGGGACTTGGGTTGGTTTAGTGACGGGGGCAGATGTCATCGCATCTAAGGCTGGTGGAATATTAGACTCAATCGAACGAGGCTCGTACCTGGACGCCTTCGTGCAATTCATGATTGGCAAGAAGTCGTATGAGAGCAAAGCATCTTATGAACGCGCCTATGGTCGCGGTGGCTCTGCGGAAGATGTGGCAGCCGCAGTCATTGACAAGGCACGCGGCATTTCCACCAGCGAGTCAGGGGCCATGTCTAAGATGATACTCGGCGAGATGTTAAGTGAAAAGGATCGTGCCATTGTGCTCGAACTTATCAACTCCATGGACGCTGCAGACTTTGGCAGGTTGGTAATGGAGACGCGCCGGGTGATAAAGTATGTCAACAAAGGCACACTCTCAAGCAAGATCGGAGCACTGGCCCCAACAACAAAATGAGTACACCTGTAAAACTGTACGAAAAGATCATAGTCCCTGTTGCGGTGGCTGGAATCCTCGGAGGTCTCGGTATGGGTCTTAGGGCCATAATTGCCATCGAAAGGTTTTCGGCTAACCAAGCTGCCATTACTGCCGACCTAGTAGAGATTCGGGAGATGGTGCAGGAGCATGAAACCGCAATTGCAATTTTGAATGATAGGGAGGAACGTAGTGGCGAGTAAACGGATAAGATGGATTGCACACTTTATACCCAACCGTGCGCGTCCTAACCTTAATCTTAATACTCTTGGCCCTGTTGACTGTCACATGGGCATCCGGGCGCTTTGAAAGGGCGCTAGATCAATTCACCCAAACCGCAAAGGAGTTAACTGTGCCTGAACCTGTAAACCCTGACGATGTACTTACAACCACTTGGACTGACTGGGAGGGCCTTGACCGCAAGGTAGTCTCAAACCGAAAGTCCGGTGAAACTGATACCGTTTTTGTCGCTCGGCATGGTGGCCTAGTTGATGTCGCTAAAGCGGCGTGGCCTTTAACCGAACCCCAGTAACCATGAGGACTTCCTTCATTGTCCTGGTCTTATCGCTGTGCCTTGGCTGTGCAACGATTGAGAAAGCTGCGCCGTCATTGGCTAAGGCTACGGTTGTCGCGGCGTCTGCCGGGGCTGGGGGAATGTTCGGGCCACTCGAAGCGTTCTTTGGCGCGGTACTTGGGTGGCTTGGGATAGAGCTATGGGACACTGAGGTAGAACTTGATGAAACCAAGGTGAAGGCCGAAGTTGACGAGGCTCGGGCTAGGCAGGAGGAAAAAGATTTCTCCTCTCAACAGCTTGCGCTTCTCATGGACAATCCCGATGCCGCTAAGTGGTTCAGGGAAAAGGCTACCGAGGCTGCTATAGCAAAGACCGATTCCTTGCGTGACAAGGTAGAGTTTTGGGCTTTTATTGCTGGACTGATCTATGTGTTAAAGCAACTCTACTCATCCAAGAAAGCTAAACGCCTAGCCCTTGAGTTCCGCAAGGAGATTGACGAAAGATTCAACGGGAGCTAGCGGTTTGACTCTGCTTTTCTCACGCACTTAGGACAAGCCGATTGGTCGGTGGTGGTGTGCGGATAAACCTTGTACGGCTCTCCACAAATGGGGCATTTAATTGTTTGTTCCATTGTTCTATTGCTGTTGGTTAGTGGTTGTTCTTCGTTCATCTTGGGTGCATGGCGTCTTGCCATCTTAGTTTTACTTCTGCGCAAGCTTCCCTGAAATCAGTGTGAAGCCATATCGCTAGGAAGTAGAACGGGGTTAGGATTACCAACAGAATGAAGAAGAGTATATTGCCTATGAAGTCGGTCATTTTAGTTCCCTCCCAGGGATTCCTATTACTGTTACATCTTTTGGGACATCGGAAGTCACTACCGCCCCCGCCCCAACCATTGCGCCTTCCCCTATCGTAACCCCAGGCATGATGATGGCTCCCGCGCCAATGGAGCACCCGCGCTTCAGCGTTACGCCCATTGCCGTCCATTCGCCGTAGGCTCTGGGGTGTGAGTCATTGATGAGCATTGCGCCGGGGCCGATAAAGCAAGAGTCTTCCACCCTCGCGGGGTAGAACACTTGAGCGCCGTTCCCTATCTTGCAACCTCGCCCAATCTTTACGTCATGGTCTATGTAAGCTCTGTCGCCAATGATGGTGTCATCCATGACCTGCGCCCGTTCTCGAATGACAGCCCATCGCCATATCTTTACGTCGATGCCGATTGCCGCGTCTGAGTCTATGTCTGCTGTGGGGTGTATCATGCCCAATGCTCCTCAAGCCAATCGTCTTTGATTTGTTGTGGTTTTGGTGTGCCGTGAAAGTAAACGAGCTTGGCCCGTTCTGGTAGGTGTCTCGCTGGTCTTACATGGACTTTATAGGAAAGCACTTGTCCGGGCGCTACTTCGTCCCAAAGGTCAGAGGCTTTAGCGTTCTTGCGTAGGTAAACCATCTCCGAAAACCTACCAAACATTCTATATTCTTCAGAATCCCTAGCGCCTCTAGCGGCTTTCGCCGTCCAGTTGAACCATATCTCTTGCGATGTACCAAAGTTTACACCAACAACGCCGTTGCAAGTCTTGGGGCTGAAGTACGGATCAAGCGGCATGATGTGGCAATAGCCGTCGTGAAGAACTAAGTCATCTATATCCTCTAGGTCACCTGTGCAAATGGTGTCTAGGCCAACAAGGATAGCCCGGTCCTTGACAATCTCTGGGCGGTAAAGCTCCATCATGGAAGACCAATCACGGCTACCGTAAAGAAATTCATGGCACTCTATGTCCTCGCCAAAGTCTTCTTTATCGTAGTCAGTAATAGTAACAATCTCAGCGTCAGGGTTATGTCTTCGGATCGACCTTGCTAAACGGTCCCCCCATTCTGGGGAATATTCGTTAGACCATCCCGGCGATTCCCCGTTGGGCTTCCACAATGCAAAGATGTATCTCATTAGTCAATTTGTCTTAGGTTGTGCGCGTCACTTCTATTCCAAGAATGAATTATCTTCGCTGCTTGGTAGTCCCATGCAACGATGTCCCGCCACAGCTTTGCACTGACGGTAGGGGTGGGCATGTTTTTATCCCCCTTTTGACAATGAGGGAATTCGGGCATGTCCTCTTTGTCAACTCCAAGCTCAGAGAAGAACCAAAACAACTGTTCTTCCAGCTTATCAAAGATCAAAATGGTGGCATCGTTGTCCTCGAAGTAGTGGTGCTGTGGAACTTGGAGCTCCATTGGTGGCTTCTCCGCTTTTCCTTTCATCACACTACGCGCCCACCGCTCGAACAGGCTCGGTTCTATCTCGAGCATGTTAGCCCATGACACCAGCCTATCCACCGGATCACGAACTATGCAAAAGGCTTGGTAGCCCTTCGGAATGTCGGGGTGCGGTTCGTGCATAGACCCACGAATTTTATGGTATATGGTTTGCCAGCCATTCGGCTCACCATTAGGTCCACCAAGGCCCTCGAGCCATGCGATCCAACGAGTGACGCTAGATCCTCCCGTCTTGGGGATGTGGATGAAGCAGAAATCGTATTTCTTTCCGAGTATTACCATTGGAGGATGTCCCTTGATGCTTTGAGTGTCAGGTAACTACACCCGGCAAAGAACGCCAAGATGCTTGCGGTAGCCAAGGCGACCCTCAAGCACTCCCACAATGATAAGGATGGTTTTTTGTTCATTTAACAATCTCCCTAAAGGTTTCCCAGCGCATTACCACTAGGCTGTTTTTACTTGCGTCGATGGACCCGCGTTTAGTTACCACGATGCAGGGTAGTTCACCCTTGGCGTCCCGCTCGCATTGCTCTAGTGCTTTGACGGCTTTGGGTATGAGCGACACTGAGGATGTGTGCTTGCACTCTACGTTGAAGGGTACTTCAGCTATGTCGTTGCCAACCTTGCGCCCACCCTGGGACTGTAGATTACGCCTTGCGTCCATGTGACCCAACTCCTTGAACAGTTGAACTACCTCGCGTTCAAATACCTGCCCGTTGCGTCTGTTGCGCTTACCTCTTTTGCTGTTAGCTTTGGTCATTGTTAGGGTTCTCCTCCATCACCCTGCAAAGGGCCTCGAATTGGGTGGCGGGTGGTGCGGTGTGTGTCAGCCAAAGCTCTCTAGAATGTCTCCCAGCATGGCTGTACGAAAAGACTCTACCCGAGACCAACCCTTTCAGTGTAACCAGATAACTAGCCCACAACCCCTCCTCCAGCACCGGATAGAACAGGGCTATGTCGTTGCGGTCTGTGGCTGGCCGGAATTCTTCGCCTTCCCCTAGGGCCAGATAAGTGCTTTGATTGCCGGGTCCACGTCGTCTAAGGCGAACGTCAAGCCCAGCCCATTCAGCCAACGCCAGTTCTTTTTGTTGTGTGGTTTTGTCGTTACTCATCTGTAGTCCTCCAATTCAGAGTCGTTTACCCAAAGTATGCACTTACGGCACAGCTTGTATTTTGGGTCGGGAAGTTCGCTCCTACTTCCGCAGCGTTTACACCTGCCCATCGTTCTCCCTCCCAAGCCGCACCACCTCCCGGTAGAACGCGAGCATTCCGGTGGAGGTGAGGAGCCATTGGAGAAAATCCAACTTCAGGGACGCATCCAGATCCGATTGCCAGCTCTCTATCGCTGCCGTCATCGCTCCGTTGACCGCGCCCTTTGGTAGTCCAGCAACCACGGCGGCGAAGGCTCGGGGGTCGAGGATGTGAATAGAGAACAGCGACACATCTTGCGGTACTTTCAGCATCCCATTGGTGTCTATCGGCAATCCTAGCGCCTGATTAAGCTTCGGCGCAAGCTCGGCGGCTTCTTCTAGTTGTTCGGGGGTGGGTGGTTGGTTAGTCATTTTCCTACTATCTTCCGTGAAGTTTCCCGGACATGGTCTTTAAATGTTTCTGCGGATAAGTATCTATCAACAATCTCCCGTTGATATGAATCTCCACAGAGGCATCGAAGAAGGAATTTTGGTCCCAAACTTTCCTCTAGCGTTATCTGTTCCTTGCAGTTCGGACACTTCCTTTCGTGGTGTTCCGCACTGTGACAAGATCCAAAACACCCCCTCGGGTGCATCTTATCTCGGAGATGTTCCACGGCTGCTGCGTGCAGCGTCTCTTCCAACCCCCGCACCCGCTCCTGTGCCTGTTGTAGTTTGGTGGCTTGTTGGTCGGCGTAGGCTTTCGCTTTTTGCACACCCAAACATGAATCGCAACCGGGGTCTGAGTAGTGATCTTGTGGGCCACACTCATAGAGACCAGCATCCGCTAAGGCTCCGTCAAATTCCTTCCGCGTGATCTCCTCGCTCATCCCATCTTCATCAGTCCAGTAGCCAACACCGTCAATCAGGATGGCTCGCTTCGCCCACTCGGGAGGCTTTATTTCTACTGGCGTCAGGTCGCCCAGCGCGGCCTTATCTCGGCCACGAGATTCCTCGATTCGGTAAAGCTTGCCCTCCAGAGCGCAGATCGCCTTATCCCCCGGACATATTTCATAGTTCAATCCGTTATAGGGCCACATTGTGCCATTTCGCATTTGAATCTTTTTAATCATTCCTCCCCCTCAACCACAGACCAACTAGCAAACCGAACATTGTACCTATCACGTAGTAGTTCACGTTGTCTTGGTTGGAGCAAGTCCCCGGACCCACTAGCAAGGCTCCGACAAGGAACCAGAGACTTCCCGTTAAGATCAAGAACAGAATCACGGCTCTGCGCTCGCTCATTGCTCATCCCCCTTGTTCGTAGCCAGTACGCGAGAGGCGTCAGCCATCATTTCAAGGACATCTGAATAGGGGCATGTGCTTGTGAACCACCGCTCCTTGCCGTCATTCCCCATGTGTCGAATGGAAGTTCCAACTTCCTTTCCTTTCGAAAGATATCGGTCAACTTGAGTGACTGACTCCATCCTGATCGTGCGACTGCCGAGCCGCATCCAAACAGTTTCACCCGTAGTGAAGATGTCAAACGCATCATCATTATGGATTATGTTTTTTATTGCATCACGATCCGCCATGCCTTGAACCTTCCACCCTCAGGGTTTTTGCGCCACTCATCTTCAACTGGAAAACCGGCGCGACGGATCTCCGAGATTCTAGCCCTCGCTTCAGTGGTATGCACTGAAGCAAAGATCGTTGTAGTTGTTTGCCAGCCGTCAAGCAGCTGGTGGAGGACTAGCTTCGCCATTGGGCTTAGGCTTTTCTCCTTCGGTGATGCGAACACCTTTTCTCTTGGCTTTCTTTCTTCCATTTGTCTTCTTTTTAGTCGTAGCTTTTGCGATGCGCTTGTGAAGTTGCGCCTGCAACTCTTCAATCTCCTGGTCTTTTACATCTAGCTCCACCTGCACCGCGTCTAGCAGTTTGCCGCAGGAGACCACGGCGCGAACCGGATCTGAATGGCCCTGTCTCCATCTCCAGAGTAGTTTCCGAAGTTCCTTCAGGTCCGTATTCTTCAATTCGCTTTGGTATTTCATGCTTCTGGTAAAATCTCAGGAGGCCTCCACCCGTATGCCAATGAACCGTAGTAGTCAATTGCCTCTGGCGAAGGAGCCGACGTAGCAGGCTTATGACCATGGGCTAGAAAGGGATGTCCGGGTCGTCGAGAACGCTCTTGTCCTTTCCGCTTCCATCGTCGCCTAAGGCGGTAGGGTTTAGCGTTATGCTTTCGACCCCCGCGCCATTTCCGTCAGAGTGAACGAGCGCCACCGGGTCGCCAGCCTTCAGGGCAGCAGCAACCGCTTTCGCTTCCTTGACCGCTGACAAGGCCCATGTCCCAGGCTTGTTGCCTTCTTTGACCAGGTCGGCAATGTTCAACGCCTTTGGAAGGAAGAACTTCTCTGCAGCGGCAGACCAAAACTTAATGCAGTGCTGCCAAAGGTCACCCTCAAACGTACCCCTTGTCGTTCCGGTGTATTCACTGATTGCGGCACATTGATTAGACCAATCATTGGGCAACTCATTGGCGTATTCTGGAATTGGTGGACTGCCCACCCTCTGCTTTGTTTGAGCTTTTGGCTTGGGTTGTTCCGACCTCGGTTCTTCCGGGTCAGTGTCACTAAAGAATTCTTTGTTGAACTCGTCCTTGCCGTATACGCCCGAACCCTTGCCGCACTCAAGAGCGATGACGCCCCTGGTCTCAAATCGTTTCTCGGCGATGGCGGCGGGGTGGTTGCCCTCTACTGTGGCATTCCCTTTCCTGGAAACGTCTGATGGATTAGCCTCGCCGGTAGTCCAGATCTTGCGTTCGCCTTCATCATCGATCCACCAACCGGAGACAATGACCCTTCCGCCAACGTCCTGAATAGTAGGTGTGTCGTGTCGGAATTTGCGCTTGTCCCTGATCTTGCCAATGCCACGCTTGGTGAGAAGTGGCAGTCCTGATTGGCCGTGAACGTAGAAGTCCTTGGCGTCTGCCCCAGCGAACCCGGTTTGCCCTTGCTCTAGCTGGAACTCATCGACAAGTCGGTGCATTACGTCATTGTTAAAGTCAGTCATTAGAATGGTACGTCATCAGGGAATGATGGTCCCTGGTCCTTTGGTGTGCTTGGTGCTTGTCCTGCTGGGTTTGAACCCCAACTTCCCTGGGTCGCGTTTTGTTGAGACCTGTCTTTGACATAGCTCCACCTATTCACTTTCATGTAGGGAAATTGTTTCTTTTCCCCGTCTTTCATGTAGTTGTCTAATCGGTACTCACCGCTTACAGAGGCGTAGTCGCCTTTGCGATGACTGTCAGCGAAGGGTTTAGCTTGTGGTCCCCAGATCTTAATGTTGATCCAAGTCGTAGCCTCTTTCGTTTCACCGGAACTTTTATCCTTCCACTTACTGCTGTCCGCGATAGACGCAGTGGCGAACCCTTCCCCGTTTTTGGTTTCTCGGTAGACGGGATCTCTTCCCAGTCGCCCGGATGCTGTCCATGTATTAACCATTATCTTGAGTCCTTTTTACAGTGCTGTCTGAAGTTACAGTATTTGCAGACGTTGGTATGTTGCCACCTGATTGGTGGACTTGCAAGACTTTTTGCCCTTCGGTAAGAGTCCTGTGTTTTCTTGTGCCATGGCTCAATGTCTTGGCGTGTGGCCCATCCTGCGGCCAAGTCCCATCCGAACCCGCCCGTTACCAGTGCAGGCCAAACGAACCCGATCACCTTGTATCCGTGGTACTTGGAAGTGTCTCTTCTGCAGAGAGCGTCCATTGCGTAGCAGTAGTTTGCCGCCTGGTTCCAGTTGCCCCATGGCTCATCGGGCTTGTGTCCTTCCGTCCACTTCTTGTGCCTAAACCCGGAGCTCGCCTTGCTATCACTGATGATTAGCCATTTCTTTTTCTTGTTGATGATCAGTCCGTCAAGGTGTCCCTTAATACCCCGAAGAGTGATTTCCATGTTCTTGGCGTTGATATAGGTCCAGTCGGTAGGCATGCAGTGCGGCAGAATCCCATGGGAGTATGCTTCCCAGAGATCCCCAACTGAAAACTTTTCTAGCTGGATCATTGCCGGTGGTGGAACATGAAACTGTGGCTCGTTGTGCTTGTACCACTGCACCCTGTCGCAGTCCATGCCATGGCTCAGTCGCAAGCCAATCTCTTGCTGGTCCGTAACTCTTGGGCCAAGGTCTGCTGTATCAATTTTGATACCCTTTGGCCATTCGGACGTAGACTTTCCATCAAACAAGATGTCCATCTTGCCTAGCATGTGCGCAGACAAGTCGCGCAGCTCTTCGCTGAAATTTGCTCGAGCTACCATCAGTTTTCCCTCCTCAGGTGTGTGACTCCCCGGTTAAAGCTAACGATTTCCCTAGCCCTTCGCACCGCGTACTCACTCCTACACTCCCCGCGAATAGCCACTACATCATGAGGGATACTCCCGTCAATCTCCGCCGCCATCCGTTCAATATGCTCACACATATAACAAGAAGTTTCTACTAGGTGTCCGTGTTCACAGTTGGTTGTTTTGTTTACCATGGCCCGTCCTCCTTCCATGTATCGCCGAGCGCCCTGCCCACGCGGTAGATGATTAGGTCGAGACTGGTTTGATCCAGGTCTGCGATGTCATCTGAAACGGCAGCATTTGTCACGGCCACGATCTTGTCAACGGTTTGGTTGACATGCGATTCGGCCAGCAACTCCTGATCGTCGGTGTGCTTGACCTCAACTGGTGTTGTTAGTCGTTCCATCTGTCTATGAGTAGGCCTCCGCTCCCTTTGTTTAGCAAGCCGAACATGAATGCCGCCTCGCCATTGGTCATGACATTGTCTTCATTTGTGACCGGGTGAAGGATTGTTTCCCTCATCCAGGCCTTGTATTCATCTTCACTCCGAGTAAGTCCGATTGCATCAGACTCTTGGATCAGAGTGGTGAGTGTCGAGTGCCAGTTTTCATGAACGCCTTGCTTTAAGTGGTCGACATTCAATTCCACTGCGCACATTGCATGTAGTGCTAGTTCCTTCGCTTCCATTTACCATGCATCCTCAATGTCAACCCCAGGCTCTTCCTTGAGGTATGAGAGTTCGCTGCTGAAATCTGCGTAGATGTCACCACCGAACACAGAATGGTACGCCATTGATATCCCAGTGATGGCCCTCTCCACTGGCTCTTGCTTGCCCATGATGGCGCATAGCACCTGCGCCAACTGGTATGCTCTCGCCAGGGTCATTGTGTTTGCGTCAAAGTCAAACTCAATGTGCGCGTGGCGGTGCTTAAACTTGTCGTGAGAGTCGGAGTAGTTTCGCCCGTATCGCATGCGAATTGGACGGCTTACCTTTTTGATGGCACGCTTCTTTGTAGTCTTTTTCTTTGTAGTCATTTTAATTCTTAATCTTTGTCACATTTGGTTACAGTCAGTTTAACTGACTCGGTGATCTTCATGAACTGTTCGCACAGATCGTGGTGGTCCTTGCGCAGGGCCTTGGTATCAAGCCGCCTGGTTGTGGTGGCTGTCCTGTTACAGCGGTAGCCGTTGGCCACCACTTTGTCTTGCTTGTGCTCCTTCATCCATGCGTCAAGGCCATCTTTGGCGATGTCAAAAAACGCACTCGCTTCCTTGGATGCGTCTCGCGCCTTGAGAAAGATTTCCTGCAGGCGTTGAAACTTGGTGAAGTTGGTTCCGTCTGTTGCCAGTTGCTTGCCGGCCATTACTTCTTTGTGTGCCATTGTTATTTGTTGAGTTTAAATTTCGGTTCAATGAGTTCAAGGAGCTTGGCGCGTTGAGCAGCCCTAGCGGCATCCCCAGCGGCATCCCAAGCGGCAGTCCTAGCGGCAGCCCAAGCAGCATCCCCAGCGGCAGCCCAAGCGGCATCCCAAGCGGCAGCCCTAGCGGCAGCCCAAGCGGCATCCCCAGCGGCATCCCAAGCGGCATCCCCAGCGGCATCCCAAGCGGCAGCCCTAGCAGCACCACAAGCGGCAGCCAACTCTTCGTCGGATGCCTTGCCGTCCAGCCACAGGCGCTTAACCCGTAAGGCTTCAAGGCTTCGTGGGTCGGGTTTGTCGATTAGATCAAGTGCTTGTTCGGCGCACCAAATAGCGAAAATGTGTAACTCCGTCGTTATGTCGGCTTCGGCCAAGATGGTGCGTTTACAACAGACCAACTTGTCGTCGTGTTCACATTCAATCTCAAGGCATTCTACGCGGCAAAGATGTGGGCCGGGGGAAAACTCTAGCGCGTCAAGGATGTCCTTCGATGCGTGTAAGCCAGATTCGCAAATGGAAATCCAGCCCTTGTGGGTAAGCATCTTTCCAATCGGCGGGGCCTCTTTCCCATCTCGCATGACCCTATCTTCCTTGAGGAAGTGCCACGCTAAAGTTTTCTTTTTGCTCTCCATTGCTCTCCATTGCTCTCCATTGCTCTTTTGGGTTGTGGTATGGATTTCAAGATACTAATTTCTCGCACTCCCTTTGGCGTCAGGTGTAACTTTGTCTCAGCTGGGGCGTCTGGGTCTTGTCGGTATTCAATGAACCGGTACTTTACAAGTCCCGCTTGAGCCTCACCGCCATCGGGATAACAGTACCCCGTAAATTCCATTGAGATTAGTAATTTTGCGGCTTCCGTGTGCGCCATCTTAAGTCTTTTGGGTTAAGTGGGATGACTTGGATTCAATCCTAGCCCAGAGCCTACACCTGTCACAGTCTTCAAGTCTCTGTGCGCCATCCCATTGATTTGGTCCCAGGAGTCGCCTTACGTTCCGTTTACGTTGCAACGATGCGGATTCTATCTTGACCCCTGGCTAGTCTGATCCAGCCCGAAAGCTGGTTGATTAGCGACCGCTTTTTGGCTTCTTGGGTATGCGGTCAACCCTCATTCTAAGCCAGGAGAACCTTTTGGCTTTGGCCTTTTGCCACTTTCCTATTCCCTTAGGAGGTATGTCTCACCAAACCCCCTCTACTTATATATCACGTTCAGCCCCCTTTTTTATAGTCATCTTTTCCAAGTTCTCGGATTCCTTGCTTGTGTGCCATTGTTATTTGTTGAGTTTAAATTTCGGTTCAATGAGTTCAAGCAACTTGATGCGTTGAGCATCCCTAGCAGCAGCCCAAGTAGCAGCCCAAGTAGCAGCCCTAGTAGCAGCCCTAGCAGCAGCCCAAGCAGCAGCCCAAGCAGCATCCCTAGCAGCAGCCCCAGCGGCAGCCCTAGCGGCATCCATAGCAACAGTCCTAGCGGCAGCCCCAGCGGCATCCCAAGCGGCAGCCCAAGCAGCAGCCCTAGCAGCATCCCTAGCGGCAGCCAATTCCTTGTCTGTCGCCTTGCCGTCAAGCCACAGCCGCTTTGCCCGTAGCGCCTCAAGGCTTCGCGGATCTGGTTTGTCAATTAGGTCAAGTGCTTGTTCCGCGCACCAAATTGCAAAGATGTGCAGCTCGGTGGTGATGTCTGCTTCAGCAATGATCGTGCGTTCGCGGCAGACAAATTTATCGTCATGGGTTTTCTCAACCTCGTAGCATTCGACGCGGCACAGATGTTCTCCTGGTGCGTAGCCGAGCGCGTCAAGGATGTCCTTCGAGGCGTGAAGTCCCGATTGGCAGATTTTAATTTCGCCTTCGTGGACAAGTGTTTCTCCCACTGGTGGGGCCTCTTTATCATCGCGCAACAATCTCCCTTCTTTTAGAAAGTGCCACGCTAGTATTTTCTTTTTAGCCATTGTTATTTCCTTTGGTTAAAGTGGTAGCTTTCGGCTTCTTGGGTGTGCTACCAACCCTCAATGATGGGCAGAGAATAGCCCCCGGTCTTTATCCTAACCCTTTCATGTTCACCAACAGGCCGAGAGTAATCACCAGGGTTAGAATTGCCATCGCTACCCAGTAGGTGCGACGGAGTTGTTTGTCTGTTGCCATGATTAAACCTCTAGGTGTTTGGTTGACCGGGTTCCATGAGCCACGATCACGATGTCTTTACCGTTACTTTGATTGCCCGAGCATAGCATGCACCGTTCACAGGTTACGCTGGGCGATGGACAGAGAATCTCACCGGGTCCGATGTGGCCGTCGTAGCTCACCCGGAATGTTCGCCATTTTATGGGCCGTTCACCGGCATTGAACCTTTGCGCGTTAGTCTTTACCGATGCCATGCAGTATTCTCTAAGCCACCTGGCCCAGTATGCCTGCCACTGGTAGGTGTAGCCCAGCACCTTGTCGTACTGCTTGATGATGGGTTCCAGCACTTCCCGTGGGATCATCGCTGGATCGCCATACCCGCCCAGCCGTAGAGTTCGGCTTATGTTTACTGGCAGCTTGGCTACTCGCTTACCTTTGCTGGCTCGCCACACCTGCTGTGGGGCTTGGAATGCCTGGACGTAGCAGTCTTTTAGCTTGCCTTTACCTTGCCGGTGTGGGCAGTTGCCGCAGACGCTCTTATCCTTTCCTTGCTTAATTGCCCTTTGTGGTGGGGTGTCATTACGGAGAATCCAGAGCGTGTCCAGGTTCCCTGTTTTCACGTTCTTGCTCCCGTAACTGATGACCCCCCGAATTGTTTGACCGTCGTACATCGACGGCCCCCGGTAGATTACAGTCATTGTTTAGTCCTAATTTAAGGGTGGTCGATTGGGGCGCGGCAAGAATTGCACTGCTCTCCATTCATGCAACGAATCACCTCGTTTGGTTCGGTGAGGAGGGCTTCCATTCGGGCCTTTACGACATCGTCAACGTCAACCGTCTGACCGGACGGGTAAAAGGCCTCGTCCGAAGACTCAAACGAGATGCCATGCAGTTGTGTGTAGAGTTTTACAAATGCCTTGGCTAGACTGTTCGCTTCAACGTCAAAGCAGAACACGAGGCGATATTCTCCTGGCAATTCCATGATTTATCCCTGAGATATGGGCATGATGATCCCCCATGCCTTTCCATCGGTTTCATCTTGGACTGGCAGGGTGACCACGAATGGGTTGATCGGGCTTCGCACTTCCACCTGCACCCAGCCTTCCTTGTTGGCCCCGATAGCCTGCGCAAGGTTGTAGAGTGCCTTGGCTGAGATTTTGAAGGTTACTTCTGGTTTGCCCTGGATGCCATTGATGACATCATCGTACCTCGGTGGGTTCTTGGTGCGATCCCTTGGGTAGGTACATCCATTCACGCCCACGATGTCATCATCGCTGACATTGACGAATGCGTGACTGTGGGCAGTCCGCAAGGCTTCCTTGATGGCGACCTTTGGCACTGGGCCGTCGCGGTCACCGTCTTCCGCCGCGCCTTCGATGATTGCAAGCATACGCCCATCGGTTGCCATTAACCGACCCTTATCGTCAAGGTGTGGGTTCTTGGTTTGCAACCGATTATCCTTGCCGTCACAGGCCAAGTGAATCTTTTGGTTCTTCTTGATTTTCATTGTTTACTTAACTCGCTTATTCAGTTCGGCTTTCACGGCCTTTGCGGTTTCACCGCGCCATGACCTAGCGTTGGACAGGAAGTAGAGGACCACGGACTTTCCGCTATCCTCGCCGTAGTAGTCGTTGACGGACTCCATGCACATCATTGCTGCCAAGTACGGCGCGGCGGCGAAGTTGACCTTTTTCCAGTCCCGGTAAACCACGTTGGCGATGTCGCGGATTGAAAGTTTTTCTAGCGATGTGTCGATTCTCATGATTTAGTCCTTTTTGTTGGTTTCGTCCCATGAGTCGCTTTGGACGCATGAAGCATTGAGTTTGTATTCATCTGTCCACGGGTTGCGGCATTGGCAGTCCAAAGATGAAGCCGGGTCCGTTCCCGTCTTCATCCTGGCTGATCTCCAGATTGAAGACCTGTCCAAGTTTTGTTG
>Ga0255048_10000202_pt1 | contig 43424 bp, 70 predicted proteins | sample JV7_2_2_MG_FD_183619 | JGI IMG/M metagenome (GOLD analysis project Ga0255048, IMG submission 183619) | Seawater microbial communities from Jervis Inlet, British Columbia, Canada - JV7_2_2 | ecosystem: Environmental > Aquatic > Marine > Inlet | place: Canada: British Columbia | collected 2016-10-06 | reverse complement strand
ATAAATACTATAATGACGAGAACCTTCCAATATATACTTATGATTATTACATAGTATGAGACGTAGACAAGTACTGAATAGATACAGTTATGATAGCTGATGATTACCGGAGTCTTACAGATATATATATAGCATTACTTCATAATATCTCTGAGGATACCCTTTCTAGTTATTCAAGTGATAAGCTAGATTATTATATGGATGATAAAGAGGGTGGTTTTCCTAATTTATATAATTATAATTTAAGATACTGTATACAAAAATAGAACAATAGACTTAGCTTGTACTAACCTACAAAGTACGAAATGCAATAACACTATTGACAAAACTAATAAAAGGAATATAATATATAAGAAGATAGGGAAAGCTTAAGAACGTCTCACAATGTAACAAGCCAAGAAATACCTTTAACGAGGAAAGCGAGGAACGATTACAGAGCAAACTTAGGAAAGTCCTATTTTTTATTTGCTTTCTTATTTTTATCTTATATAATAAAAACATTACCTTATAATATATAAAATATGTCTAGCAAGAGAATTAGTATGGAGCAAAAAATAGAAAAAATAATTGAAAGACATTCTATGTCAATTAGCAAATACTATAATACTCCTGATTGTGAGGAATGAGATTTTATTTATATGCTTTCAATAACACATAACTTGCAAGATATTGGAAGCAATAAAGAATGAAAGTCTATTAAGAGATTAATAGATAATTTCTATAATAAAATAAAAAATAAATAATATATGTTTAATAGATTTTGATATTTACAAAGAGATAGTAAAGATAGTGTAAAATTATTTGATAAAGTTAAGTGGGTTTCTGATATAGATTACACTACAAAATATTGAATAATTTTATTAAAATTAAAGAATAATTATTTTATATTTTATTTGACATAAAAATACTTATTTATACTATACAAATACCTATTAAATTTTAGATTCAAAAGAACTCTGAACTTTTTACCATTTTGAATGGGTATATTATAAATTACATAAGAAACATTTTGCTGTGGTCTTCTTATGTTTTTTATTTGCTTTTTTATTGAAGATAGTATATAATACCTATGTATGCGATTAAATGGTTTGTAATTGAAAACAGTATTTTAGGGGTTCGCATACAAACCAGCCCCTAGGATACTGTTTTTAATTTATATATTATGAAAAAAGGATTTATATTATACAAATGAATGTATAAACCTATCAAAGATTTATCAGATGAAAAATTCTGAAAACTAATGAAGGCAATATTTGAATATCAAGAAAATTGAATAGAAAATAATTTAGATGATGATTTAAAAATGGCATTCCTTTTTTTTAAGAATCAGTTCGATATTGATAATGAAAAATATGAGGCTATTTGTGATAAAAGGCGAGAACAAGGCAAGAAGTGAGGTCTAGCAAAAGCTAGCAAAAGCTACCAAGTGCTACCAAAACCTAGCAAATCTAGCTTAAAAGATAAAGATAAAGATAAAGATATATATACTAAATTAGAAAATTTAGTAGAAAAGTGGAATTTATTAAAAGATAAAGATAAATTCTGGAAGAAGACTATAAAAATAAATGATAACTTAAAAGACATATATAAAAAGATAGATAAACAATATACACAGGAAGAGATAGTTTTATGAGTTAGGAATTATTTAAAAGAGATCAAATCAAGAGATATTAATATTGATTACTCACAACATAGATTTACTCTATATGATTTCTTAAAACAATGAAACTGATTAAATAAATTTATTAATAATTAAATAATATGTATACAAAGGAGTTGCCATATTCAATAGAAACAGAGCAAGCATTATTAGGTTCAATTATTATAGATAATGAAATATATAATAAACTTACGATCAATGAGGGAGATTTTTATTTAGATAGGCATAAGATAATTTTTAAAGTTATTAAGAGTCTTATAGATTTTTGAAAATGTGTTGACTTAGTAATGGTCAGGGATTTTATAACAGCCAAGAAGATTTGAGAAGAAGTATGAGGAATATGATATATTATTGAAATTATAGAATCATGTACAAATTCTATATTCTGGGAAAGTTATGATAAAACTATAAAAGAACATTCTCATAGAAGAAAGATAATACTAGAATCAAGAAAGCTAGAAAAGATTTGATATGATGAAGATATAAAAGATGTATATAGTAGAATTTGAGACCTACAGACTTGATTAGAAATAAAACAAAAGAAAGGAAATACAATAATAGAATTATGTGATAGTTTCGAGAAGTTTCTAGATGATTATAAAAATAGATGAGGATTAGGTTATTGATCACCATACCCTATTATAGATAAATATACTTGATGAATTATACCATGAAAGGTTTATACAATAGTTGCTTACTCATGAGTATGAAAGAGTAATTTTAGTTATTCATATATAACAGATAACTTAAAGAAAGAAAAGAAAGTATTAGTGTTTTCTCTTGAAGTACAAAAAGAAATGCTCTTTAATTCTCTATTAAAATCATATTATAATATAAATCAGAAAAAAATAATAAAATGATATGATTATGAGATTTGAGATTTTCAGAACTTAAAAATATATGATGATGTTTATAAGTTAGAAGAAATAAAAGCAATAGTAAAATCAGAAAAATCAGATATAGTTTATATAGATTTCATACAGAATGTACAAACAAAATGAAACTCAGAATACGAACAGATGACAAAGATAGCACAGGAATTACAACAGTTAGCAATTACAACTAATACAACTATATTTAATATATCACAGGCTAATAATGATAGTAGATTTAAAGATAGTTCTAAGATACAGCCAAAAGGTAGTGGGGCAATATTTGCCTCTAGTGATGTAATATTTGCACTCAGTAGAGATTGAAAGAACTTACAAATGAATTTAATAAAGAATAAGTATTGAATGAGTGATAAAACTTTCTTATTAATTCCAGACTTTAGTAAGTTGCAGTTTGATATATCAAAAGAATTACAAGACATTGATATACAAGAAGAAAAAACAGATTTTAGTTTATAATTTTAAAAATATGTGGATTAAAGATATAATAAAAAAAGAATATTGAGGATTGACTCAGAAAGAAATAATAGAGAAGTTTACGAGAAATATTATACAAATACTAGAATATAAAAAGAAATACTTATAACCCTTTACTTATTAAGTTATAGATTATGAAAATAAACATAGATAAAAAAAGAAAAATCATCAAACAGAAACTGAATAAAGACACATTGAGGGTTAAGATCCCTATTATTATAGATTGAATAAATTTCTGGTATTTCCATTACTGGGATTTAGATATATGATCAGAACGCTATTATGTCGAAAATAAAAAACAAAAGCTATATTGAATTGAATTAGAAGAAGTTTATGAATATATATATTCATATGAAGATTGTTTTTTGAATGAATTATCATGTGAGTGTGAGTAGATATTTAATTATTAAAAAATAGATTATGAATAGTCAAGTCAATTATTTGCAAATAAAATCAAAGTATGATACATTAGGGATATATTAATTATTAATTAAGAGAGTATGTGATATAACCAATTAGCACAAAAGCAAACTAACTATTCATGCAGTATATACGCATTCTTGAATATAATTAAATACGATTATTGAATAGAAATGAAAGTAGATAATATACTAAAACTAATTATCTATATGGAAAAGATAGGAGCATTACTTACTTGGTGAGCGAGTGCGTGAATTATCTACCCAGCATTAGTTAAATACGTAGAATGGAAGACAGGCTTTAAATTAAAGATAGTTAAATGAACTATAGATACTATAGACAATAAAAAATGATGGATCCTATGATTAAAGAAGAGTAATAAAACATATATAGAATTATCAAAAGATTGAGTAATTACTAAAAGTGATATAGATAAGATAGTACAGACTAAGAAATGATATTGACATTTTCATATGTTTAAGAAAAATACTATATTAGAAACTCTTTGAGGGTTCCCATATAGACTTATGAAGTTAAATTTGGAATATGCTTATAATCAATGATTATACTATACATCGACTAGGGCATTTATACCATGAGATGAAAGGACTGAGAAAATGCAGAAGTTTTTAATTAAAGTAGCAAAAGAGAAATGAGAGTTTATGAGTTATGAAGAGTTTTTAAAGATTAAAGATATAGAATTATAATGAAGGCTAAGTTTAGTAATAAGACAAAGGAAGCTATATATAACAGAGATCAAGTATGTATACTATGTGGAGATCAATGACACTCGGCTCATCATGTGTATTTCTGACTACAGGCTGATAGAACAAAGGAAAGAAACAATGTAGATAAATGAGTACTCCTATGTTTCGACTGTCATTTAAAGGTTCATAGTTGTAAGAGTGGTGAGTGAGTGAGGCAAGATTGTATTAATTATTTAAAAGAATTATGAGAGAAATAAAATTTAGAGCTTGGGATGAAGAAGTAAAAAATGGAAGCTGAATGATATATGATAGTACTACTCATATATCTCTTACTTGAGAAATAGAATGACATATACCTTGGGTATTAATGCAGTACACATGACTTGAAGACAAGGACGGGGAAGAAATATATGAGGGAGATATATTAGAAGATCATAGACCTAAATTGAAATGAATGAAAAAATATAATAAAATTATAGAAGATATAAGGCATCTTCCATTTATTGTTTATTCAGATTATAAAGTGATAGGAAATATATATCAGAACCCTGAATTAATATGATAAAACTAACACTTACAATCCCCCCCAGTGTAAATGAATGCTATGCAGGATATAGAGTAAGGCATAAGAGTAAAAAGTATAAGGAGTGGATAGAAATTGCAGAAATAGAACTATTAAAGCAAGAACAATATAAAATACACGGTAATGAGTGGCTAGAAGCTACAATAATATATTTCTTACCTCTCTATTACAAGAATTGAAATAAGAAAACCCAAGACCTTGATAACTTACTAAAACCTTTATTCGATCTACTATGAGATAATATACCTTGATTTGAAGATAAGCATATAAAAAAAATAGTCACTTCTAAGATAGATAGTGATAGAAAGGAGGTAGAAATAACTATAAAAGAGATATGACAATAGAAGAACAAATAGAGCAACATATAATGGCTATTAAATTTTATCAGAAATACATAGAGACTTACTGAGATATAGCAACATGGAATATAGACAGAGCATATGAAAAGATTAAATTACTTAATAAACAGAAACAATGAAACAGATAAAAGTAAATAATAATGTATTCTGATTTAATGTATTTTGGTTTATATGAGATAGGCAAGAATTTGTAGATTATATGTTAAAAAATTGATTTGATTGAAATAGGTTAGAATGAACTGATGGTATAACTTATATACGGAATAATAATGCTTTTCTATACTTGAATGCTGTATGTGATTATGTATTATTACATGAATGTATACATATAATCCAAGATATACTGAATAATAAACTAATATCTACTTGAATAGAAAATACAGAAGTATTAGCTTACAATGTAGATTGGTTATATAGACAATTACTATTGAGATATTACAAATGGAAATGAAATGAAAAATGGAAGAGCTATAAATAATAATTAATAAACAAAAACAATGAACGAAATAGAAATGACTATGAATGATATCATAAATACCAATTGACTAATAGCTTTTTACAATAGAGCAAATAAAGAAACCAAAAAATATATAAGAAACAATTACAATAAGATACTTAATAATTATTCAATAATTATATGGTAGACTATGAGAAAACTAACTTATAAAATACTCTATGAAGAATACTCAAAAATTAGAAAAGATATGGGTGATTATATTTACAGTTACCGTTTATGGAAAAAGTGGTTTATTAAAGATAAAACAATGACTTTAATGAAGAGTTTAGAAATGTGAAAAAAGAAAAATATAGACTATGTTACTTATTGAAAAGAGTATTATCAGAAGAATAAGGAGAAGATGAGAAAATACCATAGGGAGTATAAGAAAGAAAAGAAGGAGGCTAAAGAATCATTACAAGCAAGAATAAATAGAAAGAGAAAATTAGAAAAAGAATCATTAATACAACAAAAGGCTAACGAAAGCCAATCAAAGAACTTTATATATAATATACCAGTAAGTCAATAGCATTTCTTTATAAAAAGATTTGCTTTTTATTATATATTCGACTATAATTAATATATATAGTCATTTAATAACATAAATTAAGTGAAACTATATACTAAACAGTCTAAACAAGAACCGACAACGGATAGAAACATAAGACTAAAAATATTTTATAATAAGTATAAAATGGGAGATAAGATATTAATTATATTAATAGTTATAATGTTATTCATTGCATTGTTTCCAGAGTTTATTTTATTTATTTACAATTGATTATGAAGTTAATAAGAGTCATTACTACTTCGCTAACACTAGCAAGTATAGCTATAATAGGGATTTCACATTTACTAATTAATTGAATATAATATGGAAAAAACAATAGAAAAGACAATGGAAGAATTTGAAACATGGTTATGGATTCAAGAAAATACAGTAAAGACAGATGATAAGTTAAGAGAATTACAACTATCATGTGTTAGCAGTGCAATAGCAGAGTTTAATTTACATAATATTAACAATGGAAGTAGTTAATCTTGCTATTTAAAATAAAATGAATATAATTACTTTGCAAAAACGATAATTATATATAGATAGAAAAGAATTTTTAAGGTTAGTTTTTGCGACTATATATCCCTTGAGAGTTCTTTTTTGTTATAAGCAAATAGTATTATGAGAGAATGAGTTAAAATGAATATGTCTCGTTGAATTGGTAGTTTAAATCCATCATATAAACATTGAATGTCTACGAAAAAAATATATAAGGTATGGCAAAATATTATAAGAAGAATTTTTTCTAAAAATAACAACAGATACCACAGATACTGAGATAGATGAATAATAGTATGTGATAAATGGAAAAAGTTTGAGAATTTTTATAAAGATATGTGAGAGTTATATAAAGAGTGATTAAGTATTGAAAGAATAGATAATAATAAATGATATTATAAAGAAAATTGTAAATGGGCTACAGCTAAGCAACAAGCAAATAATAGATGTACTAATATTTATATTAAAATAGATGGAAGAACACAAACCTTAACTGAATGGTGTGAAGAATTAAATCTACCATACACTAAAATAATACAAAGAATTAGAATACTAAAATGGGATGCAAAAAAAGCATTAGAATTAATTTAATAAATAATATTAATAATATGAGTTGAATATATGATAAATTATTCAGAGTAAAACAGTCTTGAATAAAATTACAAAGGAAAACAAAAGCTTTTAATTATAGCTATGCTGATTTATGACAAATACAAGAAAAATTATGAGATATATTAGAAAAAGAAAGGTTATTTATAACACATAGAGTTGAAAATAATAAGGTAATTACAGAAATAATTGATTTAGATGCTAAAGAAGATGAAAGATATAATATAGAAAGTTCTATTCCACTATCGGAATGAATAAAAGCACAAGATAAAGGTTCTGAAATAACTTACTATAGAAGATATAATCTACTCTCTCTATTAGATTTAGAGGTAGAAGATGATGACTGAGCTAAGGCAAGTAATAAAACAGAAGCAAAGAAAGAAGAAGATGATAAACCATGGTTCAATGATAAGAATTATGATACATTATATGATTTAGTAGGAAACTGAACGATATATACAATATCTGATGTTAGAAAGAAATATAAAGTATCGAAAGCTAATGCAGAGAAACTATCTTTATTATGAATTAAATAACCAATGATAACAGAAGCCCAAAAGAAAATGCTAGAATACAATGATATTCAAGTAAAGAATTATAAAAGAAATAGAGCAATAAGAATAAACAAAGAGATAAAGTACAAAGAAGAAGTATTATTAAGAAGAGAAAGAACAGTAGAGAGAGAGCCTAAGAAGATTAGATTACATGATTACTGGATAACTCATATTGAATATGATGAGTTGACAGAAGAGCAGATAGAAAGAGAAGTACAGTTTTGATTTGATAATTTTAAACATAAATAAAAATGACTAATAATATAAATCCAAATAATAAATATTTACTCAGAATAACAGAATTAGAGTTGATTGTAAAAGAAAGAGATAAAACTATAAACGAATATAAGTATAATTTACAATGTACTCTAAAAGTATTTAATAAAGAACTATCAGGATTAAATGATTTACTTGATTAATAATATAGTATGGGAAATTATCATAATATATCGGAATTAAAAGAAAAACTAGAATGAAGGAGAGAATGGAAGTCACAAATTGAAGCAGAATTTTGGATATGACATATGAAAGAAGTAAATAAAGTATATGAAATATCAAGAAGTAAAGAAAATATTGAAGAGTATTCTAATTTAAAGTTATCTTTTTGAATTAATACATTAAATAATAATATCTTAAAACAAATATGCAACTAAATAAACAAGACATAATAAAGATGCTAACATTTAGAGAAGACTCAGATGTATTTATTATATTTGAATTACCTTTAACTAGTAACCAACGCACACTATCACAAAACAACGCTTTCTACAGACTTTTTAGTGAAATAGGTAAGAAGCTAGGCTATACAACAGAAGAAACAAAACAAGCCCTATTAAAATGAGTTTTCTGAACTAAAGAACTAAAGATGTGATGAATGCAATATGAGATAGCTATACAATGAAGTACTAAAGACCTTAACAAAGAACAAGCTACTCTATTAATCGAAAGAGGAGTAGCCTTCGGAAAGAAATTATGATGTGGAGAGATAATAACTCCGAGAGAACTACAAACTTTATTTGATTATGAGAAATAATGGCAGGATGAAAGATAATACAGATAGATCCTAGAGTACTCAGACAAGAGCGAGAGAACACTAGATATACTCAATTAGAACTAGCAGAGAGGAGCAATATTACCCAAGCTTCATATTGTAACATAGAGAAGACTTGAAGACTATATGAACATAATCTTACTAGAATATTAAAAGTACTGAATATGCCTATAAAGAGGGGTGAATTTGTAACAAGTAGAATAACTAATTTAACAATTAAGGATTTAGAAATATGAATAGAAAACAATTACTAGAATGTATAAAAGATGAAGAGAAATTTTTAGATTATTGATCAAAGGAGATAATGGAAGCAATGGAGAAATATAAAAAAAGTGTAGAGATATTAGAATCTAACCAAAAATAAACAATGGATAAAATAAAATTTACAAAGGGAGATAGGGAGAAAGGAAGTTGACTAATTGACTCAGTAAGTTGAGATATATATATCTTAGAATGTCCTGAGTGCTGAATAGTAAATGATTATAAGAAGGAGTGTATTAAGTGTGATTTTAACCCTAATGAATAACTATGATAACGCATAATAAAATAGCAATAATAGGTTTTATATTAATAGTAAGTACGGCTTCTTTATTTGAATATATGATCTATGTGAAAGAGTGAGAATTTTGGTTAGGAGGTTTATTAATGGCAATAGTAATATGATTAATATTATTTTTACCTATAAAATGAACAAAGTTTTAATTTAATAAATAAATAAGAAGTATGGAAAGATTAATGGAATTATGTAAGAAATGAAAGTTTTATTATTTTTCTACTTTGAAAGATTTTGATAAATGAATTGATTTTAATTGAATAAATCAAAAGAAAAATGGGGTTGCATTCAAAAATTGAGTTGAAGTGATGATCCAAGAACTTCCTACCAAATATTATGCTTATTGAATAAAAAAATAACCTATGCAAAACCTAACCAAAGAATGACTCAGACTTTTAGAGATATTAAAGAGTGATGAGGAAGTGCTTAGTGAATTAAATATTTATTTGGAAACATTAAATAATTAAACTGTCAATACAAAAAGTGTGTAAAAAGGTATAAAAAGTTTGCATTTGAATAAAAAAGTGATATACTAGTTATATATTAATAACTAACTACAAATATTATGAAAACATTGCAAACTTTAAATAAAGGAACAAAAAATGTAGTAATTACAGAGAACTTTCCAAATTGTGGATATTATGAAGCATGTAAAATGGTAAATGAAAATCAAGTAGTATGAAGTAAAGATTTTAAGACTATTGCATGAGCTACTAGATATGCTAATAAATTTTTAAATAAAACGAATGGATAAAAAAGTAACATACAAATTAAACGAGCAAGACATAGAAAGATTAGAGAGGATAAAAGAAGTATTCTCTCAAAAAACTAATAGTAAAACAGCCTCTATGTGTATAGAGAATGTTTTTGATAGACTGTTTAACTAATATTTATTTGGATAATTTAAAGTAAGATGAAAAAGAAAGAATATCTCGATAAAATAATTGTTTGAGATTTCAAACATACTGGGGAAATACAAATAAATATTGATTTAATAAAAGATAATTGGAGTCATTTATGGTATATAAATTTTACTAATTTCTGAGATAATCCACATTATAGAATTATTAAATTGCTAAGAAAAGACTCCGAAATTACAGATATAAAAATTACTATCTCTAAAGAACAAGCTATGAAAATAGTAAAAGAGTTAAATTTAATATATCATAAATCTTTTTTATTCAATCATGCTTGACACTATGATAGTATTATATCTGAATAATGTTTTAACTAACCTACTAGATTATTTATTAACTTTATAGAAGTATGAAAGAACACGAACAATTGAATGAAATAAATGAATTGATAGGATTTAATTATGAAGATTTATGATTTAGATATTATTCAAATACTTTTGTAAAAGATTTAGAGGTATGATATAGGGTTTTAGATGTAAGAGAAATAATATTTACTCCTGAGTTTATGGAGAAGTTTATGAAATATATAGAAAATAATATTGAAATAGGTATTTGATGAATAAATCAAGTATATATAATCTTATGCAAAAATAACCTACGCGACCCAGTATCTTATTTACATAACCTATTACCATGAACAAAGAAATAGAAAGATATTTAGCATTCGCTATTGAGAATGGGTATATGCTACCAAAAGATATGGATGCAGAATATCTAAGTAAGTGTACATTTAAAATAGAGGTGATAACTTCTAAACCATTTATAGAAGCTATAGCAAGAGGATATATAAAAAATAATAATCCAACTCAATATTGAGAAGTATTATCTATTTGAAAATATAAAAATGAAAATTGAATAAAATATATATATGATGAAATAATTGAACATATAACAGAATTACAAGCCATAGCTATAAGAGATAACACTCTCTCTGAATACATTAATAACTTACTTCCTAATAATAAAGAATGAGAGAAATAAAATTTAGAGTATGGGATTGAAAAGAAATGAGGATAGTTGATTTTTCTATGTTAGATGAAACTGATGCAATTTGATTTGATGTACAAGAACACGAGGTAATGCAAAGCACCTGATTAAAGGATAAAGAATGAACAGAAATATATGAGGGGGATATAATTGAAATTGATGATGAATCAAGAAAAATGTATGATGTTGTGTGAAGTGATTGAAGTTGAGTGAAAAAATATCAAGAAGTTTGATTTCAAGATTGATGTGCTATGACAAGGAGAAGTATACATGAAGAAGTAATGTGAAGAAAATTTGATACTTATTTGTGGCTTACTAATAAATATTGTAAAGTCATATGAAACATATATGAACCTAACTTATTACCTAAAGAATAAAGATTATGAACACATATATAGATGATGAATGATACTTATGTATTAAACAAGTTAAAAAAATGATGTGAACATGAGATACCTTCGTATGAACAAAAAGATATAAAGTAAACTCTAAATGATTATTTATTGAAGTAAAATAAAACTATGGAAAAGAAAGAAATAGAAATTAATAAATATTGATACCCTTACTTAAGATCAGTACAAAAAGAGATTGTAAGTAATAAGAATAAGATAGATAGAGTAATATTATTTTTTAAAAAGTTGAGGTAATGAAAATATTAAACTTATACGCTTGATTATGAGGTAATAGAACTAATTGGTGAAATGCACACACAATTACAGCAGTAGAATTGAGTCCTGATATAGCAAAAGTCTATAAGGATAGATTTCCTGATGATGAAGTTATAGTTTGAGATGCACACACATATTTACTAGAGAATTATGATAAGTTTGATTTCATTTGGTCAAGTCCTCCGTGCCAGTCTCATAGTAGTTTTAGGCAAAATATAGGGGTTCGTTATCGAGGGGTAAAAGCTATATTTCCTGACATGAAACTATGGCAAGAGATTATATTTCTACAAGCAAACGCAAAATGTAATTGGGTGGTAGAGAATGTAAAACCATATTACAAACCTCTTATAGAGCCTACAAGTATATTACAAAGGCATTTCTTCTGGAGTAACTTTGAAATAGAACAAGTAGAAATAGAACAAGATAAAATAAGGTCGGCTCAAATACCTGATTTACAAAAGTTACATTGAATTGACCTATCTAGTTATAAGATAAAAGATAAAAGGCAGTTACTTAGAAACTGTGTACATAAAGAACTTTGAAAACATATTATATCTAGAATAATATAGATAAAATTATATTGTTTATTAAAACTTGATTTTATAGGTAAAAAGAATATAATTATAGTATAACTGGGGATGAAATGAGGAATTTATAATCAGGCATTAATTAATAATTATGTGAAAAGATATAACATATAAAACTATGGCTATAGAGAGATCAGATAAAAAAAAGAATATTGACAAGGTGGCAACTAGTTTATTGAAAAGCCCTTTACAAAGCCAAAGAGAAGTAGCAGAAGACACATGAATAAGTAAGTCTGCAGTCAATAGAAATATAAAAGAAATGGGACAAAACGGTACAAAAGACGATAGAGTGGTTAATTTAACGGATAAAGACTTCAATTGTATTGCATTATGAGTAGCAGAAATAGAGAGAAGATTACAAGATGTAGAAGAATTAAAAAAGATGAGAACCCCTGAGATATCTTCAGTAATTAAAGAGAATACGGCTAGATATACATTATTTAGATGAACAGCTACAGATGAGGAATGAGGATTAAAACTTACGAGTGATGAGATAGACAATACACCATTAGATGAAGTTAAGCTACATATACAGAGTTTAATTAATAAAAAGAAATAATTATATAACTAATTAAAAATGGCAGCAACAAAGACCTTACAGAATCTGAGAGATGTATTCTATGCAATCCTCAAAGAAGATGAAGACTCTTCAGCTTATCCACTTACTTTAGTGGATGTTTTAATAAACAATGCTGAAAGGTGAATATGTTCTTGAAATCTAACAGATCTTACAACTGGTAATAAAGATCAAATAGAAAAATGACCTCTTCCTTTCTTATTCTCTGATAGTTACTTCACAAGTGTACAAGATACTTACCTAACTGCAGCAACAACTATAGGGGCTACATCTCTTGCTTTAAATGATACTACGAACTTTGCTTCTAGTGGTGATTTATGGATCAATGAGGATTTAGTTACCTATACAGGGAAGACCTCAACATCTTTCACATGAGTTACATGAGTAGACTTCGCTCATCTATGAGGATCAAGAGTCACCCAACTATTCTCTCTTGCTACAGATTTTGCATCAAGTGTAAGGGTAATATATAACGGTCAGCTAGTATTACAGCCTGTAGACTATAGAAACCTATATCTCAGACTTAATAATTATAAAGGAACTGGATATGTAAATAGCACCAACAACTCTAATAACTCGGTAAATGATAGATTTATAGATGACCTAGCTCCTTTCTATACAGTAATAAATGGAACTTACTTCCTCCCATTCCAAATAGATAATTCAGGTTATATGTTCCACCAGATATATGAGAAGAAGCCTACAGCACTTGTTGCTGGAACAGATGTATGTACTATCCCTGATGAATACTCAGAGGCTACCATCCCATTTATAGCCGTTTCAGATATGCTTTATAATAGATGAGAAGAGGCTCGAGCATTAAAACTATTAAACTTTGGGTTAGGTAAGGTACAAGAGATGTATTCGTACTATAGTAATCAGAATAATGAGGACTTGAACGGTCAGAGAGTGCAGACATGAAAGGATATGATATATAATATATAGACTGGAGGATTAAGATAGATAGAGGGAATGGAATAAAAAAAGGCTAATGAAAGCCAAATTGTATAATTATTAGTGAATAACAAATATTCACTTAGTGAATAAAAGATTTGCATTAAATGAATAAAAGAGTAAAATAAAAGGTATAAGTCTTGAACAACCATACCTTTTATTTATGATTAGATAATATGCAGAAATACGAGAAAGTAAATATTAATTTAAAAGACTTTGAAAAAGATTATTGAGAGTGAGCTTTAAGAGACTATATAAGAACACATGATAATACAAAACATAAATATATTATAAACCCCTACAAAACATTTATGAAAACAATAATATGATTGTCTGATTATAAGAATATCTTGGCAAAGAACTTATGAAAATATTGAACATACCTATTATCTATCCCTGATTATTCTAGAGATGATAATTCTATTGATGTGAATTTATTTAAAGAGAAGATACTATTTAGTGATAGTAGTTTTATTAGACTTATAAGAGTTTATAAAGAACATTGAGTATTAAAGAAAGTATGACATACATTTTATCTAAACCCTTTAATAGTACATTATGGTAAAGAGATAGATTTAGAGCTAGGTATTTTATTTAAAGAAGAACTCGAAAAGGTTTGAATAACTATTAAATAATGACAATACTATTTTTCATATGATGGATAATAAGTAAAGATAGGGAAATAACCGATTTAGTTATATGATTACTTATGTTTTATTTATTGGATATTATTTCAATTATGTGATTCCTAAGTTTATTTGAATTGATAACTCACGGGGTAAATTAAGCTTGCCTTTTCTCCATATATAAATATACTAAATAAAACCCACTAATTAGTTTTTAAACTAGTTATATGAGTTATGATAGTTCAAATCCATTCAATCCTAAAGATATTTTTTCTGGCGGTTATTGTGACAATACAGTAGAACATACTATGGCTGATAAGTTTAGTCCATATTCAAGAAATGTAAGACTAGATTGAACTGCTACAACTGATAGACCTTGACACTCTTTACATTCAACACTAACCTCTTGAGATTATCCAAGAGGTATTTGAAGTTATTTAAGAACAGTGGCAAGTAATGATAGATTAGTAGTGAGACATAATACAGACGGTACACATAAGCTTTATTCAATAGAGACAGACTGAACGGCTACAAGTGTAGCTACAGGCTCAGATATAGCTAGTGATAACCGTATGACATTTCAAAATGTAGCAGACGTAATTTATTGTATGAATTGAGTTGATGACTTCGGGAAATTAAGTGGTACAACTTATACAACACCAAGTACAGGAATAACAAACTTTTCACCTTCATTCTCAGTAGTATTCAATGGTTCACATTGGGCAAGTGGTTGGAGTGATAATCCTAATCTAGTTTATAAGAGTGTAGGGAATGATTATGAGGATTTCAATTCTTCATGAGCAGATTCATTCACATTCTGAGAACAAATAGTATGATTGGCAACGAATAGCCAAGCACTCTTTTATTTCACAAATAATACAATATCAGTTACATGAGTTTCAGACATTCAAGATATATGAGGTTCAATAAGTTATACTACGAGATCATTACAAACTAAGGAATGAAGTGTAAATCATACCTCTATAGTATCAGCAGGGAATAATATCTATTGTGTTACTCCTTCTAATAAGATAATACAAATAGCGAGAGGTTCTAATGTAGATTGATTTGAGATATTTGAACTCTCAGAGAGACCATATGCTGGTATATCAAAGATAATGAGTACACTAGATGTAGACCAAACTAATAGTTTTGGGTATTTCTTACCGAAGGAAAACTTAATAAAATGGTTCTTTAGAACTAAAAATGCTAACTATAATGACATTTGTATTGTATATGATATAACTAAGGATGCTTTCTTAATAGACGATAATAAACCTTTCTATGATTGAGTTTATTTTAAATGATTAAATTATACGGTAAGTAATATAGAGCCTAAGGTTTATTTGGACGAATACTGATGTGATGATGAGGATATGGCAATACAAGCTAGATATGAAACAAAATACTTCGATTTACAAATGCCAACTAGAAAGAAAGAGTTGTGGGAGTCAAGAGCATATGTAGCAATCAATACACTCGCTCAACTAAAACAAGAAATAATTGTAGATGGTGGAACTATTGATTCTAAGACCATAGATAGTGATAATGTGCCTATTACTACTTGAGGGATTGGAACCAATGCAGTAGGAACGTATGCAGTATGAACAGAATGATTTACCTGAGAAGATAACTTGTATAATGTAGATTTGATAAGGACAAAATGAAATTTGCAAAATAAAGGTAAAAGAATAAAGTTTATTTATACCCAGTCAGCATTATGAGGTAGATTTAGACTAGAAGATTTAGAGGCAATGATAGAAATATTGCCACCAGAAGCTTCAAACCTTACAGTTTAATAATTAATAATTTAACTTATGTCAATAACATTTTCCAGTTGAAAGACTGTCTCACTTACAGCAAAACTAACAGCAGCAGCAACAACACTTACAGCAGATATAGATGTATGAGTTACAATAGGTAGATTTTATTTCGTTAATGATAATCAGGAAGAATGGATTTCATTTACCTGAGTCTCAGCAAATGGGAGTTATTTTGATTACACTTGATTAACAAGGTGATTAAGTCAAACAGCAGACCCAGCAACTGCATGAACAGGTAAAACTTGGTGAGCTTCGAATAAAGGGGTATTAGTTTCAATGCACGATCAATTACTTAATAAATTAAAAGATAATACTCTTGTATGAAATAATACATTTGAAGAAGCCGTTATAACTGAAAAATGAGTAGCTTCTACAATATATGCTTCAACAGCAGCAAGAGATTCTGCATTATGAGGTGATTGAGTACCAACAATAGCATATACTTGAATACAGGCATGATCTGTTTTTTATAATTATAATACATGAACTGCTCAATGGGAAAGTGTAGATACTGGTACAACTACTCCTAATGGTAGTACAACGGTGGCATGAAAATTTGAAGAGTGAACAGTTGCGGAACAATGAACAGCTACAGCAACAGGTTGAACAGGGGCAAGAAATGTAGTTGCTGTTGCTAACTTAGTAAAGACAAGTAGTTGAAGTTGAGATGAAAATAAGATAGCTATATTAAATTCATATTGATATTATAGTAATTTTGTTCCTGCTTCTATATTCTGAGATGGTAGTGACTGAGATGTTACCATTGCTTCATGAACAACTAATATAGCACTAGATACAGTTTTTAACTATCATAATCTTCAAATAGATGTTTGAGCCGTACTTTCTACGGCATGAACATCTGGACAAATGACTATTAAGGTAAATGGGACACTAACATTAAATTGAGATATTGATATAACAGGTATTGATTCAAATGCAAGTATTTCAAATATATATTGATTAACTATTGCTTTTTCTGCTATTTGAGCTGGTTGAGCTTGATGAGCTGGTTGAACTAATACAAATGCTTGATGAGCTGGTTGAGTATGAGCATCTTGATATGGTTGAGGTTGAGGGTGAGGTGCTTCTTCTTCTTCTACTTACTCTTGATGAGCTGGTTGAGCTTGATGAACTCCTGCTTGAACTTGATGAACTTGATGATCTGATGCTGCTGGATGAGCAGGTTGAGTATCAGCAGGTTGAGGATGAGGATGAGTGGATTGAGGATGAACTTGATGATCTTGATGAACTGGTTGAAATGCTTACTGAAATATTTGAGCTGATTGAGACGAATGATCAAGTAGTTGAAATTGAGGATGAGGTTGAGGTGCAGGGTGAGATATTTGAAAAAGTCCTTTAATATTAATATACGCAAAAAATATAACAGGAACTTGAAAATTTATAATGGATTGATGAGCTGGTTGAGCTTGATGAGCTGGTTGAAATTCAGCTCCTATAGGGTCACATGGTTGAGGGTGAGGGTGAGGGTGAGGTGCAGGGTGAGGATGAGGGTGAATAATAGCAATATTTTGAACTAACACTTTTTCTTGAACATTTCAAGTAAATTGATGAGCTGGTTGAGCTTGATGAGCTGGTTGAACTGCTTGAGTTGATTGAGCTGGTTGAACTGCTTGAGGAACTTGAACTACTTGAGGTGCTGCAAATAAATCTATTAACTTATTGAAAGATCTAATATAATATAACTAAAAATCTATGGCAGTAAACGCTTTAAACCTAGCAAAAAAACAATATTCTTCTGGAACTATTAAAAAAGATAACAAAAAGAAGTTAATAGACTTAACAAAACAGAATATTGATGCGTCTTGATGAGATAGAGAAGCTTGACTTACAGAGACAAGAAAGCAACTTGCAGGGGCTACTGCTCCAAGCAGTACTCCTACTTGAACAAACTTACCTACAACTAGTTGACAAGATATATCTTGAGCATGAGTAAAAGGATATGATGAGTCACAAGTAGGTATACCATGAGTAAATATGGTAGCAGAACCAACAAAAAAGGACGGAGTTTTTAATAAACCTGATGCTTTTGGTTCTAAGACTGATACAGCACCTGTTCCTGATAATCTTGATCCTCAATGAACTTGAACGGGTGGTACTACATGAGATACAGGAGCTTGACAAGATTATAAAAGTTTTGATACGAATAAGGATGGTATAATAAATGAAAATGAATTATCTTGAGATTATAAGAAGTTTTACGATTGATTAAGTGAGAATGAAAAGAAACTATTTCTTGCTACTGGTGAAAATGCAATGAAGAATAATCTTGATATAGCTGAAAGTTATGCAAACTATATGAGGGATTATAAAACCACAAAGACAAGAGCAGAAGAAAACGAAGCATATAGATTAAAACAACAAGGTATTAGTGAAGAAATGGCACAAATACAAGAAAGTCAAACATTTAGAAGAGCAAAGGACTGAATAGCTAAGTTAAGACAATCCGTTGCTTATATGGGTGATTTATGAATGCCTTGAAAATCAGCTCAGAGAATGGTGAGTGTAGAAAATCAATTAGAAGAAGCCTCTCAATCATTTCAAGAGATTCAAAGTTTATTATGAAAATCTAAGGCAGCAAGAGCATTATGATTTACTCAAAAGGCAGTACAATATGAAAGACAAATGGAGGATATTACTACAAAGTTAAATGATGATATAGATAGTTCAATACAAGATGCTTTTAATTGACTTACTGAAGCAGATAGTAATGGTAAACTTGATACAGTAGAAGAACTTACAGCCTTCAGAGATAAAATGTATCAAGATTTAGACGCTAGTATTACAGGTTTCAGTGATGCAAGTATGGAGCAAATGAGGTTTTTAAGTTGAGAAGTAAATAAGGCAAGAAATGAAGCAATAGCTTATGAACAGAATAGTAATACCGTTAATGGTGAAATGAGTTCTGTAAAGGGTTATTATGTAAATGGGAATTGATCTCCTATATATGATTCAAATGGATCTACAATAAAGATACCAAAAGCACTCCCAGAATGATTTGAACCATTCCAAGCTAACGGTAAATTCTTTTCTCCTAAGATATGACCAGATGGAGAGCTAGTATTAGATGAAAACGGTAACCCTCAGTTTAATAGTACTATACTAGAAGATGAAGTAAGTGTTACAGCTCAACTCGCTAACTCTTATATTAATGCAGTTAATAGTTGAGCTATGAGTGCTGAGGATGCAATAAAGGCTGTTCCTAGTTTAGCTAGTAATGAAGCATTTATTGGTTGAATACAATGAGAAGAGGAAGGAAAAACAACTGATAAATGGTCTAAATTAAACGATAATACTCTTTATAATCAAGCTACATGAGAAAGTAAAGATATACGAACATGACAAATAACAAGTGACTTTACTGATAATCCAGACTCTATAGCTGATTATAGTATGAATAGAAGAGGAAGAGTAAATCTACAATGTGGAGAACTCGTAAATGATTATCTTTTCCAAGCTACATGAATTAACCCAACTTGACAATCAAGATTTACGGATACTTTAGAAAGTAAAGTAGATGCTGTAACAAGTCTATGAATGAGTGAAATTCCAGTAGCATGAGGGTTATTCGTATCAAATCCTTTATGAAATGATGTATGACATACTTGAATTATACAAACAGTTAATCCTGATGGAAGTATTGAAGTATTAGAAGCAAATGCAGACGGTAAATCAACATGACAAAGACCAGTATTAAAGAAGTATACAGCAGAAGAAGCAGAGGCACAAGGTATGGTATATAGTAATGCTCCTAAGGGTGAAGAACAAAAAGAAGAAGACATCACAATTGCAAAAAACTATAGTACAGAAGCACAATCTTGGGCTAAGAATATATTAGATGGTAAAGCAGATGCTAAAATAACTGGTATTAAAGATGAAAAACTAAGGAATGAAGTATCTAATTATTTAGCGAATGTACCAGTTGTTTATAATGCGAACCATCCTGTAATGACAGATTTAAGCGCTAAGATTTCTGCCCTTGATAAAATCGTTGATTGGTCAGATGAGCAAGTTAAATGAACTTGATTATTTGAAGATGATTCAGCAAATGAAAAGACTATAGAGTCATTCTCTGGAGCAAGAAGAGCTAGATGAATATCTCCTTATCAAACAATCACTGGGAAAAGAAGTCAATTACTTGGTAAAATTCAATACTTACTAGATGCTGAAGTATTACAAAACTTAATTGATGTTAAATCAAGAGGGGCTACTTTCTGAGCATTATCTGAAAAAGAATTAGCTATATTACAAGCCTCTGCTTGAGAATTAAACTCATCAGCTGAGAGGAATGATGAATGAAAAATCATAGGTTTTGATAAAGATGAAGAAGAAGTTAAACAAGAATTACAAAAAATGATGGAATCTTTCCAAAGCTTAAAAAATAGTTTCTCTTGAAAAGAAACTTCAAATAATGTAACTGCTAAATCTTCTGATGAAGATATACTAAGTTATTTATGAGGGGGATCGGATATAACTAAAACATCTTCTGATGATGATATACTTAATTACTTAAATAAATAATTATGCCTGAATTTAACGAGCAAGATATATGAAAATTCAAAGACTTATTAAGTAAATGAATAGATAAAGAAAGAGCTAAAGGGCTTATTATTAAGTCTAAGGCTACTCCTAAGCCTGAACAACCTTGAGTATTACAAAAGGTAGCTAGTTGAGTTTGAACTCAGTTAGCAAGATGACCTAAGATGCTTTGAGAAGTCTGATGAGAAATAGCCTGAGGACTTCGTAGTTTTTGAGCTGATATTAGTAAGATTAGTAAATGAGAATTAGATAGAGAAGGAGGAGTAGAGAAATGACTATTGGGGAGAACTGCTCAAACTGTACAAGATATTTGAACAGACATAAAGGATGCTAAAACTTCAGAGGTAATGGGTAAACAGTCCTCTACTTCCAGTTTACTCCAATCGATGTGAGTTATAGCCTGAGGTGTCTCAGAAACTATATGAGATGCTTTTATGTCTTGATTAAAAACAGTTGCTCCAGAGGAAGTAAAACAATCACTACAAGACGGATTACAGAGTGCTATGCAATCTAAATGATGAGAAATGGTAATGAGTGAAGTAAATGAAGCTTTAGAATGATATGAATATCTCAAACAAACAGACCCTGAAAAAGCTAGAAATTATAAGGCATTCTTTTGAGGTTTACAGTTAGCAGCAGATGCTACATGATTATGAACAGTTAAGAAATGAGTTACATGATTAAAGGAAGGTTGAAAAGTATTACAAGAATGATTAGAGACATGAGTAAAGCAGGTATGAGGTATGACTAAGAAATGATTATGACAAGTAACAGACTTTGCTAAAAAGGGATTAGATGTATCTAAATGAAAGATTAGTGCATGATTCGATAATAAACAAGTTATACTTGATCGTCTTAAGGCAGTAGCAAAGAAGCCTTGAGTAGCCATAGAGGCATGAACAGAGAAGGTAGCATGAAAAATATTATGAAGTAGCTCTTGAAATAAAGAACTATTCAAGGCAGCAAGTCCCTCATACCAAACATTATGAAAGGATAAGAATATAGTTAATATATGAAAGAATGTACAGAAAGCTGATGAAACTGTATTAAAATACTGACATAAGCCAGTAGATACCGAAACAAGAGCATTGGCATATAAGGATTCGATGAAGAAAGTATGGGATCAGGTTGAAAAAGCTAGATGAAAGGCTGTTGAGAAAGTAAATTGAAAGCAGTTTTCTAAAATAATAGATGATGAGATAGCTGGTAAAGTAAAAAGATGAGAGTATATTCCTAGTGATGATGCTGACATCAAAGCTTTAAAATGATTATCAGATTATTATAAAAAGCAATGAAATATTGATGTACCGACATTATGAGGTATGAGGTCAAGGCTAAATGCTGAAACATCATTTAAACAACAAAACCCTTTTGGAGATATGTATAATACAGTTCTTAAAAAGCTTTGAAATGAGATTAGAACAACTGAAAATAACATTATATGAAATGTAAAAGGAACTCAATTTAAAGAGCTTATGTGAGAATATAGAGCCTTAGCAGAGACTTACCCTGATATAGTAAAGGCAAATATAAAGAATATGAGAGCAAAGGGCTCATCATTGGAAGAAAGCTTTTCTAGAATCTCTGGAGCATGAGATATAATTAAATGAGGTATTAGTACTTTTACAAAAGGACCAGAATGAATAGCTACCATGTGAAAATGATTATGAAAAGTTGCTCTATGAAAGTTATATTGAAAAATGAAAGACCCTGATTTCTTAGTAAAAGAGGGGTATAAAAAGCTTGGTGGTATTAAAAAATCTATACCAAAGCAAGTGATTAAAAAACCTCTAGCATTGCCAGTATGAAAAACTAAAAGGCATATAACTACACCTCAAACTATAGAAAAATGAATTATCCAAGAAAGTAAAAAAGATTTATTGACTACAAAGTTTTGAAGAAATATAAATAATACACAATCAGAGAATTACAAATTATCTAAAACAATCATAAAGGAAACAGATAATATTGATGATTTGAAAAATCTTAAAAACGATATTAGAGATTTGTGATTATGAAAGGAAAAAGAATTATTAACAGAGATAGACTCTAAAATTATTTGAATAGAAAATATAAATAAAATAGAAAGTATATCTTCTACTCTTAAAAAGAAATATTGAGATGATTTATTAAGTAAATTTAAAAATCTATATTGAGACGAAAAAAGAGTTATTAAAAGTAAAAGTGGGGATAAATATTCAGAGATAGAATTTTTAGAAAGTAAAAATGCAAAAGATTTTAGTAATGCAGCACAAGAATATCTTAGTCAAAATCCGTGGGAGCAAACTAGAACTGTACAAGATATATTTGATGAGATGAAGGATAAAATATTTATGGAAAAGTATAAATCTACTCTAAAAACACCAAGCATTACAAGGCCTAAAAGTATTATCAAAGAGCCTGTTAAGTTATGAAAATCAATTGAAACAAGTAAACCTAATACTACTATTAAAAAACCTAGTAATATAGATACTTGAATAAAGAAAGTAGAACCAAGTTTGCAAAAAACAAAAACTAATGATACAGTTAAGTCATTAGATGTTAAAAAGGATACTATGAGTGAAAGTGATTTAATTAGCGAAGCTAAAAAATATAAGAGTGTTGATGAGTTTGTTAAAAATTATAACATACCATATAAAAAGAATATAGACATAAGTAAACCAATTACAGTAGTTACTTGAAGTAAAGTAAATCCTGAAATAAAAAAATTAGGAAAGTGAGGTGGTAGATATTGAGATGGAATATATTTTTCAACGGATATAGATAAAGCTAAAGGGTATGGAGATTTATATACAACTGAACTAAAAATTAATAATCCTATGTATTCAGATAGTATATATACAATAGATGAAATAAGTAAAAATATATGAGTAAATAAAAAAGACTTAGATAAAGTTTTTTTTGGAGACAATGCAAAAAGTTGAAGAGAAATATCAGAAAATATAGGATACTTGGAAAAGAGAGAGGTTATTTTTAATAAATTTAAAAAATATTATGATGCAGTAATAGAAGAAGACTGATTTGAAATAGCATATTTAAGACCTTGAAAATTTAGTGCAACTAAATTAAAAGATTTATATAAATAAAAAAAGACTAATTAAAGTCTTTTTTTCTTCTCTAGTCTTTCTATTTTTTTCATTTAATACCTTTATGCCACTCTGGGTTTTCTTGATTATAAAATTTATCTTCTAATCTTCCTACTCTTTTTTCTATTCTCATTATATTTTCAAATATAACAACTATTATAATAAATATAACAACTCAAATAACTATTTCCATAATCTTATAATTAAATATTAAAATTCTCCTCTTTCTCACTCTTACATAAAACTTAAATAATCTGGTCATACAACGAAGTACAACGCTACTAACAGAACAGCTATAAATAACATAATATAATACTTCTCATATTTATTCATTTGTAGTGGGTTAATAAATAAACTGTACACTAATAGTATCACTTCATTTCAATTAATGCAAATAATCGACTATACTTTTACTGGTATTCATAGGTAATATTATACCTTTTATATATACAATAGCTTTATAGAGGTAATGAAAAAAGTATAAAAAAGATTTGCAATTCCTCATTTTATCTATAGTATTTAAGTACAAATTAAACTCGTATTCGTAGTACGAGGCAACTCGAACTACTGAGTTTACCCTTACTACTACGAATAGTAAGGTTTTTTTCTATAAAGTTTATTGAATTAACAGTCTAGAGTTCTAAGTATAGTTATGTTTACTTAGATTATAGCTCGGATAATGTACTTCCCAAGAGGTTTAAAATATCCCAGTAGCATAACCGAACGATACGAAGCGAAGCGACAGCAGACGCAAATGTTTATGAGTTTGATAAGAGACATTTTACTTAAAGTAAATGAACTCTAAGAGTATATCTCTGAGTGGTAGTGACTAAGTAGTTTATGTAGTTAATAGTATATAGGGGGGGATATTATTTACTACAGTTTACTCACTCTCTCACTTGCTCTTGCTCTGCAAATAATAATTACAAGTATGATTTTAATATATAACTAATTAAATTATGACAACATTTTCAGAAGAAATAGTATGAGTAGATGATGAATATATTAATAAAATATGATACGAAATTAAAGATATAACAGCATCAATATATAGGTTGGACAACAAAAGGAGTGAGTTAAATAAATTAATAATTGATAGAATGAATTTATTCCCACCAAAACCTTTTATAATGACTGAAGGTTGGGACATTATAAAAGATGATCCCACTATTGATATAACTAATTGAATATAAAAAAGCTATAGTATTGATTAAATGCCTAAATTAAATATACTAACAATATGATATTAAAAAACTTAGAACTAAATATAAAAGAAAGAGGGAAAATACTAATAGAATGTGATAAGTCTGATAATGTAAAAAAGAGTATCATATCTATATGTAAGAGAGACCCGATTTACTTCTTCAAGTACTTTCTTTGTACGGATAGAAATCCTAGTATGATCCCTGAGAGATTCGGGAATGTAATACCTTTTATATTATTTGAATTTCAAGAGGAGTTCTTAGAGGACGCTTGGGATGCAATAAAGATGTGACAATTACCAGTTGAGGAGAGAACGACTCCAACAGATGTATTTTCAGAGAAGTCAAGACAAATGTGATTTTCATGGATACTTGCATGATTACAGTTATATGCTTATATGTTTCATAATATAAAGAGTTTATATATAAGTAAGAAATCCGATGAAGTAGATAAGAACTGAGATATAAAGAGTCATTTCGAGAAGATAAGGTTTATGATTAGAGCCTTACCTGAATGGATATTGCCTGAATGACTAGAAAAGGCTAGTGGTACGGATAATAATAAGTTTATGAGTATATCTCGTAATGATTGAACATGAAGTATAGTATGAGAGAGTGCTAATCCCAATGCTTGACGTTGAGGAACTTTTGGGTTTGTTGTATTTGATGAGATGGCTTTTATGCAATATGCACAAGCAATCAATATGAGTATATCAAGTGCTACCCCTTGTAGGTTCTTTAACTCTACTCCTAATGGTGAGGGTAATGAGTACTTCAGAATGAGAAAACTCGCTGTAAAATGATTAATAAGATATCATCGTTGTCATTGGTCTGAGAATCCTATATATACTAAAGAATGGTATGAATGGAAGATACAATGAATGACTAAGGAGCAAATAGCCCAAGAGTTAGAAATAGATTATAATATGTCTATATCTTGAAGAGTATATGCTAGTTTCAAGTGAGATACTGAATTGGTGGATTATAACCCTACTAAACCTCTCTTTATTATAATAGATAACTCACATTGATGAGTTGATCCTCACGCAGTAATAATAGCACAAGCTAATCATGATAGTCATTACTGGGATATTATAGATAGTATAGAGATGAACTGTCAAGTACCTGATATGGCAAACTTCATGGCATGAGCTCCTAAGATAGCTTTAAATGATAATGAGTTAGCTTTCCTGTCAAGATATAGGAATTATAACTGGAGAGAGGCTACGTTTATATCTGATCCATATGATACCCATAGTAATATAAAGAATTTACATACTCCAGACGGTATAGTAATATTTAATGAGTATCAAAAGGTATGAATATATCTAAATACTCCTAATACAAGAGATAATCCTAAAACAACTCAAATATTAAAAACAAACTCTAATATACATAGATTAAGAGTTAATGAGAGATGTGCTGATTTTATTAGTTCTATACAAAATGCTAAATATCCTGAAGTAAAGGAGGGGGCAGTAATAAGAAGACCAACCAATGAGCCTATACATGATTGGACTTCTCATTATAGGACTGCATTAGAGTACTTCACTATATATATGCTTGATAACTTCGTAGAGACTCAAAAGAAATGAGAACCTGAGAAAATACTAGAAGAGATAAAAGACCCTATTACATGAGAATTACGTATGTCTTATATTAATATATAAAAACTTGCTAATATCTGACATATTAGTATATTATAAACTAAAGAAACCCACTACAAATATATCTTTTACCCTAAAAATATGCTTGTAGAGAATAATAGTAAAGATACAAAACTAACTTCAGAAACTCTCAAAGAGATTCAAGAACCTGTAGTAAAGAATTATAAAAGCTCAGAAGAAGATGAAAAAATCATTTGATTCATCAAGGACAGGAAGAATAAGATGCTACAAAAAAGAACAGTTGTAGACAAATATTGGAAACAATTTATTAAGCAATTTGAGGCTATATTTGTACCCTATACAGATGGTAGAGCTTCATCTAATGTACCACTAGAAAGGTCTATCATAGAGTTATTTGTATCAGAAGCTATAAAGAGACCAACTAATTTCAATTTTACTGGGGCTGTATGATTTGATTATCAAGAAAGGATATTAGAAAAAGTATGGAAACATGACTGGGGAGTAAATAATAGAGACTCTGAGATACTTAATAATGAGTATTTAACGGCTATATTCTGAACCTCTATAATATTCACATGATATGAGAGATCATATAGAGTTATTTCTGATTTTGACGGAGAAGATGATGACGGTAAAATTAAATTCAAAAGAAAGCTACAAACTAAATGAGATATCTTATTAAAGAATATTGATATAAGAGATTTTTATGTAGATGAGAGAGCAAAGAAAATGAAAGATGCAGTAGACTGTATTTATGAAACTTATTTAACTTATGAGGAGTTTTTAGATTACTCTCTTGATAATAGTTATGATAAAGAAAAACTTAATGCTATTATTCCTACCCAATCAAGATACAATTCTAATAGACCTTTTATTGTACAAGAAGAAAGATGAGAATGAGAGAGTAAATATGTAAAAATGACTAAATACTGGAATACTAAACTTGATATGTACCGGGAAGTGGCGAATGATAGTGTTCTGCTAAAATCACATCCTATATTAAATGCTTCTCATTGTTTACCTTTCGTAGTAAGACAATACGGTAAAAATCCTTTCTCTATATATGGGAAATGATTATGTGAGATACTTGTTACCTTCAAATCAGATATAAACAAGCTCAGAGAAATGTTAATGGAAGCAATAAAGAGATCGAATCAAGAGGTTATTGCTCTTTGATGAGGTTTAAGTTTTGATTGAAACCAGTTCGCGTACAATAATCAATTTATGAAATTTAAAGGAAATTTACAATGAAATTTCCAACAATTAAGTGGTACTCCACCGAACCAAGCTATATTCACAAGACTTCAAGAGTTATTTAAGGAAGTGGCTATCTTTTGTGGTATTGATATAATGAATATAATATGAGAACCTCAACAAACAGCATATCAAACAGCAGTACAAAAAGAAAGCTCTTTACAAAGAGTAAATGTAGTTTTAAAGAATAGAGATGAAGCCTTTGAAGAGTTAGCGAATCAGCATAAAGATAATTTACAAATGTTTTATCCTCTTAAGCTTGTAAGAAAATTAGTAAATATAGATGATAATAATAAGGAAATAGAATGAAAGGATGCTAAATGAGAGAAAGTATGAAAAATAGAAAAAGAATACCCTACGATAGAAGTACCAAAAATGAAAGGGAAAAGGTTTATGAAAACAAATGAAAAACAAATATTCGAGGTAACTCCAGAATCTATAAGATGAGACGTTAAAATAGAGGTATCAACTGATCTTAATGCTCCTACTATAACAGAAGTAGAAAAAGCACAAAGAATGGAATTTTATAATGGAATAGCATGATTAACAAATGCGTATAATTCTGATCCTGAACTAGCACAAATAATTCCTAAGAAGAAAGCCATAATGGATTTAGCTAAGCTGAATAATATAGATATAGAACAATCAGATGATATGGAAGTACAAGAAGAAAAGAAAGAACTATACAAGGAATTGCAAACAATGATGAAAGGAACGAGAGCTCCTGATATAGCACCTGACCAATCTCAGAATTTAGTATCAGAAGAAGAGAAATGAGCTGAGGTAAGCCCTGACTGACAAGTTCCTGAAGTAGCAAGTGTTAATACTCCTAAAATTTAATATATAACCTACTACATATGACATATAAAATAATAGAGAAGTCTATACTAGATTCATATAAATTAAGTGAAGATCATTCGTTAGATATGCGCGACCTTGTAAAGCTTATTGAAAATAAAGAGTTAATAGCTAAATTTATAAGGCTGAAGGCTGTAAGTATCCAATTTGATATTTGAGCTTGAGAATGGAAAGAAAACACACTCGCTTGACTTGAAGTAGTTAACCAGTTATGAATGATAGCTGATGAAGTAACAACTATTGATAAGACATATACAGATTTTATAAAAAAAGAGACTGAGAAGGAGGAGAAAGAGGAAGAAGAGGAAGAAGAGGAAGAAGATCGTGAGCAAATTGAAGAGTAAATTTGCTATTCGTTATAATATAATTATATTATATATAGTTCTTTGCAATACAAACCCACTAATCAATTACTTAAATAGTAATAAAGTTCCTGTAGTGGGTGAACGTTATTACTATTTAAGCAGTTGATTATAGACTGCTTTTTTTATTACATAATATTTAGACCTCTATGGAAGATAAAATAGTTGAGAAAACTCAAGATAAATCCCAAGAAAACTCTAATGATAATGTAGATGGCGAGACCTCCGTAACGGATAACTCTCAGAATGACAAAGGAAAAGATAACTTTGAAAAAAGATATTCTGATTCTAGTCGCGAAAATACACGTATTACAAAAGTACATACTGCGTATAGGAAAGTTTTAACGGACAACTCACACTTATTAGAATTAGATGCAGATTTAGCGAAAGATGTTGTTGACCAACTTTACGAAGATTGATATTCTGATACTAATTCTTATGAAGAATTGGTAAAGATATTGAAAGGTGATGACAAAAGCGAAAAATCTGAAAAAATAGATGAGGATACATTAGTTAAGAATATTAGGGCTAAAATTCTTGAAGAAAATCAAGAAGCAGACGCTAAAAAAGTTTTGGATAAATCTCTTAGTAAATTTGATGAGGGTACAAAAAACAAGTACCTTGAAGAATTTAAGGAATCAGTTTGAAAAAGAAAACTGACCCCTGAACTTGCTAAGAAAGAGATAGATAAAATAATTCTTTACAATAACCGTAAAGAATTAAAACAAGATAGGGATGATGATGCACTAAGTAAATTAGCATCAAATAACCTATGAGGCTCTAAAGAAACCTCTAAAACTACTATGACTACAGCTAAACTAACATCTTTGTGAATGCCTAAGGCACAACAAAGAGCTAGGTATCCAGAATTATTTACCAAATAACATACTATTTATGAAAATTACTAATACAGATGTGAAAGCATTGAAAATACAAGCAGATGAAAAAGGCATTACATATGCAAAGAATGCTACTGCTGACCAAATGAAAGAATTACTTTGAGTAACTCCTCAGAACAATGAAGCCGTTGTAAAGCCTACACCTAATACGCCTACTGATAAGGTAGATGTAAATGCTCTTTTAAGTAGACTAAATGAACTTGAAAGTCTTGTAAGACAAACTTGAGATTCAAATAAGATAAAAGATTTTGACAGAGACCAAGAAGCTTTCAATAACTTTGCATTTTCAATTAAATTATTTCCAACAAGAGAAGCGGACTATCCTATTATTAAATGGGAAACAGTGACTAACTTTATTGGGAAGGATTCAAAAGAAGATGATCAAACTATTGAGATAACTTACCTTAAAGAATGAGAAGAAGTAAAAGAAGTACTTAAATTACATCTATTTGCTACTTTCTTAAAGAGAAGTGATAAGCTAATTGCTAAATCTATTAAAAATCTTGACAACTCTGATGTATATGTATCTAAACAGCTAAATCCTGAAACGAAATTAGAATACTATATAATGAACCCAAAAGATCAAACATTCAACGTAACACTTGAAATAGACGGAAAAGAACTCACTATTTTATCTACTTATTTAAACGCATAATATGTATATTTGAGAAAAAGAAATCAAAGAAATCAATGGAGAAGTTGTAACTTTTACCGATGACACTACTGCTGAATACTCAGAAGATTATATTAAATATCTTCAAAGTGATGAAGCAAAAGCTATTGATAAATTATATGTAGAAAAGATTCAAAAGATCAAATCAGACATAATTAAATTGTTTGTTGATTCATCTGCTAACAAGTACGAAATACAAAATGTATTATCAGGTATTTGAGATGATATCACAAGACATGAAAAGAATGTAATATGTAATTTATTTGATAGAACTAACTATAATGATATTGATTTCAGACAAATTAATAAATTAGCGTTAGAAATTCAAGACAAAGATTTTACTAATTAATATTCTTATATGGATAATATTAATGAATTTAAAGATATACCTTGATTTGAATGAATATATAAAATCAACAAATCTAGTGTTATCATTAGTCTAAAATATTGAAAGATAAGGATACTTAAACAAAGTAAAGACAACTATTGATATTTACATATCGGTCTAAATCTTAAAAAAAGACATTTATGTAAGGTTCATAGACTTATGTTATTAACGTTTATTTGAAAGTCAGACAAGCAAGTTAATCACAAAAATTGAATTAAAGATGACAATAGACTTGAAAACTTAGAATATTGTACTAATGCTGAAAATCAAAAACACAGATTTGATGTATTGGGACATAAATGAAGTGCTTATTGAAAGTACTGAAAAGAAAACCCTTCTAGTAAATCAGTAAAACAATTCTCACTAACTAATACATTAATTTGATTATATGATAGTTGTGTAATAGCAAGTCAAAAAACTTGAGTTCATAATTGAAATATATGAAAATGTTGTAAGGGAGAAAGAAAAACTGCTTGATGATTTATATGGAGATTTTCAAAAATAATTTAATATTTAACATAATTATTATGTCAAACCCAACGGACACGGTCAATAACACACAAAACTTTACAAGAGTAAAGGGTAAAACTGAGATTAAAGAGGTTTTATTCGCTGCTTCTGTAGCTGCTGCTGAAGGTGCTATAGTATACCCTGATCCAGGTAATGCTGGACAATTTACTGTTGCTGATTCAACTGCTGGTAATAACTTTGGTGTTATTAGACAAGCAATCGCTGCAACTGATAGTGATTACGCTTCTACTAAACTTGTAAAAGTAGAATTCCCAAGAGATAACTGAGTAGTATGGGAATGAAATGCAACTGCCTTAGCTCAAACTGATGAATGAACATATGTTGATCTAACTGATTCTGTTACTGTAAATGATGGTGCTCAATCTAAAAAAGTAATTTATGTTGAAAAATACATATCTGCTACAAGAGGACAATTCATTTTCGCTGGTAACTTGGGGGCTTGACTAGCACTTGCTGCTACAAGTTAATATCTATAGATAATTAAATAAATTATTATGCGTTGAATATCTTGATACGAATGAATATATGCAATAAATATATGATGAGAAGTAAAAAATATTAAAACTTGAAGAGTCTTAAAAAATTCTAAAAATAGTTATGGGTATAATAGAGTTTGTCTAAGTATTGATGGAAAACAAAAAATACATTATATACATAAACTACTAATGGATGCCTTCGTATGAAATGCAAATTGATTACAAGTTAACCATAAGGATTGAAACAAATTAAATAATAACCTTGATAACTTAGAATATGTTACTCCTAAAGAAAATATAAGACATGCATGGGATAATAACTTATGTATATCTAGAAAATGAGAACAACATCATTTTTATTGAATTCGTGGAAAATATAATCAAAACAGCAAAAATATAGCAAGATTTACTAAAAACTGAAAGTATATAGATATGTTCTATAGCTTAAAAGAAGCTTCAGATAATTTAAAGATTAATGCATGAGGAATAGGTAGAGTTTGTAATTGATTTGCAAAAAGTGCAGGATGATTTATTTTTAAACATATATAGTAAATAATTTATAATTTAATTTAACACAAATGACCGTATTAAATACAATTAGTTTTGAGGATGCAACAGACCTTATCGAAAGAGAGTTCGATGCTGGAAAGTTAGCTCCTATAAACAACGCAATGAAAGAATCTGGTGTCGTTGTTGTAAACACTGTTCCATCAGGAACTTGAAAGACTAGAAGACATAAAGAAAAACCAGTAGGAGAACAATATGCTACTTACAAGGTAGAGGGTTGACTCAGTACAAAAACTGTAGTACAGCAAGGGTATTACAAAGATACTACTTCTACTACTTACTCAAAAGCAATAGACATTACTCTTGAAATGAGAGAACTTGACAAAACAGGTGTATATGATTCTGTTAACTTTATTGGTAATGCTCTTCCATCTAGAGAAGACCTAAACCTATCTCTATTTATATCTTTTGGTACTGCTACTACATATACAGATCAAGACGGGCAAACGGTAACTATTTCAACATGAGATGGACTCGCTCCTTTCTCTACGGTACATACTCTAACAGGTTCTGCTACTACATATAGAGCAAGGGTTGCAAATAACCCATCTTTCTCTGAAGGAGCATTAGAACTAGCTGAGGATGTTCTTAGAACAAATACTTATAACAACTTAGGTGAACAGGTTACTTGTGCTGCTGATACTATATTAACTACAGACTACCCTACTCTTGTAAACTCTGTAAGAAGAGTTATACAATCTTCTGCACAAATCTCTGCTCCTAATGCTGGTGTAGTAAATGTATACGAAGGTAGGTATACACATAAAATTCTACCAAGAATTGATATGACTGCTGCTGCTTCTAAAGATTCAGCAAAAAAGAATTACTGGTTACTAGTTGATTCTAAAATCACTTCATTCTTCCATGATATATACAAAGCTCCTGAAATGTATTACCCTTCTAAAGGAAACAACGGAGAAGATATTGAAACTCTTAACTGGACTTTCAATTCTGTTGCAATGCACGACTCTTGTTGGGTAAGTGCTAGAGGTGTAGTATTCTCTTCTTGAGACGGTACTGCATAATCCTTAAGTAAGGAATGAAGATTTTAATATATAAAAAAATAACAAAATGATTTCAAATATAGATTTTTGAACGTTTGTAATCGAGAAAAAAATAACTTCTAGTGATATACTAACGGCTTCGGCTGTAAATATAGCTCAACTCGTTTGAAATTGAGTTATCATTGAAGATGTTATAGCTAGAACAGATGCTACTGGACTAGCTTGAGGTACAAATTTTCAAATATTAGCTGACTGAATTGTATTTTTTGCAGAAACGGTTGCTAATTTAGGTGCTGATACAATAATGGACCTAAATGGTGCTTCTGTTACTGGCATAAAAACATCTGTATGAACATGAGATAAATATATCTCTGTTCAAAATACAGCTGCTGATGGTACTGGTGCATGAGTAATTACTATTCAATTAGTTTGTAGAAAATTAGACAGTAATTCTGTTTGATACTCAATATAATAAATTGATACCACTTCTCATTCTTGGGAGGTGGGAATGAGTTTATTAATTAACTATAAAAATATGTGAATAAGAGAAGTTTCTCCATCTTATACAATACTAGATGCTAAATGAGCTACTGGAGTATGAGTAAATATGCTTGTTAAGGATTATCAAAACATAGGATTATCTTATGCTACAGACGGATGAGGTGATGCAGCAGCTACTGTTAAGTTCCAAGGAAGTATACAAGAAATAGCTCCTGACTTTTCAGCAGCACAAAGTGTAACGAATCACTGGGATTATATAGAGGTTATAGATTTAGAAGATGGTGCTGCTATAGACTGAGATACATGAGTGGCAGTAGCCACTGCTGATGACTATAGAGCCTTTGAAATGAATACTAACGGTTTAATGTGGGTAAATGCAAGGATAACAGCTAGAACAGCTTGAGAAATTACTGTTAAGGGAGTTTGATTTTCTAATTAATTATTATGAGAAAAGTATTTAGTAAAAAGACAGAAGATAAATCTGTAATAAAGTTAAAACAACAAGAAATCTCTCGTAGTGTTAATGAGCTGGAGTTGACGAGCCAAAGATTAACTGAGGATAATATTAATTCGCTTGAAGAATTAACTAGAAAAGAGGATCAGCATATTGTTATTGATAAGAAAACAGATGAGTTTTTATCTTTAATGAATGATGCTGAGAAAGATTATATTAAGTCTAAGAATAAATTAGATGAGTTAAATTCTATTATTAGCTGAGTAGAAACTAAGAATAAGGATAAATTAGAAGAATCAGAGAGGATAGAAAAAGAGTTTAATGATAAGAAAGAAAAATTAGAGAATGATTCTTGGACTCAGGAGGAATCACTATTAGCTGAAAGGAATCTCAGAATAGCAGGTAATAAATTATTATGAGAAGATAAAGACAAATTAATTACTCAAAAGAAAGACTTAACTGTATCTATAGACAAGTTGTCAAAAATAGAGGATGACAAGGATAAAATTATAAAAGAACAAGATAAGAAGCTAAAATCATATAAAAGTGAAATAGATAAATTAGAAGATGTGTATATCTCTGATAAACTAAGAAATAAACTATTAGACTGAGATATAAAGGATTTAGAAGATGAAAAAGAATCTAAGCAAAAGGATGTGGATAGACTTAAAAAAGAGCTTAGTGATACGAGTTTTGAGTTAACACAATCTAAGAATGAACTTACAAGCACAAGAGAGACTAATGTTAAACTAGTAAAGAAAGAAGAGAACCTCAACTCAAAAGCAGCACATATAAAATCAGTTTATGAAAAGGCTGGTATTAAAATTAACCTATAAAAGATGTCAGATAGAGCTAGTAAATTACAATTAACCAACACTTCCGATTTACCGATAAATCCATCTACAGAAGAGAAACAAGATGATATTATTTCTGCATTATGATGACCTGAATGAGTAGTAGATACTCCAGCCTTCTTTGAAGATACTAGTTTTGTGGCTGGAGATAGTCCTATAACAATTGATTTTAATACAGCATTAGGAAGAAATGCGACTCAATGATGGATAAAGAATGATGGAAATGGAGAGTTTAAAATTTCTTTTTCCACTGATAGTATTATATTTTGAGATGAAATCACAATTAAAATACATGAAGTATATAAATGGGATCAAATTAATGTAGATAGTTTAAGAATAACTTGGGTTTCAAATAGTTCGTATAGAGCTTTAGCTATTTAATTTTAAAAATATGCTTGATATAGATAGACATTTAGATGATTTTGAGAATGTAGCTTATATACACATAGAAGATGATTTCGGTATAATAAATATATGATGAGTAGATTATAATTTATTATTAGATAATACTATCTATAAATTATTAACTATAATTAACTTTACTCGTTGATTTGCTCCTAGTGGAGTATATACATGAACTACGACCATTTTATGTGATATCACCCTTATTCATACTCTTTCTTCTGTTAATAATTTTTGGTATTGAGATTCTACTTATAGATTTGGTAGAATGTTTGTAAGAAGATTGATGTTGCAATGAGATGCTACTTCACATTTATTTTCATCAAACCCTCTAGCTCCTACTTTAATGAATACCTTTAATCAACAAGATTGAGAGTGGAGTGGCATGAATTATTGAACTCTAAACGCAACTAGTATTATTAGAAACATTAATCTGTTAAGTCAGAAAAGCACTCTTGATTTACTAGTAACTTGACTTCAATTTACAGATATTTTCTGAATCTTTAGTGTCGGTTCTCTTATTTGACAGCCTTTCTGATGAAGTCAAATAAGTATAAGATGAGGAACAGCATGAGGTGTATCTATTCAGAAAATGAGTATGATACCAGCATGATGAGATACGGTTTTTGATTTTACTTGAATGTTTACTCCTGTTAATTTAACTACTGTTAGTCATTTCACTCTTTTATGAAGTGGTGGAATGTATGCTTCATGAAGTCCTAATTCAACAGATCCTCTTATTTCTTCTTTTGATCCTGTATGAAACAATAACCCTCCAAGTAATATAATTGCCGAAGCAAGGCATAATGTAGTCGCATGACCTATAGAAATTGATATACCATTAGTAGATGCAATAATATTATCATTAGTGCCTTGATGGGATGTTTCTAATCAAGAAAGATTTATAGTTTCTACAGAATGAATAGCTGAATATACTTGATTAGATAGGTCATCTATAAGAATAGATAGAAATATGAAAATAGATCCTAAAAATTCAACAAAGACTCTTTGAACGATAGAAATATACCTTCCACCTACAGAATTTCCAGTTACTTTCACGAATTGAACTAATATAATAAATGAAATATTACATTGACGTATTAATTGAGATAATATATCATTTATTGATACTGTATGAACACTTCCAACATGAATAAGAAATGATGCAATATACTATGTTGTAAATGCAAATGTTGATGATTTTCAAGTAAGTTATACATTATGATGAGCGGTTGTTACTTTTTCTGATGATTGAGTTGCACCAAATTCATATAAACTTGCAGAAGTAGAATCATCACAACCTTTTGAACCAATAACCGCTAACCTTCCTAAAGTTATTAGTTGTATTGCTGATTATTTATTTGATACTTGATGAAAATCATTAATAGCAGTAACAAATAAAAGTGATGATAGAAATATAGAAATCCATACTTGAGGTTATCTTAGAATTTAATAAATTATTATGAAATACAGAGTTTTATTTAGTATGTGTGATATAAGAGAAGCCGAAAAAATAAAGCATGATAATTACCATGAAAACTTTGATAGTTTTGTAAATATTATCACAGATAGTAAGGTAGATAGTTGAAAAGTTTTATATGAAGCATTAATTGATTCATTAGATGATATAGAATGAATGAAAACAGATATATCAAGTATATGAGAGATAAATATAATATGAGTATGGAATGAAAAAATATGATTAAAACAATGATATAATTATAAGGTAGTATGAATGTGACTTATTTCAAATATTGAAATAGAAAGAACTCAAATTGACTGAGTAGATGAAACTATACCTTATCCGTTTGATTTTGATGAATATAAAAAATATGTATACTGAAATACAGATGAAGAGATAAGAAATAAACAGTTAAAACATACGTGTGTTACTAATATTGATTTATCCGAATAATAATATATACTTACTTTAATATTAATAATATAACTATGTGAAGAACATCAGCACAAGAAACTGATATGCCAAATCTAAAGACTACTACAATTACTGATCCAGCTACGAATGCTGCAGTAACAGTAGCCATAATAGATGGCTTTAGTGGTGTTATAATAACTACTACAGGAGCAAGTAATGCTCAAACTCTACAAGACCCTACTAATACTACAGGTACAAGGAGATTTTCAGTTATAAATGATGATACATCAACTCATGCTATTACAGTAAATGGATCATCTCTTGCAGCATGAGAAGTAAGATACTTTGTATGGGATTGAAGTTCTTGGACTTCAGAGGCTTCTTGATCAAGTTGAACTGTAACTAGTGTATCAGTTGTTTCTGCAAACTGACTCGCTGGAACCGTTGCAAACTCTACTACTACCCCAGCTATCACACTAAGTACAAGTATTACTTGAGTACTTAAATGAGATGGTACAGCTATAAGTCAAGCTACTGCTGGAACTGATTATAGTACTCCATCTAGTACAGATACACTTACAAATAAGACTTTTGATGTAAATGGCACTTGAAATAGTATTAGTAATATTGACTTGTCATCTGATGTAATAGGCAATCTTCCAGTATCAAATTTAGACTCAGGTACTTCTGCATCTTCTAGTACATTTTGGAGATGAGACTGAACTTGGGCGAGCCCTCCAGGTGGATGATGAGCTAGTGAAGAATTTAGTGTATATTTATGAAGTCAGTATAATTTCACAACTACATCTACAATACTTCCTTTTGATACAGAGAGTTTTGACACATGAACAAATTTTGATACATGAACATATAAATATACAGCTCCTTCTGCTGGAAAGTATAGATTTGATATATGATATGTTATTAACTGAGGGACGTCATGAGATAATATGACAGCAAGAGTATATAAGAATGCAGGAATAGTAAGAAGGTGGAACTCAAGTATAGGAGGGGCTAATGATCAAATGGCAGTATCTTTTATAATAGATTTGGCAACTAGTGACACAATCCATGTACAAGCAAGAAATGCTACTTCGGCAAGGGCAAGTATACCAACAGCAGTAGATCAGGCTTGGTTCTCTTGATATAAAATAATTTAATTTATAATAAAATATATAATGGAAATTATACTGACACTTAGATATCTATATCCTACCTTAAAGGATGAAATAGATTATGATGTAGTTAATCTATGACAATGAGATATTTTAACTTGGTTAAATACTGAAATCACTCAACCCACCCAAGCCGAACTAGACACTGCTTGGGTAACAGTAGAAGCTGAATTACTAGAAGTAGATAGACAAGCCAATATAAGGAAAGATATATGAGAAACTATTCTTGACTTTACTACTATATGAGGGGTAAATTGAAAGTTTAAAATAAGAAAGAAAGACTTTGCTCCTGTATTAGCACAGTTTATGGATGTAAAAGAGAATAGTTTAGAGCCTATCAATGTACTTGATTATAATTATGACCCTATACCTTTTGTATATCAGGACTTTATTGATTTTAAAGCTCTTGTATCTGATACTCAGTCAACAATATTACTAAATAATCAGTAGATTATGAAAGAAAGGAAAAAAGGAGGAACTAAAATAAATCACTATGAATATATAAACTGAGAATACTGGAAACTAGAGGAGATAGAATACTTCTCTAATGGGTGCTGAAGTGCAAGAGGTATATTTAGACCCCCATATGCTAGACAATACTCTAATATATGTAATAGACATGATATAAGGTATATGTGTGGTGGTAATTTATTCCGTAAGTTCTGGGCAGATTTATGTATGTTTATAGAAATGGTTCTTTCTGCTTTTACTTACTTTGACTTTTACTGATTAGGTAATATACTAAGAGTAGTACTGGCATTTATATACTTTATATGAGTTGGTATAATAGGTACATTAATAGATGCAATATGACTTGTTTTAATAGGTTACGATCCAGCATTTAAGTTCTGAAAAAGAAGAAAAAGGAGTTATTTTATTAATAAAAATAACGAAAAATGTTAAGAGATAGTATAGGGGTGGCATCACTCACTACAGCAAGTTTTATATGAATTGAGTTCTTTTTATGAGTTTTGTTTTGATTAATAATGGGTGCATGAATAAGTTTTAGTATAAAAAAAATGAGGAATGAAAGAAATAAGAGAAAAATGAATGTTTGACATAATACTTAATTTCTCTTGATTGTGAATGATAGTTGTATTGACTTTTATTCATATATTCTTTAAAGAAGTTGACTATTTCCTTTTTATTATACCAGCTTTATTTGTATGAATAGATTTAAAAGATATGTTTAATTTTAAATGAAAATAATTGAATACATTAGTAATACTAAATGTTGAAGTTTATGACTAAAGCATTATGTTATATATGACTGAGAGATGTACTGGAGTTGGGAGTATGAGGTAAAATTCTTCTTGATAACATGATGACATTTTAAGAAATATAATGGCTTAGAGTATAACAAGGATTGTGAAAGAGTATATAATACATATGAAATATGAGAGATAAAGATGTCAAAATTTGCAAATTTAAAGAAAGATTGATATACTTGTATTGAGATAATAAATTATATCCTTAATCAAGAAAACATGGAAACTCCTAAGAAAATGCAAAGTGAACTTGGAAGAACATTCAGAGCTTTAGTACTATTTGTACTGTATACAATAGTAATATTAGTGATATGATGAGCCATATGAATCAAATGGTATATAGCAGATAGTACAATATCAGAAGAAGAGTATCTGCAAAATAGAAATAATATTTTATATGAATAAATTTTAAAAAATGATATTAAAACCTAGAAAAATATTTAAGAAAAAGATAAATAAATTTACAGCTAAGAATATAAATGAAAGTTTATGAGGTGGTAAAAAGAAAAGAATAAGAAAAAAGAAGAAATAGTATGGGAACAGAAGAGGAAGAATATGAATATTGATACCCTAGAGAGGTATTATATGAATAGTCTAGTCAATTATTTGCAAATAAAAATAAAACATGATAACATTATAAATGTAAGATAACACTTGCATTTATTTTTAATTTAAGAACTATGAAAAAAAACATACCCGATGATGTATACTATCAAGGAATTATAAAAAGTATAAGAAGAAAAGAAGAAGAACTAAAAGCTATACAGTCATTAAAGAAAAACAAGAGATTTAAAAGTAGCCCCTTAATAGATGAACAGATAGAAAATAAGAAGAATGAAATAAAAGAACTACAAGCACTTATTTGAGCAAGACAGTAACTTCACACAATCTTTACATTAAAGACTTGTGTATTATAATAAATCTTATATACTAATATTACTTAGTATATAAGATTTTTATTATGAAAACACAGGAAAAGAGCCATAAGGTTATAATCTACAAAGAGAAGATAAGCCGTATAAACAGACTCAGAGAAGTATAACATGTATCATAAACACTAAAAAATGATACATGTTTTTTTATATGTCTCACGGTTGATACATATAAACTTGCAATTATTGATAAATAAATATAATAAAACTAAGGGTTTAAGTTTCAACCTTATAGTTGCAAAATCAGGTATTGCCTGTATTATAAGCCTTAAATCACAAGCATAGAGTAGTAGAAAGCCTCGTACTTTCTTAAACCTATGTTTTTTTGTGTCAAATAGTTGCAATCTATAAAAAAGAGTGGTAAGCTTTATATACATCAACTTATTATTTTATTATTTAACCAAACTACATGAAAAGGAGGAATAAGTTATGGAATTTATGTATGAATTATGAAGGAGGAAATTCTGCACTCAAAAAATTTGAAAGGTTTTTTAAGAAGCAAGTTACTATTATACAAAAAGGATCAAAAGGAGATTCAGAATAATCATATATAAAGGGGAAATGATTAATTAATAATGTGAAAAATTAATTAATTAACACAACAATTAAGTTATTAAATACTATATTTTTTATGATACTTAAAGGAAAAACGATTAATTAAAAAATGTGAAAATTAATTTATTAACTCAATAATTAATTAAAAGGAGGGTTTTAAACTGGTCGAATTCGACCAGTTTAAACAAAAACAAAAACAAATTTATTATTAAAAAAGGAAAAATGAAAGGAATAAAAAGGGGTTTTAATGGTGCATTGAGTCAGAGGAATTTTGACAAATTAGTAACAGATAAGTATACTATAAACCTATCAGATAGGAAAACAACGGATCAAATACAAAAACAAAGGAGAAGTAGAAAAGTAAATAGATTAACAACTAAGTCAAAACCTATTATGCTCACTATAGCTATAACCATATTAATTTGAGCTGTAATGAATCTTATACCAGTAGAGGCACACAATGTAACTGTAAGTGAGAAAAACAAAGCTAACTATGATGTAATGGGTGAATATGGATATTATTTATCTCACTTCCCAACTGAAAAAACAGTTATAGGTTGTTATAATGATAGAGATAAAACTACAAGAGAAGCAAGTAAATGTACGAGATGAGGGGATCACAATATAACTCTACCACCTAGAAGCCAAATAAAGATATGGTTAAAATACTTTAATCCATTTGAAATAACTAATAGACTGGCAATAGTAAACTTTGAGAGTAACTTTGATGAGAATGCTAGTAATCCATATGCTAAAGGATATGTACAAACACTAAGAAAATGGAATATACCTAAAGATATAGATAGTCAGCTACAATGGTTAGCTAAAAGACAAAAGAGTCAAGGAAAGGTACAAGTATGAAAAAGTAAAAGATGTGGTTACTACTGGAAGAATCATAACTTTACAGACTGATATGAAGCCTGAGAGTATGGAGTACTATCTTGTATATATAGATACCATTATCACGCATATAAAGGTATGTGGTATGCTAAGAGATGAGTTACTACTACTAAGTTTTATAAAGAGTATATGTTTTGACTAAAATAATAAAATAAATATACTATAATAGTTAAACTAGTAAAAGTTATGGAGTCTGTGTCAGTAGAACAGGCAATGAAGTAATTACCTGCTAGTTTTTTTTAAAATAAAACTATGAATAAAATAAAACAATACCAAGAAGCATGTATAGACCTTATAGAACAGTTCTATAATAAATACTATAATGACGAGAACCTTCCAATAGATACTTATGATTATTACATAGTATGAGACGTAGACAAGTACTGAATAGATACAGTTATGATAGCTGATGATTACCGGAGTCTTACAGATATATATATAGCATTACTTCATAATATCTCTGAGGATAC
>Ga0255048_10000201_pt1 | contig 43612 bp, 82 predicted proteins | sample JV7_2_2_MG_FD_183619 | JGI IMG/M metagenome (GOLD analysis project Ga0255048, IMG submission 183619) | Seawater microbial communities from Jervis Inlet, British Columbia, Canada - JV7_2_2 | ecosystem: Environmental > Aquatic > Marine > Inlet | place: Canada: British Columbia | collected 2016-10-06 | reverse complement strand
CAACCAGCAGGTCACTCGACCCCAGCTCTACCTCGGAACACTCATCCCCATCCCTGTATCTGTTCGCGCATCCCGCGCAGATCCTGTGGATTACCACGCGGATCCACCAATTAATTGCAGGTATTTACAACTATTTTGCCCTGTGTAACTGGTTGATTTCTATCAATGTACGTTATTTTGTATGTGTGATTTAACGTACATTTGTCTGTTAGTAAACATACACTTACTTGTAATTAATCAGTAACCTGATACATTTGACTCTCACCTGCGAGGACATAGACATGAACGACTGGACAGACATCACCATCAACGACCTGAACAAGAGCCAACGTCGCGGCGCAATGCGCGTCATCAATCAGATGAATGACAAGGCAGAACGATCAACCAAGTACGGTGCTGGTCTTGAGCTTGAACTGAAGCAACACGGTTCACTCATCAGCATCATCGTTCGCATCAACCTGCACGATCTCGGTGAAGGCAACCCGCTTCGCTACCTTGAAGAGCGTGATTACTACCACGCTTTCATCGGTCAACGAGGCGCAGTCAATGCCGTGACCTACCCGAAGAGTTGCGACCAGTTCAAGGGAACGCGCACCTTCGGAATCAACTACAAGTAATCACTACCACCTGCGAGGACAAACACATGAACGCACACATCAATCTGCATGACATCGCATCGGTAACAACCAACACCGGCACAACTCATCGCATCGGCATGTTTCAACTGACTGCTGACTCTGTTCCCTTCTACACGATTGACTCTGTCTACTTCCAAGATCGAACCTACAAGTCAGAAGACCATGCCATTGCTGCTATACGTCGACACCTGAAGAAGGTCGGACAAACATCAGCTCACATCTAACCTGCGAGGATAAGAACATGAGTACTTACACAGTCACAATAACCTTCACGGTACAGCCAGCAACTGGACCCAACATCAACAACCACCCGCTCGAACTGATCGACGCAGACGGTGACCGCATCGCATACATAGCACACGAAGATGATGTCGAGTTAGAGATCCGAATGCTCACCGGTCTGTACAACTACAACGTGGAACGATCATGAGGTCCATCAAGCACTACGAATCACTGGTCGCATATCACAACACCCTGATCAATGAGTCTACTAGCCTCGGCAACACGGAAGGCGCGATGTATCACAAGGGTATGCGCGATGCATATCAACTAGTCATCAACACCTGTGTTGATTGCCACAAAGACCAACTCAACGGTGAATCACTCGACGCAGTCCATGAGGATTACTAATCATGATCAAGACCTACACCGTAACACTCACCCAGACACCTGCGAGGATAAGAACATGAGCACTGAAGCAACCGAACTGCTGCACTCCGAAACAATCGAGGCATTCAAGCTATATCGTGATGCACTGTACGACGCGATGATCCTTGCTGAGAGATACAACAAGATCCTGAACGCTACACTGCACGATCACCCTGAATCGCGCGTTGATGTAGCTAACCAGAACCTGCTGCGACGAGCAGTTAAATCCTGCGCAGATGCTGGCATCTTGCGGCAGATCTACACCACCATCCAATAACCTATCAGTACAGTGATCTACTTGGGCAATCACCCTGCTCGGATCTCAAGTAGGTCACTCTCGTGGCTATTCAGCTAGACAATAGATGTCGAACTCCACCGATACTGATGGTGTTGTTGCTCCCTTCGCCATGAACCCAATGTCACAGGGTCCGGTGAATGGGCCGAACGGTGTATCACTGGTGCCGAGGTTACCTATACCTGCAACCACACCAGTGTTGACAGACTGCGCTCTCATCGCACTGTAGGGCACAGCAGTTTCATCAACTCCTGCCCGTTGGAAGAACACCAGATCAACAACCTTGCCGCTGTCTACTGACACGTTCCTTAGTTTCACATACGCAGTCCAGCCGAACTCTACGGAGTAAGCACCGATCTCTGACTGTCCCTTGGGGAAGTCGGTTGAATCGATGGTTGCCCAGATAGTTCCGCCGGTTGTCTCGATGACTATGTCTGCGGCGTGAGATCCTGCTGTTGCTGTTGCGTAGGTTCCTGATGCAGATACCCATGCCCTGTAAAGCCGGGTCCATGTCACTGTCGTAGCTGAACTGGCAGATGTACCGGCAGTTGCTAACACCTCTGTCTGCTGAACGAAGTTCTCATCCAGACCCTGCAGTGTTATCTCTCTTGCCCCGGCACCTGCAGAGGTATCGGCTATATCACCTGCCTTCACTCTGAGTGCTGTTGCACCTGCTGCTTGTGGTGTTTGATACACGGCACCCAGAGTGACCGGTACGAATGTTGTTGCGACCGCGGCGTTACGCCCGAACTTCTTCACCGTCACCATGCCAGAGGACAAGCCTCTTGCTGTGTCCAGCCACGGTGGTGATGACCGTGTCAGTATTGCATCAGCATCCAGACTGATCGCCTGATTCAGTGGAGTGTTGGGATTGTCGAAGTCTCCGTAGTATGCGTACAGTCTCAGGTAGGTCTGGTCTACTGCACCATTAACGTACCTGACCCTGAATGCTCTCGGTCCTTTCACTGCGGTGTGGAACTCATGTACTCCAGCTTCAACAGTGAATCCACTACTGGGGAATGTGTTCACGTTGGTGCCGTTATCATTTGAGAAGTCGAAGTACAGTGTGCCACCCACTGATGCCTGACAGGAAACCATAACGCCGTAGTCGCCGTTCAGTTCCCACTCACCTGTAAACGTAGCACCACCACCGAGCGCGTTCGTTGATGAGTTGCCGTCTGCTACATACCCGAAGGTTTCTCTACTCATTGAACGGGTGCCTTGATGCTAATCTTAGTGCCGGGTGCGTTGTGGATTTCGAGGATCTGCCCATGGTCTGGGTGTACCAACACAACGTCTGCTGTTGTTGTCTTGCGTTGGTGCTTTGCCTCTCGCACCCTCTTCTTTGCTTGTTCCCTGCTCATACTGATCTCCTATCTCAGTGTGTTTATCAATGTCTCGTCGAACCTCTCAAGGTCAATACCATCAGGGATCTCTACTCCCTTTGACCTGCCATTGTCAGGTGCGCCGTTCATGCGCTCAACCAGACCAACCTGTGGCTTGCGCCTCGGCTTCTTTAACAGTCGCTTAATGCCAGCAACAATAGCTGGGATCTGTGCCGTTGTGAACGTCACATCATCCAGATCATCTTGGTCTGGACTATGACTAACTTTCGTATCACCGTGCTGCATTTGATGACTCCATGAATCAGTTCAACTGGCCCAAGTTATGTTGGTGTTGCTCTGCCAGTTTGCGGAATGTGGTTGCGTAATCATCCTGATCGGGCTTAGGTCTGACTCCACTCTTCCGATACAGTTCCTTCTCTGCGTACCACATCAGTGCTTGTACGTCTGCGGTGTCAATCTCTATGCCCTGATCCCTCATGTTATCACGAACCTGCCGTATTACCCCACGCATGTACTCGCGTTGAGTTCCGCCCCTCGGTGCGTCAACAGGGTTAAGTTGACTAATCCTGAGATTCTTCGCTGCATTGTTCACCGGGTTCTTCATTGATGGAGGGAACCTTGCCGCCCGGAATGCGTTGTACAGGTTGTCTGCTACCTCATCAACCAGATCGGGATTAACTAGCGACCCGTCTTTGTTCTTTGCTTTGAACTCCTTGGGGTCTATGCCCATGTCCTCGAGGAGTTTTGTTTTTCTTCCAACTGCAGCAACAAAGGTGTGCCGTTGCTTACCAATCTGTTCCGGTGTTGGGATCAATGTCCCTGTCTGTCTACCCCATGTTCGCTGCCACCACCTGTCGAACGTCGGTGGTTCGTAGTTACCAATCAGGTTCTGGTAGAAACCACCACCAATCTTTGGACCGAGAAGAACAGATCCATTCACGACGGTGTCCATGTTCTCACCGCTTGCTTTTATTCCTGTTTCCTCAAACAGTTCACGCACCGTGAACTCACGACGCATGAAATCATCGTATGCATCAAACCCCAGTTCAGTCCTCAGTCGGTTCGATAGCTTGAATGCTTTCTCCATCGGACCAGTGGTTGGGCCGAACCCATACTCCTTGAGGTTCTCTGGCAACAGACCTGTTTCTTTGAACTTGCGGTAGATGTCCAGAACCCGTTGTCCCTGCTTAGAGACACTCTGACCATTAGAGGTAACTGCAAGAATGGTTTTGAACATGATCTGTGATTCCAGATCCTTCGCCAACTCTGGAAAGATCTGGGATGCGTGACCCATAGCCTCTTCAAGATTGGCCTTGTACCAGCCGGCAAACTCTGGGTGAACCCTGAATGCTTCCAGTGCCTCTGCCGTTAAATTGTCTGCAACAATCAGGGCATTCTCTGGTGTCATCTCCATCTCTTTTCCACCCCAAACCGCAAGCGCATCATCCTGTAGTGGATGAGCAACATCAACATTACGTTGTGACCCAACCTCTGCTGCAGGTATTGCATCGTCATAGATAAAGCTTGACCGATTTAAAGACTCAGGTGGTCGAGCATTTGCAACGTCAAGGCTGTCAAAGAATCTAGCCTGACCCTTCAGATTTCCTGATGCATCTGGCGTATAGAAACCTGCGTACCCTGCCTCCTTGATCAACTCGTCGAGCTTGTTCGGATCGAGTCGTGTACTGGTTGGCACCATCTTGCCGTCAACCATTTTGAAGCTACCACCTGACTCTTGGGCAAGTGCTTTCAGATTAAGTGGGTCTGCATTAACATCATACATTAACGACTTTGGTACATCGATAACATACTCAACACTACCAAGACCCGGCTCTTTTTTGAACCCGGTGTCGGGGTAAGCAGATATAACATCCATCGCATTGCGCTTTGCCTCTGCGCCCTTGATACCCGTACCTGCTTTACCAACATCAAGTACTGCCACATTCTCTTTGCCAAAGTGGCGAAACCTAAGACTATCGTTCGCAAGTTCTGGCAGAGTGGTGCCCGGATCAAGCCTAGTTGTCACTGCTTGTTGTGATGTCTGTTGTTCAGGTGTTAGCTGCGGAGGTAAGTCATCCACCTCACGCATTGCTGCTGCTGGAGCACCAACGTCGTGCTTCATGGTTTCAGCTACGAAGTCGAACTCTGGGTCTACATCTGGCAGACCTTCATCAACAACACCTGCTGGCACATCCAGCTTACGCGCATCACCGAGATCCAGATCGATTGCCCTTGCCGTACGTCCTGCACCCTTGGTTGGACCACCAACCTCAAGCGCCGAATTAACCATGGCATAAACTACTGCTGCCGCCGGCACTCCGAGTGCTTCATTCATGCCCGGTTCTGCTCCGAGGATCGCACTCTTAACGTCATCGAATTGCTCACCTACAGTCCGTGCTCCGACCTTGGTTTCCAGAACACTGTTGACCAGACCCGCGAGTTGCTGAGACTTTATCTGTCCCTCTTCACCTAGCTCGAACGGGATCTGCGGCACACCTTCAGGGCGCATGATCTCGTCCTGATTGATGTTGAGAATCGGAGCACGAACATCACCCAGCTTACTCAGCCCAGTCATGTCAGCAACGCCTCTGACACCCTGTATGGATTCGTTGACCAGACCTGCCAGCATTGCCCCAGATAGATCAGCAACGCCAGCCGTGTTCCTTCTCAGGTCTCCTACGAAACCGGGAAAGCCTCCAGCATCAGTATCGAGAAAAGGCTTTTGAACCCTGCCGTCACGAAAGATCGTTTCGACATTATCCTTACGCGGTGTTGGCACCCTGTCTTATCCGAAGTCGCCAGAGTCTGCCTGTAACCAAACCACCAGTGCCGGCGAACTTGAACTCGAAATATCCACACGCAGCTTGTTATTAGCCTGTACCGGAAAATCAAACAACTTGTCAGTCGCCGCAGTGAAACTGCCGTTGGCAACATCAACCCAGTTACCAGTCGGAGTCTGTGCCTGAAGCTTCGCGGTTCCAGTTCCGAAGTCACCCGTCAACGACAATCGAACCGGACCTCCGATGTTCTGTGCGGTGGTTTGACCGTCCGCGCTCAGTGTTTCTTCATACCCTGTTGTTGACATTTTGTTTCCTCTAAAATTCCCTAGCAAGATCTCTTGCTAAGTCTCTTGCTAAGTCTCTTGAAAATGTAAGTCCTGATGATACTGGTGCTACATAGGCTGGTTCTACAGCGCCCCTCCACATTGCAAGTTGATTTCCGCTTGCGCCCGTTTCGGCTGGCTCTACTGCGCCCCGCCACATTTTTAAGTCATTTGCCATATCTACGTCCAATATGAGTGAGCCGAGTGATGAGACGACCAAACCTGCTATCGCGTCCCTAGCTGCGGGAGATGACGGATGTAAACCGTCGCCGTTATCATATGCGGCCAAAAGCGTATCCGGTGTGCCGGGGTCTTCCAGAAGCGTATATAGGTCTATGAGTTCATAATTCAGCGCTGATTCGTTTGCTGCTAGGTATGCGTTATAGGTTTCTGTGGTGGTTTGGTGCGCTGCTGACCACCCCGTGTAAGACTTCCACGGGGTCATGTTCATCACGTAGACTTGCGTTGCATCTTGGCAATGGGCGATCATAGATTGCATGGCCGTCCACATATTCTCCGCAGTATCCAGAGAGGTTTTTACATCGTTGACCCCGCCCTGCAAAATAGCTATATCACAGTTAGCAGCCCTATTGGTCCACTGGTCCGGGGATGTGGTAAACTTGGGTTCTATATGGGCGACTAACTCCGTACCGCCTGCTGAGTTATCCTCTACAAGCATGTAGTCCCTACGTATAATGTCGGCCCAACCCTGTCCCGCCAATCGGTCGCTGATTGAGTCCCCCGCTACAATTAGTGAGTTCTGAGCGGCCATTAGACGGTTGAGAATGCTGCGGGAACCGATCCCTCTTTAATCAACCCCGTATTTACCGGTGAGAAGTCTTTGGTAGAGGCGCTAGTGAACGGAGATGCCGTAAGCGTCTCATTTCCGCCAAAGGCATATGGTGCATTCCTTAACGCGCCACTATACTCAGTCTCGCAATCATATACAGAATTGCCGCCGTATGCGCGTAAGGACATTGATGTGGCGCTAGTGAGGTCTATGCCCTTGCCCCCCGATCCGCTAAACCCCTCTATGAGGTTATTCATTACGCTCCCCACCATAGCATTTGCCGTGCTGCTAACAATACCGGCCCCACTACCACCGGCACTATAAATGCTGTTGTTAACGACATTAGACCTAATTGCCAAATTCACGCCGCCTGCGGTTCCAGATACCGTTATGATATTGTGTATAGTATCGCCGCCGCTGCTATGGTCGATCCCGTACAACATACCGGAAACGTGATCCCCCTCAATAAGGTTATACGCCACAAGACTCTGCTCGTTCCAAATACCCCGACCTGCTATGTTGTGAACATGGTTATGCATGACGGTTGATAGAATACCGCAATAAATACCCGCATTCGTAGAATTATCTACTTCACAGTTAATCACTGAGCAATAGTTATCAATCTGGCATACAAGATTTGAACCCGTATTAGTCATACGAAGATTGCGAACGTGTATAAAGTCCATGAGTGTAAAAAATATAGAGGATGACCCATTACCGCCAAGAACGGCCCGAGTCTCTGTGCCAGCTAGATCACCGGCAGTTGTTGAGTAACCCTCAAAAACGACCGGTGCAGTGTCACTTGGTGCCCAAGCAGCCGTGGTTACGGTATCGGCCATCGCCGCACCCAATTCAGCAGCAACAATTTCATCAGTGCCCGCCTTAATATTGACGCGAGTGCCGTTCGTGGTGTCAAACGTGGTTTGCTCGATGGCGTACTCTAGGTCGCCGTAAGGATCGCCTATGGTTCCTGCGCCACTGTCACCAGCTATTGACGGGTCTACATAAATTTCTGAAAATGCCATTAGTTCCGATGCTCCTTAGAAAATAGTCCGTCACCTGATCCAGACACAAAAAAACCCAAGTCTGGATTGACTCAGGCCGTTTATTCAGGGCGCACTTTCCCCCTGCTTGCGAGAGGCATTTTGCGCCCGAACAGATCTGAGGTCAACCCCTCCTCCAGCATCAAGATATTGCGACCGACCTGAAGCTGGGCGCGGAGCAGCAATTCCTTGGTCCGGTCCTCCGAACACCTGAGATCGTGAGCCAGTTCGTGGACTGGAATATGCCCCATCCAGTGCCGCATGATGATGCGCTTGTAACGGGTATTTTGACCCCTGAGTTTGCCGACTGCTTTATCGGTAAGCTCGACCTCGATCGTCATGTCGTAGGGAATATCAAGATCTCTGCCGGGAACCTCGCCGGCGGCGCGGCGGATCATGTCCGCCAACGGATTGCCCTGCTTCTTGGTCAGTGAAGAGCCGCGCGCCCAGTCACTCCAGTCCTGAAGGCGTACGACAATCCACTTCATTAGGGTGCAGTGACCCAGTAACCGTCACGCAGAACCTGAAGTTCTGTGTAGAACAGTCTGAACACCTCACCACATAGGTAGGTGTACCTCACCGCAGTCCTTGGAGTGTCTGCCATTGCTTTCGGATTTCGTATTGCACATCTCGCGGTAAATTGTACTGATCCCAACCACCTGTTTCCACCCAAATATCAATCAATTGATTCTGAAGCTGTACCAGAACGTCCTCAGATCCCCACACACGCACGAACTCTCTCGACCCATGTGCCAGTGAGGCACCAAACATTTTCTGCATGTCCTGCCTGAACATAGCGCCCTCATTGATGCCGCGGTGGTGCCATCCGCACAGTCCCATCGTCTTTCCGGTGCGTTTATTGCCCGAAACAGGGTGGTGGACCTCGGTCGCCGACCGGTTTGGCGTGAAATTCAGGATGCAGGGCACACACCAAGCTTGCTCTTTTATGAGCGACATGCGCCATTTTCCCGCTTTATTCGCGGGTTTTGATTTTCCGACCATACGCCTCCGTTACTAACTTGATTGCTTCTTCTGCTGTCCAGACCTTGCGAACCTGTCCGCGCCAAGACGTAAAAAACTGCCTTTGCGTCGGGGTGCCACGGTCTTTTTTTCCGTAGTCGGTATTTCTGGATTTGACCTCGATGAGGAAATTTCGCTTTCCGAATCCAACAAGGAGGTCCACGGGAGTTCCGAGAATGAAGACCGAGCATCCGATTTTTTCGAGGGCATTGACTATCTCCTGTTGGTTTTCATCCGCCGCTAATTTGTATCTTGGCTTGCTCAAAACGCCCACCTGATAAATTGTGACTTGATCTTCTCGTACTCATGCGCTGCCGCCCGGTCATGATCCAGTTCCGATCGTGACTCGATACAGCAGCGCGCATAAACCAGTTCCTTGAAGCTATCGTGCCCCAGAATGACAGCGTATTCGTTCGCCCTCTCATCCTGACACAACATTGCACACGCTTTTGAAAGCGGACCACCTTTGGGTTTCTCAGGTAGCTCCATTTTCGGCGCAGGGATGCTTGTAGCGCGTCCTATCAGCTCCAAAATCATGCCGTTGGTGTTGGCATCCATAAAGCACTGCCAATCGTCCTGAGTTAGCTCAAAGCTCACCCGGTACTTCGGACCATCCTTGGTCTTTGAAGAACTGGGATTAGGATTCATGACCTCCAGAGAAAACTCTTCGCCGGTATCAAGCGGGTTCATCTTCAAACTTCCTGCACCAGTCCTGTACCGCGCCATCGAATCCCCACGAACCCTGTGGTGCCTGATTGTAAAACCACAACGTGTAGGCTTTCAGCAGGTGACTGTTTTGATCGTCGGCGCGCTCAATGGCACCGCGAAGATCGTTGTTGATGACTGCTGTTAAAAAGTGACCGGGTGGAATGCCCTTTTCATAGTAGCGAATGATTCCGCCCTGCATGTACTTCGGAATGCCGTACTCTGACATCTTCAGTTTCTGCTCTGGTGAGAGTTCCATCAGAAATTCTCGTCAGCAGGTAACTCGTCATCCAGTCTGGCAAGAAGAGAAGACTCGTAACGGTCTGCCATCTTGCCCTGAACCTTGGTAAGCAGTGCCTGAGTTCTGCCGCCACACACCAACCTGCAGAGTTCTTTCGGCTCAACCGGCATGTCGGAACAAATATCAAGAGCATGCTTTTCAAGCTTCTCGATCATTACGTGGAGTTCCATTTCTGCGCGTTCTCGTAGTTTCTTTCGTATTCCCATCTTCCTATCTCCATTTGTTGTTGAATAACTAACTGCTCAAAAACGAAACCTTCATATTGGTATTGTTCGAGGTTACAGATTTACCAACAAAATCTGATTGACCGGCGATCGTAATCGTCTTACCAACCTGACGGGGTGTGCCGACAGCGTTGCTGGCATTGTACCAAGTGTAATACGGTCTGCTGTACCACGGGTTTGTGTGGAAGTGAGTGTGCTGCTCTTTATCACCAAACAGGTCATGCAACTGTTCGTGCAACTCTTTCGCTTCCGCCATGGTGAACCTGATTGGTTCGTAATCTGTCAGTTGTATTTCGATGCTCACAATCTTTTGCTTGCTCATCCTTATCTCCTATGCATCAGTTTCCTGATAGTGTAAAAACTTGCCTAAATTCAAAATTCAAATTCGGTCAAAACAATTCACCCTGAACCTCAACGATCGGCTTGATCAGTTTCACGGTCTTGTGGGTGACATGACACTCGACCTCCTCACTGGCATCAACCAGACCATCCTCAATCAGCGCGTTCACCCTGCCAGCAACAGCACCGAGTTCAATGCTCGTCACGTAACTCAGTTGTCTGCGAGTGTACCCGTCAGGGTGTTTGATTAGCTTGCCCAGTATCTTTGCCCTCTGGGTCAGTGCTTTTCCTGATGAAATCAGTTCTTCGTATGCCAGTCTACTTGTGTTAGCTACCATGATTTTTCCCTATCAATGTAAATCTCAGACACTATCGCACCTCTTCCCGTGTCGGTAACCACGGTTGGAGTCCTCTTCTCGCGTCATGCCATTCGGGACCAAGATCAATGCACAGGTGCCGTACTTCCTTGGATTTGTTCTCGGTCTGAGTTGCGGTAAGACCTCTCTGAAACACCGACTGGCGGCATGGAGGGTTGCAGACTGTGCAGGGAGTTGTGTAAACTCGGTCTTGCACAATCTGGTCTCGTTCTCCAAACCAACCAGATATGACCTCGGCAGGAATCGCTCCTTGCCGGGGTCTTTTATTTTATACACCTCAACGAGACAGATCACAACCCCGTCCATATTTCTTGATTGTCATCAGCCGGTACGCGAAGTCGTTCTTGCAACCTCCGAATATTCCTGCCTCTGCATGACACACTGGGTTACCTACTTCACCACAACTCGGACATTCAGGACATTCACAGTCTGCAGGATCTAGTTTGCAGATCTCACAGGCTTTCTCCCAAAGGTATGTATCCGGGTCCAGATAATCGTCATGCATTCTTGAGAACCTGCTCATGGTGTTCTCCTTAAAAAGTTTTTCAGTCTCTGCATTGGACCGAACATCTGAACGGGTCGCGTCGTTATCATGTTGTCGATGACCGTGTTCTGTTCCTGCACCAACTCAAGATGTCTTTTTGATTGGCGCGACCGACCGTACTTTCCGATCTTACGTTCGCACCTAGCGCCGGCACCTTTACCTTTTTTATTTGCCACTCGCTTACTCATGTCAGATCTCCGCTTCGCCGCAGAATGTTTGCCGCTTGATTCATTGGGTGTGAACCACTCATCTGAGCGATGCCTCCAAAGTAGTCATTTGGATTTATTCGCGCACAACCAAGACCGTGTGTCATTGCATCCATTGCCATCCTGTTTAGTCCAGCAAGAGATTCTTCCGGTGTTGGTCGTGGTCGATACGGATCTCTTTGACCCGGAATGTGGGTGTCAATCCATGACGGTATTTGTACGGTTCCTACTTCTCTTCGTAATGAACTACTCATAGTAATCGTCCTCGTCAGTTTTTTCCTGAGTGTCGTACCACATCGTCGTGGCAACCCAGATGATATAAACAACCGGGATGATACACAGCATTGCTATTGCCAAAGCAGCAAGTGCTATCGCCGCATGACTCACATCATCACCCAGTTGTTGAGCAGGAAATGTTGCAGCAACGTGTAACCGATTCCGATGACACAAATCCAAATTAAAAATGTTCGTAGCTTCACTGGTAGATCCCCCACTTCATGAACAGACTGTTGATGTCGAGCGGAAGTTTTGACTCCCTGTTTTTTTTGCACTGAATGCTGCGACAATTCTTACAAGCATTTTCTCTGCCGTCGCCGCGCGACGATCGGAAAAACTCTTCAACACTTTTTTCTTCTTTACACGTTATGCAGGTTTTCATTTTGTTGTCCTATCGATTGGAATTTTCTTAATACATTTGTTGCACTGCGCCTTGTGTTTTTTCATGCCGCGCGTTCCCGGCACAACACCGTCGGCAACAAATCTCAGTTGAGGTAACGGAAACATTTTGTTGCAGGTCTCGCACTTCACTGGCACTGGTCCTTGTGTAACAGAACAATTTTATTGCCAATCTTCCAACGAGGGTCGGCATTTTTTTCCTTTAGAAGTCGCGCAACATTTGGTTGAGAGCAACCAATTTTTTTTGCTATATCTTTTTGAGTCCAGCCAGCACCAATAAGCTCTCGAACTAACTTTCCAAAATTTACTACCACAACCCTCTCCTTTTTATTCATAACTAATGGGAAAGCCTGTCCGCGCCGTCGATTGCAACCACGACAAACAGGCTCGACCTCAAGTAACTTAAAATAATCACGATGGTCATACATGGTTGCCCTGCTGGCGCAGTCGGTGCAGGTTACAACCGTGCTTTTTAGGTTTGGCAGGGCACCGCGACTTATCGCAGTTTTTACCGCACCGGTTGCCCTGACCTGTATTTTATTTGCCTCTTTGCTGCCAACAAAGACTATAAGTTGTTGATTATTCATAAAACTGATACTACAGAAAACTTATTTATTTATCAATAGGGGTTGCAATACACCATCATTTCCCTGATACTTCAGTCTCACCTGCGAGGAACACATCATGACACTACACCCAGACTTCAGAACCTTTTCCATTCGTTGCATTGAGTTTGGACACATAAACGGTGAACCCCGTTACATGGCATTTGCGATCAATCATCTTCATGAACGACACGACGAGGAAGTTGAGGCAGTCACCAGCAAACGACACACAGCACGTACACAGGTTAAGCGGGAAATGATTTCTCGTGGATACCGATTTGAAAACAAGAACACCATCTAACCTGCGAGGATCTGTCATGACTGACCAACGACAAAGAGACCACGTTATAGGAATGCGAGGGCGCACCAAAGAATTGATTGCTTACGAAAAGCGAGTACGCGAACTTGAAGCAGAGGGTTGCTCACGCAGTGATGCACAAGCAGTCGCGGATGCAGAACTGGAGCAACGGTCATGAACCGCAACGACCTGACAAAGATCGCACTTGCCAAAGTCGGCAGCAAGATTCTCAACGAGGAGATCGAACATCAGATGGATGTTGATCGCGAAGAACCCGGTTACGATCTCTACAACGCACTCGATGACACCTACGATCTGGCGCTCGATAACGAAGACCGACCCGTCATCACCGCAGCACGAAAGGTGCTGGTCGAGATCGGATGCTGGAAACACATCACCGATGAAGAGTTAAGCCGGGTTCAAGTTTTGCGCGGCAAGAAGTACGACTTCATTCTCGGCGGCAAGAAGTATGTTTGGGAGAAGCACCTGTGATCACCAAGCAACAATTTGCTGAAGAGGCACGACGCATCAAGAAACTTCGTAGCGAAGGTTACGATGACAAGTTTATCAAAAGCTGGCTCAGAGGCTGGCGACAACCTGCGAGGAAATAATCATGACAAAGCATTTACTGCAAGCAAAAACACACCAGATCACACGACGTAGATTTGGTCCGAACGACACACCATCCATCCAAGGTCACTTTGATTGTATGAGTCTTCACAACAAATCTGATCGCCAGAACCTGCGTCGTTTCGCAAACGCGATTCTGAAAGAACTGGCGAGGACATCATGAACGACACCTACAAACCGAACTTGGACTCCCTCAACTTTGCGTTGCTGGACATTGCCGAGTCACTCGACCCGAACCCCAGTCGTGATCGAGACTTCGCCCCGGAGCGCGATCGGCAGGATGAATTGAAGAACCCGACCCACGACTTCCGGATCCAGTTCGAGGGGTCGATCGTGATCCTCTGGCCCGACAGCAAACGTGCTCTGCAGTGGTGCTACGACCACCTGCCTGAGACCTGTGATCGTTGGGGAAAGAATGGTTACGTCATCGAGACACGATTCATTGCTGACGTTGCCGCCGGCATGGTCAGGGATGGACTGGAGGAGAAGTCATGAGTTACGAAATCCGAGTCCGCAGTTGGTGGAAGAGAAATCCAGATTGGCCTGATGGCAGGGAGCCGTGTGCTACGCCATGGGAAAAGGCACGACCCGTTCTTGGGTTGGTAGACACAGAAGATGAGGCGCGCGCCGTCTGCAAAGAGTATAACGACACACACAAGCCGGGGTTCTTGTCGCGTAAGGCAGAATATTCACATATCTAACCCCACTCGAAACTGAAAAGGAACTAGAAAATGAACGACGATAGAACAAGCGTACCAATGGATGACAACATGAGTCTGGATTCGGCAGTGCCCTCAAAGAGCAAGTACTTGTCCAAGGAAGATGTTGAACAACCAATGCTGGTTCAGATCTACATCATGACCACTGATCAGGTGGAAACAGAAGGTGTCCCTGAGGATCGTGCTGTACTGCATTTCCATGGCGACGTTAAGCCGATGATCCTGAACAACACCAACAAGGAATTGCTCAAGGCTATTACAGGGGCAACGACGGTTGGTGGAATCAGGAACCAGCAGGTGGTTTTGTACAATGACCCGACGATAATGTTCGGTCGTAAGATGGTAGGTGGAATCAGGATCAGGTCGGCACAACCAGTCGCCCCGATGGCATACCCGGCAGCAACACCACCGGTAGCAGGAACGTATCCACCACCACCAGTAATGGCAACACCACAACCGGAAACTGGAAACGCGGACGTACCGTTCGACGATACCATTCCGTACTAAGAATCTACTCTCGCAGGTAGAGCAGCAAAGCTCACCGGGACTCGTCCACCCAAGCTGCAAAACGGACCCTAATTTTGATAGGAGTACGACATGAGGTTTGAACTGAAATTAATCATCAACTCGTTTAATCAGGACGTTGTTGATTTCCCAAAAGACACTGTAAAAAAAGCAGTCATGCGCGCATACAAAGAGGTCCAGCTAATGGCGTTTGCCGAAGGCACAGACAGTAGCGTTCATGCCAACATCAAAGATGCAAACGGGAACACGATTGGACACGCACAGATTGATCTCGACATGGGGGAAGACCATGCTTGATTTCTTTTTCGATCTGGAAACCATCCCCGACCAACGACCGGGCGCGCTGCAGGAACACATCGCAATGGTCCGACCTCCGGGGCAATACAAAAAGCCCGAGTCCATAGCAAAATGGATGGAAGAGAACGCGGAGGTGGAGGGAGTAGAGAGTTGGAAGAAAACGGGGTTGGATGGATTGACCGGGGAAATCATCTCGATCAGCTGGGCATTCGGACACGATGCCGTCGAGGGTCTTGTGCGGTCACCAGATGACGCAGAAGAGGTTCTGCTGGAGGGGTTCTTTCATGCCATGGGGCAGAAGATTCGATACGGTGAGGGGGAACACAGTCTGTTCCAGTGGATAGGACACAACGTCCTTGGGTTCGATCTGCCGTTCCTGTGGAAACGATGCGTGATACTGGGAATCAAACCACCCTGCACCATCCCAAAAGAGTCTCGCCATGGAAAAGGCCGGGTATACGACACCATGGTGGGCTGGATGGGTAGTTACCCCCGTCAATACATAAAGCAGGACACTCTCGTTGCCGCTATGGGAATAGAAACAGAGGCTGATGACACTGTCGCAGATATGGATGGGTCAATGGTTTGGGATATGGTTCAGGCAGGAAGACTCGATGAGGTGCTCAAGTACAACAAGCTGGATGTCGAGAAGGTGATCCAGATGTATCGGAGGATGACATGGACAACGTGATCAAGTTTGAACGCTTCAAGGATGTGACCGGGTGGAGTCTGCTGAAGATCCGCGACTACGCAAAGCTGAATAACTGGCAGGGACTCACCATCCACTTGCCGAAAACAGATGATGACCCAGTCAGGGTCGAGAGGTTGCCGGCGTGAGACTTCTATTGGTCGTTTTGGCATGTGTCTATTTGGTCGCCTTATCGTCCTGTGAGAAGGGGCAGAACAACAGTGAACTGATCATTGCACACAGGGAGTGTATTGCGGCAGGGACGCGATCGGTGATGTTGCACGAAGTTAGCGGCGGCTACCGGATTCAGTGCAGACCGCAAATAGACGGGGTGGATGATGAGTGACAAGAGAGACTTCTATATTGCCGACAATGCGAGGCTGGCAGAGGAGGTCGAACGCCTGACCCTACGACTGAAACAGTGCGGTATTCAATACGATAAATATGATACCCGCATCGAGAAGTTAGAGTTAAGTGAGGAACTGGCATGGGGAATTATTGCTAACGCTTATGGTGGAGATTGGAATTTAGCATCGGGTGATTGGGTAGATGCTGCTACACGTTGGCGTGACAAGTACCTAGATGCCATAGCAGAGGTGAATGATGAGTAGCCTGATTGAACGATTGAGAGCGCATAAGCAACGAAATTATAGGCAGCAAACAAAGCTAGATTGGGATGCAGCAGACGAGATAGAACGCCTTAATGCCCACATTAAGGTGCTAGAGAGTAAGGCGAACAAAGAGATAGAGTGCCTACGTGTAGAACAGGCAGAGTACGAGGAAGAAATAGAAAGCCTGAATGACCACATTGAGGTACTAGAAAGTGATGACCACGAATGGTATTTACAGGCAGAGCGCATCGAGAAGTTAGAGGCCGCCCTCAAGCCATTTGCAGATGCGATTGACTCTGATCGACCAGACCTTGCACTTACGCTGCACGACCTACGAATGGCACATGAAGCTATAGCAGAGGTGGATGATACTGAACTATTCAAATGTTGTGAGTCTCGGCTGGCAGAAACAATGCGCGACCTACCGGAATGGAAGGCAGATAAGGACCGCATCGAGAAGCTAGAGGCTGCTCTCAAGCCATTCGCAGATGCCCATGGAAACTTTAATGACCCGGCAGTGAAGATTACGCTGCTTGATTTACGACGGGCTTTTGATGCCATAGCAGAGGTGGATGATGATGAGTGACCGAATCAAATTAGCAGAGGCAATGGGGTGGAAACCTACGTCAAGCTATACCAATGTAGCTGGTGAGGTTGATGTCACGCGATGGCGCACCCCTGACGGCGTAATGGGCCAGAGGATTGAAGACCTACCTGATCCTGAGAATGACGCTAACGACGACTATGCGGTGCTGGAGTGGATGCGGGGCGCTGAAGTCAATGGTGAATTTTTTACGGTTTTGAAATCTGAATCAATGTGGGCTTATGAAATAGGCGACTACGCCAGAGCAGCACTGAAGGTAATAGCAGAGGTGGATGATGAGCAACCTGATTGAACGAGCAAGGGTCATTGCCGATGACGCAATGGGAATGGAACCAGAGGATAGGCACACCGTTACCGAGCTGATTGACCGCATCGAGAAGCTGGAACGGGTGTTGGTGGCTGCCAAGAAAGTAACCGCAATTGACGCAATTACAATTACCGATGCCAATTACTTGTCATATCTTGAGGGAGCCATAGCAGAGGTGAATGATGAGTAACGATCAATCGAATGTTGGAAGTGGGATGGTCCCTTGCCGCAAGACTTGTAGGTGCGTGGACTGTCGGATTGAAGCCAAAGACGCAGAGATTGAGCGCCAGAAGCAACTTAACATGAACATGATTGAAGAACACTGTCAGGCCGAGTTGAGGTACGAGGAGCGCATCGAGAAGCTAGAGTTAAGTGAGGAACTGGCATGGGGAATTATTGCTAACGCTTATGGTGGCGATTGGAATTTAGCATCGGGTGATTGGGTAGATGCTGCTACACGTTGGCGTGACAAGTACCTAGATGCCATAGCAGAGGTGAATTAAAATGATGGATAAATTCGATTGCGAACACATATGGATCAGTAATAGCGGCAATGGCGGGGAGCCTAAATTCACCCAAAAAGCAGGTTTGGGCGGTGGATTATTGATGCACGTTAAATGCTCCAAGTGCAATTCTCGAACATGGGTAAATGAAGACGAGTGGGAAGCACTAGCAGAGGTGAATGATGATGAGTGACCGAATCAAGATATGGATGATGATGAGTGACCGAATCAAATTAGCAGAGGCAATGGGGTGGAAACCTATGTCAAGCTATACCAATGTAGCCGGTGAGGTCACGCGATGGCGCACCCCTGACGGCGCAATGGGCCAGAGGATTGACGACCTACCTGATCCTGAGAATGACGCTAACGATGACTATGCGGTGTTGGAGTGGATGCGGGCCATCGAAGAAGAAGGGTTAGACCGTGACCTATTGCACATGCAATTTGCGTCACAACTTGTCCATCAGTACGAGTACCAAATAGGCGACTACGCAAGAGCCGCATTGAAGGTAATAGCAGAGGTGAATGATGATGAGTCTGATTAAACGATTGCGTAAACCGATTGGCAATGATCTACATAATTGCTGGATACAGCGTAAGGAAGCCGCAGACCGCATCGAGAAGTTAGAGATTGAAAACGCTAAACTTACAAATTATATGCACCGCGTACAGGATGCAGTAAAGAGCTTTGAACTGAATAAAGCCATAGCAGAGGTGAATGATGTTACCGGGCGTTCAACCGACCCAGAATCCGATCCTGATTCTTGATGATGATTTCGTACTGAGCTTCAAGGGTCGCAATGCGGCGATCGTACCGGTTGCTCAGATCAGGATGCTCCCTGATGTGCTTGTTCATGGAAGACTCAACCATGTCAAACCTTCTGATCAGTGATGCAGCTTGTGTCCCAGTGTATGGATCTGGTCGAGCAAAAGACTGCCCAAAGGGAGTATTAAATACCAAAGCAACACCACCACCAGAGCCGATAATGCTGCTGATGACAGCAATAAGAACAGGATTCCATTTGTGTCCATCACGCTTCTCAGCATACGCCTTGTCGTTCATACATTTAGCCCAAGGGAAAAATATCCCTAATCAGATTCCATTAGGATCTGTGCGATCCTCTCTGCTTTTGATTCTACTCTTATGATGGCATCGGTGTTGTCCTGTACATCTTCCTCAATGGCAGCGATATGGCTGGCAGGGACGATACCTGCACTCAGCAGTTGTTCGGCGACCTCTTGTGCAACCCAGAACTGCGCCGCCATCAAGGCTATAGCCACACCTCCTCCGGTCAGGAAGAACAGAATTATTGCTTTCGGTGTCAGATTCATTCCTCGTCCTCATCCAGTAGTGCCTGAAGTTTTGCGCGTTTCTCGTCACTCAGGAATGGTTGCTGGACCACTTCCCGCGTAACCTGTCGTGTTGGTTGCCGTTGCACCAACTGTTCGAGGTGATCTATTCTCTGGTCGTAGTCGGCTTGCATTGCTATCTGTTCATCGCGCCACTCGTAATCCTCCTCAACGATTACCGCTGCCTCGTAGACCGGTGCAAAGTCGTGTGCAGATCGACACTCATCCTCGGAGGTAAACTCATTGCGGATCTCGGTGTTGCACATCGCAATCGCGGCAAGCTCGTACTTGCCGGCACTCAGGTAGAACTCAGCCAAGCACCCCCAGTTGGGTGTTAGCTTCTGCTTTGAGAATAACGGAGTTGACCACTGAGTTGATCCAAGACAATCTCGAATGTCCACATCACCCAGTCCATTGGAAAGTGCTAGCGCACGGTTGCTACCGGTACTCATGTTGCCCCCGGTTACGTCACCCGCTGTCTGGTTGTTCATGTCGTTGGATTGAGTGACATCACCACGATCGTCATCCGCCCATACCGGGTTAACAATCATGGCAACAAAACAAAGCACCAGAATAACCACAATAATGTAAGCGGTATTTTGGATTATCCATCGATAGATATTCTTCATTTTGAACCTCCAGCCTTCCACTTCTCAAATCCACGAACACCCATGTAGGTGAGTGCTGGAGAATACAGCAGCATCAGGACAGACCACTGGAATGTCCACGGCATAATCAGAACCGCGCCGAAACTAAGTCCTGCCTTTGGCAGTGCGGTCAGCAATGCATAACCGAGTCCAGCATAGAAAGACTTTCGTGCAATCGCAGGTCTGGTTCTCTTGGTGTACAGATCGTTCTGGTGTAACTCAGCCTGTACTGTGACCTGTTGTGCCTCAAAGATGCGAGTCTCAGCTTCGAGTTCGGCTTGCTTAAAAGCACTCTCATTGGTTGCCATCTGCGTTCTGAATGCATGGTCAAGTTCCTTGGCAAGGTCTTTGTCGGTGACTAGTTCGGAAATAATATCGCCGCCCTTGTCAACAATCTTGGACCACAAATCACCTAGTATTGGAATGCCCATTATTACCCCTTCCTATATAAAAGAATTTTACTGGCGAAGCTCGCGTCCTGTATGCCGATGTTATCGTGCGTTGCGTTCCTGTCGTTAGGTTCTACACGCCAGCCGAACTTGATGTTCAGGTGTCTCTCAGGATTCCAGATGTGAATAAATTCAAAACCCGATTGCAAACCCTGCCAAGCAATAAACCAAATATTTTTTTTGCCAAGGTTGCGAATAATATTTATGTCGTAACGCTCCATGTAGAAGTTGGTTTTGTACTCCACCTTCTCTGGAACTATGGTGAGATCCAGTAGCTCGTACGATCGCAAACCATTAGCGGGATTGCGGACAGCATGGTACTGGTAAAACTCTTTGAAGGTATTGCCGCGCGAAATTACCCACCAGTTGGGCAGACTGTTGTTGCCATTTCCTCGGTTTTTTCCCTGCCAGTCTTCAGGATTGGCCCAAGGACGGGTCCACCACGGTAAGTCCTCGTAGTCGGTATTCCTGTACGGATACAGCAGCGGGATCATCACAAACCCTAACAGTGCGGTCGGGATTTTGATGGCGATCATGCCGATCCACAACAATATGAAGATTGGTAAGCGGATCATTTCAACACGTTTTCGCGTTTCAGTTTGAATTTATTCACACTAATCTCCTCACGCCCAAAAGACGCTTACTCTGATACCGCGAAACCTTAACGGTGTCAGACTGGTTGCCACCAAGAACCTCGATCAGATCACCCGATCGACCGGCATAAAAGCCGACATGTCCCGGTGCCTCAATAACCTCTGGTCCGGGTTGAATACCTTTTCCGCGCTTGAGAATTATGATGTCACCGCGGACTGCATCATCCAGAGAGATTCCATAGCCTACCGTTAACCAAGATCTTGCCCGGAGGTTCTTTGATCTGGGCAGTCTCATTAGCCACGTAATGTAGTTCACAAATGCAGAGCACCATGGAACCTCGTCGCCTTCGGGCCAATCATTATCAAGCTTCAGCATTGCCAGAATCTGCGGGTTGTCAACAGATCCACCGACCTCTTTAATGCCGGTGAATCGTTGTGCTAAATCGAATGCGTTCATGCCAGAGTCGCCGTTCCACCCATGAAGTGCCATGCAGCGTTGGTGAATAAAAGGTCGGCACTGTCGCCAACATCATCAAACGTGATGGTGCTGCCGTTGCCCAGACTGGTTGGGGTCAGGGTGCCGTCGCCAGAATCTGCCGTCATGACGAGCATTTTGCGCTGTCCTGAGACTCCATCAGACAGCGTCAGAGCGTCTGTGCCTGTGGTTGCCACATGTGTGACCGCAGAGGTTACATCTACCGCTCCCGGCCCGGTGAGTGTCTGTGGTGTGCCACCAAACACCAATGCCCTTGCTGGCAGCAGCAGACTTGCAAAGATTTCAGCTATTGCCGCCTCAACATCGGTCGCAGTCAGGTTCCCGGCAGCATCCTCGACACCGATAATCGATGCGCCCTCGGCGTTCGCAACACTGGCAAGTTCAGTAAACGCATCCTCAACATTGGTAGCAGCGTAATTGGTCCCAGAATCCTCCAGCCCGATAATGGATGCACCCTCGCCAGTGGCAATACTTGCCAGTTCTGCAAGCGCCGCTTCAAGAGTCGTTGCCGTGTAGTTACCACCAGAGTCTGCGATGTCGATTAAGCCGGCCTGACCCAGTGTAGTGGTCACCGTTCCAGCACCACCGGTCCATGTCGTTGCCTCATGAATCACGGGTCCGTTAAAGGTCACAGTAATGCCACCGGCAGGAGTAATAACTGCACCTGCGGCGATGTAACAAGTGACCGTCGATGGAATGGTTACGCTTGCCGCAAAGTTCCAAGTGCCCGGTGAGAACATAAAGCAAACGGTGTTGGTGCCGACAAAGGTTAGTGCAGATGAAACCGTTCCAGCAGTTCTTGAAGAACCTGCACCAAACACCTGTAGCAGATCAACAAAGTCGTTCAGCATTAATCCAGTAACAGATCCACCACTGGCATCAACGCGACTCGATGTTGAGTTCTTTCCATCAAAGAGGGCAACGTCACCCCTGTTTATTTTTCCGCGTACGATTGCGCCCATGTCTGTTTCCTATATGAAATTGATGATCAATGTAAAACGCTACTAACTGCTTAGGCTCCCCTGAACATTGCGCTTGTGCCTTGTGTACCTTGTCCACTAATAGCACCCTCAAATGGGTCAAACCAGTATCGCCACTCTGTTGCCGGGGTAGAACTGATAGCAGAAATTCCATAAGCAGAACCCATGTGTGTAAACCGGGTTGTACCACCCGGAATCCACTCCGAATAATCCATATCTATAGCCTGATACCATGTGTCTCCAGCAGTGGTGCGTTCACGTAAGTCTACAAAAGAAGGTGTAACTTGCGCGTCAGCACCCGTTCTAGCAGCACCACTAACATTCAAAACATCAGCGTAAGAACCGGTTGCAATCAGCCTTGGAATGATAAAATCATCGGACCCCAAACGCTGCTGACCAAATGTTGTGACATATGTTGGTGTTAAACCCAGTGAGTGTGAATAAGAATGTACGTGCATGAACCTACCCTCATCACCCGGTGGTCCAACCACTGTTACCGGTGCTTCCGATCCACTGGTAGCTACTTTGTAATAACAATCAAGATTCCCTGTAGATAGCGTTGTCCATCCAGTAGGTCTTCCCGGTTGTGCCGAACCCCACATTATAAGTAAGTCACCAATACTGTGTGACGGCATATTGATTGTTGCGCCTGAAGACGCGCCTTCAGCTTCTTCTGTTGACGCAGCGCCGTTAAAGACCCACGGATCTATTGAGGGGCGACCACTAATGGGTTCAAAAAACGGAGGCGATAAATTGCCCGTCATGCTGCCGCCATTCGACCCGCAACAAACCACTGGTCAGTGTCATCCATCACTATAACCATGGTGCCGTACTGCTCGTTTATTGCAAGCGACGATGGAGTGTTGATGGTAACACCAGAGGCACCGGCAACATTTAGTGTTCCAGAACCGTACTGGTAAAACGAGACCTGATCACCAATCCCCCAACCAACATCAGCAACAGTTGGAACCGTTACTATCTGTGCCGCAGACCCGGTTGACTTCAGCATCTTGAATGCGTCTGTCAGGACGAGCGTTCGGTCACCGGAGAACTCAACAAACTGCCACCGGTTAAGTGTCGCCGAAACTGAGTTGTCTTCCCATGCAATGCAATACCAAAGGTCACTGTCAATATCATAAACGGCATGCATGTACTGGTCTTTGGTTACACTCCACGACGTTCCAGAGTTTGACCTGAGATTACCGCTTGTGAAATCAATCACGGTACTGCTGTCGCCAAAATATATATCAACTGCTTGCGCGCCAATACCATCAACCAAATGTGTGATGGTTGTTGTCTTGGTGTTCTTGGTTGTAAACAGGTGGTGGTCTTTTACCGATGGACGGGTATCACCTACCTCGAATTGCCTGACCTCTTCAGGTATATCAGGTAGTCCGCGAATGCCTTCTTGCCTGTCAAGCCGATCGGAAATATCACGCAAAGCAAACGAGGTAGTTCGCTCAACGTCGGGAACCTTGTTACCCGATATGAAGTAGGTGTCTCTAGTTGCCATTACTCAAAACCGGGGGTGTGATTGCAAAGATGAGTTTGGCAAATTCCTCGTCGTGCATGAGGTCATCTACCGCATCAGAGAATCGACCTTTGTCAAGTGCAAGACTCAGAGCATCTGCTGCTTTTTTATTTAGTGACTCTGGCTCAGTGCTAATAATTTGCAGTGCTGCTTCTGCCTGTTTTAACTCTGCTGGATCTGCGTCATTAAGACTCTCGATCAACGATAGAACTATACCCCTTGGAACAGAGGTTATTGCTTCAGCTACTTTTGGAGATCGAAGCTGCAAACTTTTTGGGTCTGTACTGCCCCTTAATCTTCCACCACCAGCAAACCCGGCTAAGGTTCCTGCAGCAACCATTAGCAGCACCTCTCCGAAACCCTTTTGCACCGAGGCAAACGGACTATTAGTTCCGCCCGGAACTGCTTGTTGGAAGTATTGCCATGCACCCGTTCCAACTAAACCAGCAATACCAAGCTTGGTCATTACGTGTCCCTTGCTGCCAGCCAGAAGTCCCTGTCTTGCTGCCAATGTCATGCTACCTCCTGCTTGAGATGCTGCTGCCCATGCTGCAGTCTCACTTGGATTATCTCCATGCAATACATCAAGTGCTACTGCTTCAACACCTGTCTCTGCTGATCTGCCAGCACCTTTGAGTAATTTTCTCCATGCATTGTTGTTTTTAACTGCGTCTTCCACAACACCCATCAAACCGGGTTTGATTTTTTCAACTTGACGAGCAGCACTAAAATAAATATCCGGTCTTGGGTTCATTATCAGGTTTTCAGCACGGCGCATTTTTTCTTCCATACCTACTGCCTGTCTACCAACAAAAAGTGAGGCAACGTCGCCACCAACATCACCGGCAGCAGTTGCTGTTGGATGCTGTTCGCGAAGCTTCGCCTCGTCGCCTTCTAGGAGGGCAAGTTCATCATCGAACCGTTCCGTTATTAGTTGGCTACCAAATAGTCCGGGGATGCTTCTGATCCCGGCACCAACCTCGTTGGTAGTAGGTCTTGGCAGATTGTTCAGTGTGCCCAAAATGTCATCGTTAAGATTCCTGTTGGCGCGACGATTGAAATCAAATTCTCCACCCGTTAGCAGTGAAGCGCCACCCTCAAGTGCTGCTTCAGTACCTGCTACACCCTGTGCCACAACCTGACCAATTCCTGCTGGCACCGAAAGAAGTGCGTCAGTAAGACCTCGTCCGGTCTGAAGACCAAATGCTGCAGCAGCACCGGGGTCGGATTCGCGCTCCTCCTTTAATTTCGTAAAGGGGTTTTCTGTTGCGCGCTCTTCCTTTAACTTCGTAAATGGGTTGCTAGTTGCCATTGAGTTCATTCCATCGCTTTTCTGCCGCGTCTAGTGCCTCATCACTTAACTCACCACCAGAAAGCATAATTTTACCAAGTTCCTCCTTGCCCATCTTTGCAATGCTTGCAACCTCCGCACCAAGTTCCTCGATTCTTTTCTTAACCTCAGGCATCAGTGCTTGTGCCTCTGGAGACTCTGCAACTGCGGTAAGCTTTTCTTGAAGATTAGTGACCTGTTTCATTGTCATCTGAGAAATGGTGGTAACTGAATCCTCAAACACTGTCGGAGAATTTGGATCAACTGCTTGCGGTGTAGGGTCCGGTTTCTCTTGTGACCCAAAGTTATCTGCAGCAGTACGAAGCTGTGTGATTGCATCTTCTGCTTGAGCAACCTGATCACCAGTCATTGGAACTTTCTTTATCCTGTTTTCGTTGAGTTCTCGCTCAAGGATATTTGCCATTAATCGAAAGTTTGCTGGTGGTTGCTTGTCCGTTGTTGGTACACGCTGATTAATCTGTCTTCGCACGGCATCAGTTGGAGTTGCATTCGGATTATCTCTTGACCACTTCGCGCTCTCCTGCGCCTCCACGGTCGCATACAGTTTGTCAATCTCATCAAATTCTGCCAGTGCTTTCATATATTCAGGTGAGTCAAACCCAACTTTCTGACCTATATTTGCTAAATTTGATTGTAGGTTTTTAGCACCCTTTGCCATTGACGCACCAAACCCAAGAAGATTGGAGGCGGCAATCGATTTACTTAATCTGACCGCAGTTAGTGCTTCCTGACCAAACGTACCGACATTAAATGCCGTTAACTCATCTTGTTGAGTTGTTGTTCTTTCTGGGTCTGGACCGAAATCAAGTCGCGGCCCAGAAGGTGTCATAGTAACGCCCTCTGGAATCATGCCATCAATACCACCAGAACCTCCACCGGGAGAGAATAGGTCCATCATGTCTTTATTTAATTGTCTGGATGCCGACATGCCCTGCTCTTTCAGGATGGTTCCAACATCAACATTCCCAGATTGAAGCATTGCCAGTAAACCTTCTGGGTTAGCAAGCATCTCTGTCAAACCCATCGGTGCCACTGCCTCTCTGCCCTGAGTAAACTCTTCGACCTGACCTTCAGGAGGCGCAACAAAGTTGGGACGGGTGCGACCACCCGGAGATGTTGTCGTTGGGCTGATACCAACCTGCCCCGACATCATGTCACTGACACGTTGCTGGGCATCGGCAACATTCTCAGCTTGGTTCAGTTGCATCTCCACAAGTTGAGCCTGAAGTTTTGCGAACTTCTTCTTCTCTTTTAGGGTGTCTGCCTGTTGTCTTGATTCTGTAAATGCCTGACCGAACGCACCGGCAAACTCACCTAGACCTTGACCTGCCATGATTACGCTCCCTTGCTGATCATACTGCCAGCAATGCCGCCGGCAGCACTACCAAGACCGGAATTTTTACCGGCATTACGTTGTGATTCTGCTTGAGCCAAACCTGCAGCAGTACTACCTGCCTGACCGAACCCAGAATTACCCTGTGCCGCACCGAATGTAGCAAGCTGAAGTGCCCGGTTTATTTCCGCGTCACCAAGTGCCCCGATTGCATTTGCAGTGGCACCGGCACGACCGACGTTTGCACCAACCAGTGCCTCGGTCAGTCCACCACCCTCCGGTGTGCTAGCAATGATATTGTCCTGTGCCCTGCCAAATTGTTGCTCGATATTATTCTTAATACCCGCAAACTGAGGCAGACTACTGACATCAAAGTCACCACTTAGAAAATCACCTGACTGCTGAAACAACTGTTCACGCAATGGGTCAGACTGATTGACTAATTTTTCTGCTAACCGGGTCTGTGAATCAATTGCCCTGTTCGCCGAAGCGTTCGACTGATTTTGTTCCTGCTTTCTGTTCTTGCCCATTTTCTGTCCTCACTCGACAGCAGACCAATAAAAGATAACCCCGTCATCGCGATCACCGTGTTTGTTCTTGAAAAGGCCGGGAACCTCCCCGACCATCGTTGCACCAATTTCTATAACGTAATTCTTTGCCCAGACATTAAACTTGGGAATGATCCCAAACAGAATGTCCAGCAAACGACCACCTTCATCATCATCAAACGCGAACCACTGGTCAAGAAACATGGTGCCAAGTTTCCTGCTTGTCTCGCCCCATGAGTCCCTGAAAAAACAGAAATGCGGGTACGCATAGTTACCAGAGACAGGACATAGCCACGCATAGCCAACACACTCATTGCCGGCAAACGCAAACGACAGGATGACCGTGTTTCGCTTCATCATGTCTACAAACTGCTGATGCGATTCAACCGTGCCCTCCCAGAAAACGATCTTCGCCAGATTCTGGTCTACCGTTCTCTGATACAGTGATCGAAGAAATATATCACTGGCATTAAATCCATCCCCTTCAGGGACAAACGGTACTATCAGTAACTCACTCGAACTCGGCTGAGTAGAAGGTTGCTGGTCCTGTTCCTGAGATTCTAACTGCTGCTTTGTTTCCATTTCCTGTATCCACCAATCGACGCTTAGTTTCACGGTCACCCGTGATTGAATGTGACTGATGAACTACCCCATCTAGGATCAGCGCGCCGGTCACGGAATCCGCATTTTGTGCATCAACATCATACTTCACAAAACGCGGGAAATGTTTTCTCGTCTGCATGGTGTAATCCTTGCTCTGGATCTCCCATGATATAGCTGTGCCTGAATCTGTCGTTACCGACTTGTCCTCGATGACCCGCAGGAACCCGGTGCTGTCACCAACAATGATCCTGTCGTTTGTCAGGTCAGCAGTAATGGCGCGGATCTCAATATCAGATCCATCGTTGTAGGTGTAGTACGCGATCCTGTTGGTCTGCAGATTAAAGGCAATGACGTTGTTGGGATACGTGAACCCGGTCGAGGCATAGCCGAAGTACAGCTTGTTGGCGAACGCGAACAACCAAGACGTACTCATGCTGGAAACGCCGTTCATGTCCTCGACGCTGTCGCCCCTGAACAAAGGTTCGAGCGAGTCCTCTGTGATCTTCATGTCATTCTGGTTCGCCAGCAGATAGATGCCGTCTGAACCCGTGTGGTAAATGCCCTTGCCAGAAACCGAGACTGCGCCATTAACCGACTGTGCGCCGGTCTTCGCATTTGTGGGGATGGGCTGGAATAGCCCACTACCGGTTCCCTGTATGTACCAGACCTCGTCTGCGTTCAGGTAGTGCGGTTGTCCGCCATGGAAAACGCCGGTCTTACCGGGCAACTGGCGCGGTCCTACCTCGATGTAGAACAGGTCGGGCCACGCTTCAGGACGTTTCGGCTTGCAGTAATACAGACGATTGTCCTTGATGATAAAGCAGGTGCCATCATAGGCAGGACCAAAAGCGAACGATCCCAGAGGCGGACGGTTGTTGTCTGTCGCCAGTACCTGACCGAGTCCACCATCAGTGGTTACCGAATCAAAATATCCGAGCGGGGTAGTGTAGGTTGTCATTGTCTTGACCTCCGCCAGTAAACCGTTTCGTAAGTACCCTCTTCGGGGATGTCTCGTTGCGGAATAATGTCAGGACTGAAGGTTGGTTCTGCATCGGTTTCCTCTATCAGCCGATCAAAGAACTCCTCCCAAGTATAAGTATTTTCTGTGCCGTGGGTGTTGTCGGTTGTGGTGAATTTATAACCGGTGCCGGCAATGTATGTTTGGTCTGCTTCCCACTGATGTGCCACTCCATAGTCGTAGGCATTTGCTGACGGGATCTCTGCCTCAAGATAATAAATACTGCCACCAGCAAGTGACCGATAGATCCTTATGTGCGTGACCTGAGAGTCTGTGGCATCTGTCATGTCAATCGACAACGACTGGCTTGATAAACTAACCGAACTGCTTGCGGCAGGACTGGGGTTGCTCTCGGCAACGATGGCAGTTCCAACCTTTCTGACATACGTGTATCTGGCGTTATATTCGCCGGTCAGACTGTCTCCATGACCCGTGCTTAATACAGGTGCAACGGTCGGCGCATCGATACCCCACTCGTTCTGTTCGCCAGAAATTATCCTGACCCGGTCAGTGCCATTAAGCGCAAAGATCTGCTTGGTGTCATCATTGAATGCGTTGTACTGCATTGCTGACCACTGCGCCGATGTCATTACCGAGGTAAGAGATACCTCGTCCTCATAGATGTTGGTGCCAGCAAAAACAAAACGGGTGCCGTCCATCTCCTCAATCAGGTAGATGTCGGTCTCGATCGCAGACCCATTAATCTTTGAAGACCCATCACGCATATACGCCTTGCCGCGTTGATCGATTCTCAGGTTCTTACACCGCACCATCTCGCCCGATGATTCAGAACCGTCTGCCCTCTCTCCGGGCAAGTCCGAAGCATCCCACGATACGTTCAGGTTGCCTGATGGATTAAATACACTTGTCATGGGTTCACCGCAGGGTAAGTGTCTGGCAAGCGCGGATGACGATGAGTTCGCACTGCGCCACCTCCCTTGGTTGTCAGTCTGTAATCGTGATCTTGATACCAGTTACGTCGATACCGTTTCGCGTTGAAGATTCCAACCCGGTAGCGTTTCTGCCAGTAAGCAGCAAGCGACCTGATCCTGCCGTCTGTGTTTGCACCGTATGCTCTGGACACAACACCGTACCGAATGTACTTTTTCAGAAACTGTGGAAAGTCACCTTCATCCCAAGCTTGCAAGACATCGGTTGGATCTACTGTGTAAATCAGGAACATGTTGTTGGTCGTGTCTATGATGTCGTAAGGCACACCCGAACTATCAGAATCAGTACTACCCTCTCGAACCGCAATCGTTCCGGTAGTAACGTCCTCAGTATCATCGGCTATGTACCATGCCGGGTCGTTGTCGTTAACATCCAGCTCATCGACAAACGATACCGCAGGTCGTGGATACAAAATGTAAGCGTCATCAACATCGTCAACCTCGTAATAGCCGATCGGTTCACCACTGGTTGTGATGTACGACGGGTCCGTACTCTGGACGCGCTTTTTCGACAGCGCAGTAATCGGCTCTTCATCATAGGCAATAAACTTCAGTGCTCGCATGTTGTCGGGGAATCGCATGGTAATGACATCACCGGGAGTTAACCCCATGAATGCCTCCCAAGGCTGAGTCCAGTGAGCACCGTAATCTGAAATGTTTGCCGTGAGACCGGTGTTAACCTGTGTCTCCCAACGATGACAAATTACAGTTTCATCGTGCCGACTAAGACACTGGTTCGGGGCATCCGTACCACTTGGCAAGTGTTCAAATTCCCAGTCATGCATGTACGAGAACTGGTACACACCCGGAACACGTTGCACGGTAAAATCCTCAAGCACTTTTGTCTTGTGCTGAAAATCTTTCTGTACGTCGTTGAACAGGTGTCGCAGAAACTCGTCACTCCAAACCTTCGCAGTTGGATCACGAAGGAGGCGACGAATTTTGACTAGGTCATCACCCCAACTCATTTCTTCTTGCTCACCTTTTTCTTGGCTTTCTTCTTAGCCGCAGGTGGTGCTTTTTCGGGCTTGTCAAAATGCTTATCAAGTACGTCGTGAAGCATGTTGTATTCGCCCCTTGCAGCTTCTGGTAACTGACGAGGAATTTGCGGGTGCCAGTAGTCCATGAATGCCTTCACGCGAACAAGGATCTGTGTTTCGTTACTCATGTTGTCTCCGTTGGATACGGTTCTTTGTTGGTGCGGAATCTACTCCGCAGTTGTGGTGACTGTTCAAACGCTTCTCTCAGTCCAGCAGCATCGAGGTACAGATCATAATTCTTCTGCGCCTCTTCTGCGTCACCTCTCGATGCCCAGTATTCCGATACAGCAAAATGCACTGCCGCGTACTGGAAGTCTGATTTCAGTTTTATCTTTGCATTATCGTCGGCATACTCAAGTGGAATTTCAACGATAGTTAATTCAAGTACATCACTCGATGCCGATGGTTTCGGGTACACACAAATCGTGTCTGAACCCACTGGAAAATACGCGCGAGGTTCTGCCGATGAAACCATCCACCGCGGATCGTAAGCAGACAGTTTTAGTATGCCGGTTTGTTCCAGCCTGTACTTTTTGCTGACCAACCAAACGTCAGTGATCCATCCCATGTAACCAGTGTTCAACTGGAATCGATACAGCAACTGGCTCTTGCGAAGCGGAATAAAATACTGTCGCTTTACCGACCCTTCCAACATCGCGAGTTCCTGAATTGCGTCGTTGATGGAGTCACGAATCGGCGCTATACCTTCTGCCGTATCAGTAAAGACATCCGGTGAATCTGGGTCTTCTCCGATGTATTCCAGCACTTTTCGTTCTAGGGCATGCATAAGCTACTGATTTCCTTGGTTAACATAGGGGTTGCAATACTCTATCATTTCCCTGATAATCACTACTCACCTGCGAGGAACAAGACATGGCTCTTAAATTCCAAATGATTGCACCCGGACTTTACCAGACTGGCAACCAGCAGTTCCAGATCATGTTCAACAATGAATCAGGACTATGGCAACTACTGCAACTCGACTCTGAAAATGATTACGAGTGGTGCCAATCTTACGCGCTACTTCGTGATGCCAAGCAAGGCGCGCAGTGGATCGTAACCCAAAGAGTTAACGACAAGCTGCGAGGATAAAGACATGAAACAGACCTTCGAATACTGGCTCGACGCTCAAGAGGAACAATCATGAACCGCACAACAGTGTACACACCAGAAGACTCAATGATCCTTTGCCGCGCCATAAAACATGGCTGGCAATCAACCAAGGTTCTTTCCGAAATGATTGCTGACGATCACACCGATTTTGTCATTATGCTTGATCGTGAAATCGGCAAAGCAAACGATAAATACGAACTCAGGAGGTAAAAAAAGACTCTCACCGGGCGCAGCATGGATAGGGCACCCTGCGTTTTACGGTTCCCCGTCCGGTGAGGGTCAGTCCTGTTTACCACCCAGAGATACTTTCACCCTGTCTTTCAATAATTCTTCGTTGTCTTCCAGATACTGCAAATATGTGCTGTGACTTGTAATGCTGGGTTCGCCGATATGACCCAGACGGTATGACCCATCCAGCCAGATCTTGATCCCTGCCTCTCGCGCATTCACGCAAAAGTAAATGTCCTCACCGCAGTTCTCAAACTTGAAGTACGGATACTCGAGTTTTTCCAGAACCTCGCGGCGCATCAGGAACGCACCAAAACCAACGGCATCAACCTCGAACACTGCCTCTGGCACTTCCAGTAACGGGTAGTGCTTGTACTTGTCAGGGTCGTTGTCCTTCACATACGCCACCGGCAAAATGCGACCGGTCCTGCAGTAGTAAAGAGCCGACACACAATCGACATCGTGCCGCGCCAGATACACCAGCATGTCGGGATTGAATACGTGATCGTCATCCAGCCACAACAGGTGTGTGAATTTATTACCGGTGTGCGGGTTGGTCCTGTCAACGCTATTACGTGCCAGTTCATTGCGCGCCCAGTGAACTACCATTCGTTCGACGGTGCCCATCTCGTAAACCTTGATACCGTGCATCCATGAGTAGGCAATCAGGTTCGCCACAGACCGGGTGAACTTGGCTGAGACCTCGTAGTCGCCACACGGTGTGACAATCGCCACCTCCATGTTCTTGTAGACCTTACGATCGGCCTTTGATGGTTCCCAGAATCCGCCACTCATTGTTCTACAACCGGTGGATCAACGAGATCATCATCATCGAGCCACTTCCAGAATAACGGGTGCTTGATTAGCTGCGCCAGCTTCTCAAAGAAACTCAGGTTGGTCGGGCCAATCTTTGCGCCGGCACATTTCGGACAACCATGGTGTTCTTTAATGTCCCATTTCGACACCACCGTTGCACACAACAGGCACCGGTAAAACATCATTCCCTTACTCATTCCCATCCCCTATCTTACGGAAAGTAAACCTCTGCTCCCAGATGAAGTTTCGCATGTGCTTGGCACAGAATGCCAACACTCTGGGAACCCTTAGCATCCAGTTGTACTGCGTGAACGGCACCTGCCGGTAGTCAACCATCCGTAGCGGCACCGTTTGTTCAATTGACTCAGCCCACGTATTTGTGCCGGAGCTGTATCCGACAATACCGTGAAAACTCAGCGGAGAAAATACCGTCAGGTGATCCCTGTAAGTCATGGCAGAATCACTGCTGGCATCCGGTACGTTTATGTACAGGCTACCTCCGGGTTTCAGAACCCTAGCGCATTCACAAAAGGCATCCCACCAACCGTCGATGTGCTCCAGAACATGGTTCATCACTATCTCATCGGCGCAGTTGTCTGCCCATGGATATGGGAGCACCTCAAGATCCCAGTGCTGGTCTGGATTGCCGTAAGCATCGACGTTCCAAAACCCGTCGAGCTTATTAGTTCCGCACCCTAAGTTTAGGCGCAACGGTTGATTAACGATTCCCATCTTTCCCCTACCTTTTTCCAACTGAGAATGCGTGTCTTCGCTGCCCGTTTGATCATCTTGCGATGCAGCTTTTCATTCTCTAAAACAGTGCAAGCGTTTCTCACCATTTCAACGATATGCACCATGTAATCGTTGGTCATAAATTCTGTCAGCATGCCGTTCTTTTTATGCTTGACCCATTCAGGTGTAGCACCCATGCCGCCGGTTGTGATGATCGGTGTTCCGCACGACAGAGACTGCAGCACAATGTTCGAGCAGATCTCTGGAAAGCAGGTAGGCATGATCATTAAACCGGCCTGACCCAGTTGCTGCGCGAGTTCTTTTTGTGGCACCGGATCACACCATGTTACCGACGATGAGTCAGTATCGTAACCCAGTGCAAACCCGTACTTTAGCGCGCGGTTGTGATCGTAATCACCCTCGCCCGGATGCAGAGACTCACCGGTATAAGCATGCAGTCTCAGCCCCGGTCTTTTTATCCGTTCGCGTATGCAGTCGAAAATAAACTCAAGCTTGTCGGCACCGCGGTTGCCGGCAGATGCAAAGATCAGGTAATCCGGATCCTTGTCGCGCGGGTGGAAAATTGGCGACACCCCGTTCGGGATGATCACTGACTTCCCTATATCCCTGTAGAACGCTCTCCAGACGCGCTCACCGTACCGGGACATGAAGACCGTAGCATCAAACCCCCTGATCGTCTTCGGCTCTGGTATGAACCCTGAGTGCGGCAGATCGTGGGTCCAGAGTATCCTCGACTTCGCCTTCACCTGCGGATAACCATCCCCGGTGCCCCTGTTGGTCACCAGACAGTCGTATTCGCCGTATGCCTCATGATCCCAGTTGACCCCGTGCTTGGTGAACCCGGTGCATTCAATGTCCGATATGACCGTGACCTTGTGTCCGCGCCATGCCAGATAGTCCGACACCTTGAACAGAGATCCAACCCTGCCACCGCGCCCCTTACGCTCAAGGTCTTTGACTGTGTCTAAATCAGTCGAGAAATCGTGGAATAAAATACGCATTTTGCCCTCCTATCGGCATGCGAAATATATCAAAGAAAAGTGCTGGAAACCCTTGCAACTCTCTATCATTTCCCTGATAATAACCCTACTGACCACCTGCGAGGAAATACCATGAAAGCATTCAACAAAGGCGACCTAGTCACCTACATCAAAAACTGGGACCGAAAGGGAACTTTCGTTTACCAAGACTTTATCGTTTACTCCTGCGGCATGAAAGAAATGATCCTGACCAACCCGGTTACCGGTGAACAGGAAGGACGCACCTTCCGCGCAAATCGCGAAGTAGATATGTACGGCAACGAGATATTCAACTCAGGAACTTGGCCGCGACTTAGCAACGAGAAAGCAATCGAAGTTACCTTGGAAAAGGCCGAAGCATTTCTAGCCAATGAGGTAGTAAGACTGACACGCTGTATCGAAAACAACTCCGAAGAAAAAGGTTACTGCGATTCATTACAACGCGACCTCGACAACCACCATGCACCAAGAGCAATTAGCTACGACGATGCAATAGCTGAGTTGGACAAAAAGTTTGCAGCAAAGAGAGCCGCACAAACCTCATAAACCTGCTAGGAGAAAATCATGAGCAACTTCAACACCAACGATGAACACGACATCCTGACAAAGATGTACAACCTGATGGACGAGAACGTCAACGTCGCCGGCAAGCGTGAACTTGAAGCGCTGGAAAACAAATATCCAGAACTCTATCAAATGATTTTAGAGGACGAGGCTATAGCAGACGGCACTGCATACTTCCCGAATGATCGCGAAGACTTCGGCACCGACATCTAAAACAGGAGGTGATGCAAAGATCAGGGGCACCCGGGGAGGTGCCCCTTTTCTATTGTGCCTATTGTGCCTATTGTGCCTAGAGTGCCCTTACGAACACTGCTGCAGTCGTGTGGAACTGCGAACTAGACGATGCCGTTACCGCTGCTGCCATAAAGCCAAAGGCTTTTGCGACTGCAGACGATGCCGACGCAGCAGTAGGAGTAACACCCCACTCTGCGTTGATGACATTGTACGTCGTACCCGCAACACTCGATCCTGCCGAGCTGTAGATATACGCACTGGAACGGTAACCATAGACCTGCAACAGACCGTAAGCGTCATCTGCAATATCGCTGTCTGCGATTCCTGCATAGGCGTTTAAGGCCGCTGTCGTTGCCTGTGTTACACGAACACCATCAGCACTTGCGCCGGTATCAAAGACAAGATGATACCCCGCGGTCGCAGTGGACCCGGATACATTCTTGGCAACGATGTAGCACACTTCTGCGCTTGCGCGCGAGATACGTTTGAACAACATATCGTTGTACTCCTTTTGTGACTGACGATCGCCCTACCCGACCCGTTTTGTTAGAGTGGTTGATTACGCGACGATAGACTGACTCGTTGCATAAAGGGCACCCTGCTTACGCAGGTTTGAACAAATGGTATTACCCATGAACAAGATCTTGCTCGTCTTCGCAGTCTGGTTCTCAGGCTCAACGAACGGTGTCGTAACAACATCGGTCTCTGAGTCGATAATCAGTTTGAAGAACTTCGTGTTCAAGAAGGCGGCATTACCAGTTGTGATCGAAGTCGTACCAGAGTCGAGATCAGGAATAACCTCATCCCAAACGCAAGTAGCTCCACGCAGCTTGATGTTGTCAAAACCCATGTCCGCCAACGTAGTGTTGGAGTAACGAACTTTGTCATCGAGTGCGTTCTCGTAGGTCTCGTAAGTAACCTGATCCATCGGGATCAAGTTCGGAGAACCACCAGAACCTCTGCTGCAGTAGTTGTACATACGACGCAATGCAACAACCAGACCCTTGTACGTGCTTACGCTTAACGCGAAGTCGTTACCAGTGTCAGCTGAACCACTGTTTGCAACAGCAGTGTGATGTCTCCACCACGACTCGTTGGTGCTGTCGATGTTACCTACATTTCCGCCGGTAGTCGGATCAAGCGTATTGTCTTTACGCAAGAACCAGAACAAAGGATTGAGATCCTTCGCACTGTTACCCGGAACGAAAGTCGTACCCGAAACGGTGCCGCGCAAGATCTGAGTATTTAACTCTTCCCGCATCGACATCTCGGCTTGCATGATCTTGCTTTTCAACAGACCAATGATTGCCGCCTCACCGGAGTTCTGACGCTCTTCCTTGCGAGAGATAGAGATGGTTCCACCCAACTCTGCCCACTCGTAGAAAGCGGTAGTCATACCGTCTTGAGGAGTCGTGTCCAACGTGTCGTAGTCTGAGTAAGACTTAACCGTCGAGTTAGTACCGTACATGAGCGGAGCACGAATGCGTTCCCCACCGTTCTGGTAGTCAATACCACCCATCGATCGCATCGCTGCCAAGAAGGCAGAATCTTTGAAGATGTTATCAAACAAAGTTCCTGATCCAACGTAGGCATCCAACGTCGTGGTCAATAACGCATCATAGTAGACTGTGTTAGTACTAGGTGCGCTTGTGTCGCCGACAGTAGCCATAATTTATTTCCTTAAGTTAGCTACCCACCGGACCTATGCCCCGACTCTTCAGTTGAGATTTTGCAAAATCAACTGCTTCGTTGAAAGACAGTTTTCCGGTTGGCTTAGATGACGTTTCCAGAGTCGCCCTGTTTGCCCCCGGCACTACCGAACCTTCCTTTCCTGTTTTCAAACGCTCAAGCGCTCTTGCCGTCGCCCTTGCTTCCAACACTTCACTTGGTACTGACATCCGGTACAAGAGATCAGGGTCCGCCGCTAAAGACGGGTGTGCCTGTAGAGATGAAATCATCTCACTCTCATACGTTCGCCAATCCGGGTTGTTGGAATCAAGATACGTTTCGACGTTCTGCTGCTTCAGGTCTCGGACCTGATTAACCAGTGGCTGATATTGCTGCTGGAGGTCGCCCTCTAGCTGAGAACGGATATGGGTGACAACATCGTCCCAAGATTTCGGACTGAACTCAGTCTGTCCCTCTTGAGGTTGCGGTCCACCGTTCACCAACGTCATGCCATGTTGAGCAGCAAGTTGCCTCATTGTACCAACGGGGTCTTGCGAATATGCACTGTAAGCATCGATTGCTTGCTGATTATCACGAATGCTCTGCATGCTCTTTGTGAACTTGCCTTGCATCTGCTTGTACGCAGCAACCAAGTTTGGATCATGCTCGATTGATTTGGGATCAAAAAACGACTCACCTTGTGCCACTTGTAGATCAGGTCCATTGCTGGTTGTCTGGTCTGGGCTGATGGATTGTCCTTCGTTACCCACGGGTGCAGCGGCAGTTGTCTCAGAGAGGTCTGCTGGTGCTGCTTGTCCGTTAGCTTCGTTGGGTTCCATTTACTGCTCCACTTAGTGCCATCCTATTACAGCACTATCTCGCTTTCGCGAAATTCTTTACCAACTACTCCAACCCTTTCCATACATCTCAACAACGTCGCGTTCCTTCATTACTTTCTTGCGATGCTGTTTGCTCTGTATGTGGGTCTCTAAGTTGTCATCGTAATATACTTCAAAATCTGGATGTACCACGTATGGTGCTACAATTTTCTTCGTAACACCACCGCAATGTTCGCACTCTGGCAGGTTATTGCGATCTGCAACAGACCGGGTTGCCTCGGTGACCTCTTTGCAGGAAAGACAGCGGTAGGTGTAAATCATTGAGCACCACCACCGTTAGCGTTGCCACCACCGGCACCACCTGCCATTCCCATGATCTGGGCGATTGGGTTATCACTGGGACCACCACCCTGCTGCCCCGGTGCCTGTACTTCACCGCTCTGGATCTGCTTGCCCAGAGCAATCATACCCTCAACAAAACCATCGTCCTCGATATGAAATAGCTCCGCGAACTGCTTCACAATCGCCGGCTGAGTCAGGATCTGCGGGAACGGAATCACCACCTGAGACAGGAACGCCGTCAACTGCGCGCGCTCAATGTCAGGCAATCTGGGCTGAGTGGCACCGACATTTACCGTGTACTCAAACTCACCCTTGATCTCTTCGTAGTCCTGCTTCCTGACCGTTGCCCATTCCTCGCCCTGAGGTCCGGTGATCTTTACAGCCTCGTCACCATTGATATGGAACTGCACCAGCATGTCGAGCTTGCGCGCAACATCTTTGACGAAGTCCACCACCATCGACATGCGATCGCCTTCGCGAATACCCAGACGCGCATCCAACAGTCCTGCCTCAGTAGCACTATCTGCACTGGCAATTCCACGAGCAATGTCAGGCGTACCCATAGCCTCGACAATGTCGTTGCCAAGCTCGCGGATCTCCATCATGTTTGCCTGATCCAGCGGCGCATCCTTGATGGGAGTAATTGCACCGTTTGCCATGACACGAATGATGGTGCCATCATCACCGACCTCTAGTTTCTCAAGCTCAGTGTGCTCATCCTCCAGCTTCGTGACCACAACCTCGTACTTGCGATTGAATCGCTTTCTGTGCGTCATGATCATCGACCTCGACAACGACATCTCGCGTTGTGGATCGATTGCATTAAAGACCGGCGGGATCGGATATGGACTCCGATCCCTCAACGTGAAACGCAAAATTGAGAACGAATGCTCTTCAATACCGGGGGGCATACTTCTGGGTTTGATAAGAAGATCAACGCCATTTTCAGCAAGCATTAACCATTCTTCTTTTTTCAAGTCGTATATTTCCCAGATGTCGAGAATGTCCTCTTCATCGTTTTCCTTCGTTGCAACGAACCGGGAAAGCCCATGCTTGGGTTCTTTATCGTTGGATTCCTTTTTCTTTGCCTTGACCTTTTCCACGGCAGCACTATTCAACCTTGGGTCATCCAGTGCTTCTTGTTTTGTCATTTGCGTATGACAACCCAACCAACTCCACTCGTTTTTCAGTGGGCCGGCATCCGCATCCCAACGAAAATCATCGGGGTGTACACGTTCAATTTCGTAGCGTTCGTTGACCGGAATCTCATCCGGGTAAATCAGTGGCTCGCCGGTTTCCTGATCGGTCAGTTCCTTACCATCTTCATCAAGGATTGGCTCGCCGGCATGTGGGTGCTCTTCAAGATCAGAGGCTCGACGGGTTTTGATAACACCGAATGCAAAGTGTGCATCCTGAATTGACAACCGGGCTTTTATCTTCAACTCCAGCTCGACCTTGAGGTAATTCAACATTGCTTGTCGAACCGTTCCGCGCCGTTCCATCTCGATGATGTTCTCGACACTGACCTCGAAAGACTTCTTCACCTTGACGTAGAAATACGGATCGACCGAATACAGTTTCGGCAACTGCGCTTGCAGGTGTGAATAAATCTTGTTGATGTTTATCCACTCACCCGCGGGAACACCGGGGTTGTTCTGCCCCTCAAAGTATTGGATGCCAGTGTCAACTTTGAAAGCGTCTTTCCACTTCTTGTGCGCCTCATGCGCCTCCTGAAGTCTGCCTTCCCATAGTTTCTGTAAGTCTTTCTTCGCCATTACCGAATTTTCCTGTACGCGGCATCAACGGACATCCCGTGACGTTTTGCGTATTTCTTTGCCCTGATAAGTCTTTCGCGTTCTGCCCTGAAACTGCCCTGCGGCATCTGCTCTACCTTCCTCGGTCTGATCGGTCGTGCCATACACATGTAACGAAAATCATCGTAAACATGGTCTTCCTGATCGGTATCTACATCGTCCGGGTTCTTCTTGCTCTCAACCATGTTCGGCATCGTGCGCCAAAACCCCTTGCACGTATTGAAGATCTGAACCTGCGGTTCTTCGTTAGTTATCTCGCCGGTATCATCATCAACAACCGGCATCAGCTGCAGTCGCTTGTGGACCTGAAGCTTGCCGTGCAACCGATCATTATCGGCCTTCGTGAAGTGTACACCAGCACGGGTGAAATCTTCCTCGATCGTCATGCCCTGTGCTTCTTTCTTTCGGAACTCAGGTCTGGGATGCCAGATCGATGGATCAGCAACTCTGCGTCTGATCTTCTCGTTGGCAGCGCGCTCCCGCAACAAGATCCCCTCGGCGACCTCCCAAGCTTGCAGTCGCAAACCCTGAAGACTGTTCTCGCCCTCTTCCCCCAGTTCCTCCCGCTTGCACCCGTACCACTCTCGATACCGGTACAGCACGTTGTCGTAATCTACCGCGTACCAACCAACCGAGAACGGACTCGAATAACCCCAGTCAAGAACACAGTAGCGTTCCCACTCCGGTGGAATATCAAACGGTTCGCACCCATGAATCATCTGCGACAATTCGGTGAATACCTGACCCTCGAACGCATCCCAGATGCCGTGCCGAAGTCTCTTCCTCTCGATCTCCGGTAGCGACTCAAGCCGCGCCAGATACAACGGGTCGTTGTCAAACAACGTCGGGTTGTCCTCGATCGTTGCCGGCACAAAAACCCGACTCAACCCGGAGTACGGATCGTGATGCGTCTTCAGTGGTCGAACGTCAGGCTGGAATCTTTCCTTCACCCAGTTGTGACCAATGCCGCCCGGATTCGTTGTCGCAAGAATCTGAACCGGTATGTCCGGGTCTGTCGATCGCAGTCGCGAGAATAAATACGTGTACTGCGTGATCGTGAACTGCGTCAACTCATCTATGCCGATGCAGTGATATTCCTTGCCCTGATAATTGTATTTGTCATTCTCATGCTGCATGTGACCAAGATCGATCACAGCTCCACTTGGGAACGTCCAACGCTTGTCAGTGGTTTTGTATTTGCCCCCTAGACTAGGGTAAAGACGAAAACACCGATCGATGATTTCCTGAAGCTGCGGGAACGTCCGCCTGATCAGAAGACCATGGTAAGTCGGTTTGTCGATATGCCGGGTTAACGCCGCAACCAGACAGTCAGTTTTACCCGGACCCGCAGATCCGCCAAATAGAACCTCGAACTCGTTTCGCTTCAGAAATTCGTTCTGCGCCCCAACGTGAGGAACCCATGCAAGAGCGGCACTCATTTCTTCGCGTCATCGTCCTCTTTCGGCTCTTCCTCGCGCCCAACCATCTTCAGCACGTTGTCATACTGCTCTGGTAGATATACTGCCGGCCCATTCAGCTTGTCCGCCTCACCACCTTCTGTGACAGAGATGGTGCTCTTATCCAAGAATAACTTCGATGCCGCCAACCGATCCCGGCGCGGAGCATCAATGTCGTATGCCATCCGACCAACGACCTCGATAACCGGCATGCCAAACTCTTTTGCCAGATCCTCGGCGACCTTCTGAATCTGCTTCAGTTGCCTGACCGATAAAGCCTCTTTTTTCGGCCCAGAGTTAGGTCGTGCTCCTCCTCGACCGTCTTTTTTCTTTGCAGCGACCATACCTCACCCCGTTTTGAATAAGTTTGAACAAAATCAGGCTAAGAATAACAAAAATGTAGGTGGATCATAGACCTACGTCGTAAGTTGTTGGTTTTGAACGCGTTTTTTGTTCAAAAATTGCGGTTCTCTGAACTCGGCAGTACCCAGTACCGGGGGGGGCTAACCCCCTCCCCCACGGGGTCCATCATTATGTGTGTGTGTGGGCACCCATCAACCAGCAGGTCACTCGACCCCAGCTCTACCTCGGAACACTCATCCCCATCCCTGTATCTGTTCGCGCATCCCGCGCAGATCCTGTGGATTACCACGCAGATCCACCAATTAATTGCAGGTATTTACAACTATTTTGCCCTGTGTAACTGGTTGATTTCTATCCATGTACGTTATTCTGTATGCCTGATTTAACGTACATTTGTCTGTTAGTAAACATACACTTACTTGTGATTAATCAGTAACCTGATACATTTGACTCTCACCTGCGAGGACATAGACATGAACATCAACCAAGCAATCACCGAATCACTCCGCGACTCAACACGACGCATCACCATCGAGCGCCCAGAGTTTGCACCGACTGATTCACGCCGCTTCAACAACTACGTCGTTAAGCAAGATGATCTCGGTTACTTCGTTAAGCCCGGTCGAGGTGGTGGTTACAAGTGCTACGTCACTGGGTTCAACACCATCGAACTGTCCTCTGGCAACCTGTACGTCTTCAACATCACACCACACTGGGAGATGCAGTCATGAGATCAATGGTCTACAGCAACACAGCAAAACCCAAACGCCCAGTCTGCCCACGTTGTGAGAAGAAGGGCATCAGCATCTGGCACGGTATCGAGAACTGGCAGGGCATCACAGACTTCCAGTCACGCAACTGCAGGTACTGCGGTTACACCGAGATCCAGAACTATGTATTCAACCGTGACTTCAGTGGCACTTGGGTAACCGACACCGAACGCATGGAGTCATACAACGGAGGTACATGGTCATGAGGCAAACACGCAAACACCTACGCAGCATTGGCGTCAGGACTGGTGCTGGTCACTACGTGTACCGCAAGGGACTTGTTCACCCAACAATACATATCAGCGAAGACGGCACAATCACTCGCGCCGACACTGAACTACATCTCTGCAATGCAATGACCGTTGCCGAAGCATACCAAGCACTTAACCTGCGAGGATAAGAACATGAACAAGCACATCCCAATACCGTGTCCATTCTGTGGCAACGTACCTGACCACAATGACACCAGACTGGGGCTGCTAGCCTTTGGTGTTACCTGTCGTAGATGCGGTGCTGCCGGCCCTCGCCACCAAGTCCCTGACGATAACCCGAATGATCTCAGTATTGCTGAGATGGATAGTCACCTATCACAACAGGCAATCAGGTCGTGGAACAAGAGATCAGGAGAGTACGGTGAATCACTCGACGCAGTCCATGAGGATTACTAGCCCCATCAGGAGAGTGATGTTCTAGGGTGTTCAC
>Ga0255048_10000200_pt1 | contig 43874 bp, 41 predicted proteins | sample JV7_2_2_MG_FD_183619 | JGI IMG/M metagenome (GOLD analysis project Ga0255048, IMG submission 183619) | Seawater microbial communities from Jervis Inlet, British Columbia, Canada - JV7_2_2 | ecosystem: Environmental > Aquatic > Marine > Inlet | place: Canada: British Columbia | collected 2016-10-06 | reverse complement strand
GCTGCCATTTCATCCAGCTTCGCGTCGTTGGTGAGATTTAGAGTCGGAAGAAGATCACAAAGTTCTTCCAGGTGATCGACCGCAGTCGCGTGGAAGCCGTGATGCGTCTTCCCCTCCTCATCGACATAGTATTGGTGAAGCGATTTCGAGAGTCGCTTGACTCCTTCGTAAAGTCTTTCCCAAGTGGAAGCGACCGCTCGATCCAGAGCCTTGAGGAGGTTCTCCTCCACTACCTTGATTTCATCCTCGCTTAGGACCACCCGCAGGTCATCGGTATTTTCAATACTCTGGGGATCAATCGGATCCAGAGAGAATGAAGCGATGAAGGCTTCGACCGGGGGAATGTCCTCCCTTTCGAAGAGATCTCCGTTCGCAATTCTTTGCCCTGCGATCATGGCGTCGTAGCCCTTGGCCACTGCTTTAACTACCTCGGTGTGTCGAGCTTTGCAGTCTCTGAATTTTGCTTGGTATGCAGGGACGAAATCGATTCCGATCAGGCCAGTGCCATCCGGGCCTCGATCCCAGGGGACCGTGTTCTCCCTGTGGTATTTGTACATTTCCCTGGTCACCTTCCCGATGGGGTTGATGAATGCCAGGGGAATTACTCGGCGATAGAAATCGCCAGCCTTTCGAGCATCGAAGATTCCATTGACGGCATCGGTCGCCCGCTGATCTTTCACCTTGGTCTTGATGCTGGAGGTCTTAATGCCTATGAGCATCGCCCGTTCTCGAAGTTCCATCGCCATGTTGTTTTCTCCTATGACCCTATCTTACCCCATCCCGGGGGTGTTGTCAACCCTGAACAGATTTGAGTTTTTCTCAATCCACTCGATGAACGGCATCGTCTTGTGTGCGGAGTTGGGATTGATCGTTCCGAAGTCGGTTCCAAATATTGCTCGGAAGCAATCGTCTTTGAACCTATCCACGTAGATCAGGGCGTTTTTTATATCGTCCCTCCCCACCTTCTTCTGCAAGGCGGCAATCGTCGCAAATTTAAGATCGACTCTGTCAGGAATCGGAACCCCCTCTGGATTCGCAAGGATCTCCGGAATCGCGGGGATCAGATCGAAGAGGGCCAGAAATCCAATCAACTGGGCTGCGTCGATTTCTCCGATGGTTCCCTTCGCGGCTCTGAAGGCCCGTTGAGAATCCGAATCGTATCGGGGAGTCTGGTAGCTATCTTTCCCTCCAACATCTGCGGTTGCAGTGACTCGGTATTTATTTGCGACAAGGATATCGGAGAAGGCTGCAAGGGATCGAGGCGAGGATTGCGGGCCGTCGATCATACCATCCCATTCGGTGAGCAATTCGGGAAGGTAGTTGGTTGCCGCTATGATTCTGTAGTCTACCCCGTGAGCGCGAGCCCATTCCTGCCAGTCCTTGGGATCGGTTTCGAAATCGACCTGCGTAAACCGATTGCCGAATGAGGAGGGCATTCTCTTGACCCCGCAGCCATCAGTTTTGCGATTGCCAGTCGCGACGATGTAAACATCGTGAGGCAATATGTAGTCTCCAAGCCTCCGCTCCTGGCAAAGTTGGAACAAAGCGTAATGGTGAGCCTGGGGAGCGTTTGGGATCTCTTCGATCAGCAAGATTCCCGGTCCAGTCTTAGGCAGGAACTCCGGCATCAGCCAAGTAGTAGTTTTGTTGGCCACATCGGGAAATGGATATCCCCTGTAGTCGATGGGGTCCATGTAACAGGGGCGCAGATCGGTGAGGGATAATTCTGAGACAGGTACTCTCAGGAATTCTGCCAATCCCTCCATGACCGGGCCAGCTACGGTTTCGCTCTTCCCGCCTCCGGGTGGCCCGATCACGAGCGCGTTATGACCACCTCGCAATGTGTCGAGGATCGTAGTGATGCTGTCCTTTGTTCTTCCCATCGAAATCACCTCCCAATGATTTGTTCAAATTGATTGTAGCATCTGGTCAGGGGTACGTCAACCCCTGGCCTTACCCTCCATTACGGAGTTGGTCTGAACTTCTCCAAACCTCGGAGAATCGAGTCATATAGACCCATCGCGAGGGTGGTGCTGGCGCTCCCCCCCTCATCTGGACGAAGTTCTCATACTTATAGGGATTGTAGATAACCTCCTCCCAGTTGAAGGGCTTCTCTTGAGCAGTTCTGCGAACCTTCCCCAGTCCCGCGGTCCCATCGAAGCTCACATCGTCGAGGCTGGCTGCGGTAACGAATGCGTGGACGTTCTTTCTGCCCTCCGCGAGAACTCGCTTCCTACCCGCCTCGGACACTTGGAACTTGGCATTGCGGACAAGCACCTCCTCGGGGTGAGCAATCACCTTCCCTCTATGCTTGACACTCCAGGTGCGCGTTCTGAGATTTCTGTAGACATAGACTCGTGCCATGATTTCTATGCCTCCCCTTTTCTCAACGCTTCTAGCGGAGTTGGTCTGAAGTATCGATCTCTTTCGATAGGCAATCCGAGAGATCCTCTGACCTTCTGGATTTCTTTGAGACTGAAGTATCCCAGTTCAGTTTCGGACCCCCAACTCGTCGCTTTTACCAACCCGAAAAATGTATCTTCTCCGTCGAACTCGGTTGCATACCATGTCCAGTTACCGTCCGGCGTGAAGAACTTCACTACCGCAACTGCCTTTTCCCCCTCACCGTCAGTGGTGTAAAGGGCAGGCAATGCTTTTCTGTTGGCCTTCGTTAGTAGCATCATATTTTTTCCTCCGATGCAATCAGTATAGCACATGGTTGGGGCATGTCAACCCCTGTCCTGGGGTGGTATGTCTATGCTTCCTCCTGCCACTTTATGCCTCCAGTGGCATGGATTATTGATTTCACTTCTCCCATATCTGAAGATCTATTCCTCCCTTTCCCACCGAACTAGGTGGCTACCTTCTCGGATAGATTCCTGTGTCTCGCATTGGAATTCGTATTCGAGGTCGGGGTCATGATCATCCTCGATTGTTGGGGCGAGGATCGCCTTGCGTTCGCGGTCGCTCATTGCCTCGATTTGTTCTCGCAACTGTCTGGCTGCGAGATGCAGCCGGTAAGCCTCACCAGTGGATTTCGATTGTTGGTTCAGTTTGAAGAAAGCCGTGTCTGCTTCTTTCGCAGATTCACAGGCTCGTTCCAATGCTCGAAGCCTTCGGATAGCTTTAGTTTCTGCGTAGTTCCTCGCGTTCATATTCATGACTCTTCCTCCTGTTCTATGCCTCCAGGGGCATGGGATTATTCCAAGGTGAGATATACGCCCGGTCATAACCCTTCAGGGCAAGTCGCCCCATTAGGGTATTATCAACTCCAAGGAAGCCCGTATTTCGAAGCGCAGACCGGGCCATATCCCAACTCGATGGATCTTCGGTCATCTCCCTCACCCACTGGGGTCCGACAGAAAACGCATCGTCCGCTCGACTTCCCTTCGCTTGTCGCGAAGGCGACCGGGTCGGCATTGAACGCCTCCACCGCTGCGATCACCTCCGGAGTGGCGATTCTGGTGGGCGAGAATTTCCCATCGAGATCGATGCGCCCGTACCATTTGTTGTCGGGGTAGTGGCCGAGGTCGGTGACGTTGATGCTTCCGGGGATCTTTGCCCGCTCCCCTGCCCTCTGGAATTTCAGACTGGCAGTGGTGACCTTCGGAAACTTGACCTTCTCGGCAGCCCGGGTGAAGAATGCCAGAATCTCAGCGGCATCGACCACCATAGCGACCGGCTCCGAGAATTCCCTCGTATCCCCGAAGCTATCGGCCAGATTCTGAGGGGTAGAGTCTTCAAGTTTCTTGTTGAGCATCCACTCGGGGACGTAGGCATTCTCCCCCACGTACTGGATCATCGACTTCGGGAAAAAACAGCGGGTCGGCTTGCGCTTGCCGCTGACCTTTACGTCCACGCCGACGGCCTTCTCGCTCTCCCAGTCATAACTGAGAACTTCGATCATCATCGCCATTACTTGCCCTCCTCTGCCTTTGAGATTTTGTCCTCCAGCATTGCGATGAACCCGCAGCAATACTCGGGATCAGACGCAGTGCCGTACTTCAGAGCCTCTCGTAGCTCTTCGATCATTTTCTGCATGAATTCGACCGACGCTTCTTTCGCCATTGCATTTCCTCCTATGTAGAGATAGTAGCACGTACCGGGGGGCATGTCAACCCCCGGCTTGGGGTTATGCTGCTTTCTTTTTTCTCCCTTCACCACCGGGACCATGGTCGAGAATGACCCGGCCAGTGATCTTCCCCGCCTCGCCATTGCATTTGATTGGGCACGTGAGGCAGGTCAGCGTGGGGCCAGCGGGGCAGATTGCCTCGCCTTTCTCCCTCTCGGATATCTCCCCGGAGGTCCGTACCACTCTGAAGGTGGCGAACCCGGCCTCGTCAGCGGCGTGCTTCTGATCGACGGAATCGACCGATGCCATGCAGAGCCCGGTGAGGTCGGATCCGGTGTCGGACCATCGATGGGTGTAGCCGGTCCACTCCTCCGCAGTGTCGGCGAGTGACGCCCAGATATGGCGCGGAACGGCCCCAGGATCCCCGTAGGCTCCGAAACGGACCATATCGCCAGCGACTACAGCAGCAGCATCGGCCAGCCCTAGGCGGGGATATGAGCCCCGCTTGTAAGCTTTCCAAATGCCTAGCGGGGCCTGCCCTACATTGACATAGCAGGTAGCTTCGGGCTCCTCGCCGGTCAGCTTGGCTATCTTTCTGAGATAGGGTCTGTGCGGACAGTCTCCGCAAATAGAATCGTCCATGCCCTCGCGTACTGCTTCCACCGGGTCAATATCAGCCCGGAGGATCCAAGTCTGATGGATATCGTCCGTCTTATCGTTGTCGGACCCGTAGGTCATAATGACCACTATCGGAGCGCCATCGATGAGACTGGCACCTTCCCACAGGATCGATCCCGAAGAGACCGGGATTCCTAGCTTGCGGTGGACCCGTTTCGCCCTAGTGATTCCCTTTACCATTGCTCACTCCCTTCTGGCCATTGCTGCCAAATTGCGTGGAATAACGTGTAGATATCGTCGATGGTTCGGGCGATTGATCCGGAGTATCTCAGCATGCGCTCACCTCTTCTATCGTGATTCCGGCCCTGTTAGCCCATGCTTTCAACTCTTTGACGGCTCCGGTCCAGGTGGTGATTTCGTAGTCTCCGGTCCACACCTCTTCGAATTCCATCCCCCCTTTAAAGTACCCGCAGACCAGCACATTCGAATCCTCTTCGAACGTGCCCCAACAGTCTATTCCCTGGATTGTGACCCTTCCGCTCATTACTGTATCCTCCAATTGGGGTTGCTTGCTTGCTTTGGGGATAGCTTACCCCGTTCATACCCCCATTGTCAATAGGTTACTGTTAGAAATCTTATAGAAGGGACATTTTAAGAATGCCAGAGAAGCCTAAGCCTACGAAAAAACAAAGGGATTTCGCCTCGAAGGTAATCGAAGGAGCTTCGCAGGCCGACGCCTACCGGGAGGCCTACGACGCCGAAGGCTCGAAGCCCACCACAATTAGAAGGGAAGCGCACCGGGTGGCGTCGAACCCCACTGTCGCCACAATGGTAACCGAGGGAATCGAACGTGAGGGGAGGCTAGCGGCCCGTGACCTGGGGAACCGAAGACGCTGGATTCTCGGCCGATTAGTCGAAGAAGCCGAAGGAGCCGAGTCAGACTCCGCCCGGGTTAGGGCACTCGAATTGCTAGCGAAGCAATCCGGACTATTCGAGAATGAAGCGGATAGAGCCGAGAAGAGAGCTAGCGCGAGTGAGGATGCGCTCACCGCTGAACTAGAGGCCCGTCTAGCTATCCTTCTGCCTGGGGTGGGAGCCTTGGATATCGAGCCAGAACCGGAGGAATAGAAGGCCCCCCCACCCCCCTGTGAGCGATGGCCTGCGTCGCGCTGCACTTTACACTGTGATCTCCTCAAACTATCACACCCTTTTCGTACCTATTAAACCCCCCCAGGGATATCTATTATCCAGATGTTCCACATGGAACACCCCCCTATATTTTATGAGAAATTACATCTACAAATTTTCTACAAATTTTTTGGCAACCTAACCCTTGGCTTTTATAAGTATTTTCCATATGCGGAAATTTAGTTACTTGACAGCCATCTAAATCCCCTATAGGTACCTATAGGGATATGCGCTTATGTCTTATAAGAATTCTATAAGCATCTACCGCCTCCCTTTGGGGTCGGCGGTTTATATAGGCAGTAGGTAGCTATAGTTATAGGTACCTATAGGGGAACTAATGGCTGTCGAGAAGAAGAAAGATGAGAACGACCTTATTGCGATGAGAGAGATCCGTAATCATGAGGGTGGTACATGGGTTGCCTTTACTGATGATGGCCAATGGGATGTTACCTCCAGATCCTATGATCCTCGTGGAGGTACTCATCTCATGAAATATCCAGACACTAGAGGCTTTATGACTGTCGGATATGGTCATCGTGTTCTTCCTGGTGAGGAATTTCCAGATCGCATGACGCCTGATGAGGCCGAGGAGCTTTTCCAGAAGGACTACTGGAAACACAAGGAGAAGGCATCCAAAACCCCTGGTTGGGACAAGGCATCTCCTCGTCAAAGACGAGCCATGATCAACCTCACATTCAACATGGGGGGTGATTGGCACAAGAAATGGCCCGCATTTACAGAGGCTGCAAATAAGGGTGATTTCGAAAAAGCTGCCGCAGAACTGGTAGATAGCGATTGGTACGATCAGGTTAAAACCAGGGCAGATGACGTAGTGAGTCTCATGCGGCCAGAGGAAACCGAAGAACTGGCTATAGGATATCTAGGTGGCGGGATAATCCGAGATAACTACGGAAGAAAGCTGATATAGCTTCCGGATATATCCAGAACAATCAAAAGCCCCTAGACCTCACTGGATCTAGGGACTTTTTCATGCCCTGTGAGGAGGGGGTCTTCTAGAATGACCTCCTCCCCAACTCGTTGGAATGGAAGGAGATTCCTATGCAGGAACCTCTTCCGGGGCGTCTTCGGGGAGTGGCATCACCGGAAGATCGATATCCTTTCGGACCTCGTACATAACCTTGCTGTACCCGAACTGAGAGGCGTACTGAACCAGTCTCTCTGAGTGCGTCACAAACTCAACAGCGTTGCACCCATTGTTAATAGCCAGAGTCTCTATGGCTTCCTGGGCCAATGTCGCACCCTCTTCTTTCGGGGACCAAGCAATCCAGATAAAGAGGATCTTGTCCTTACCACTCTGGGAGATCTTGGCAATGAAGAAGGATTCACCTGGGGGGACACCCTCTTCACAGAAGATTGCCGATTCCCCCTTTGAGCATGAACTGTAGATATCTTCAGGTCTCCAGTCCGTCCATGGCATCTTGGATCGAATATCTTCAATGGCTGGACGGATATCGTCCCATACGTCCTGTATGGAGACATTGGTCAACATATCTGTATTCCCTTCGTCTGTGGGCCATAAGGCCCGTTATGTTTTATAAAAAACTCCCCTTGACAAAAAAGTCAAGTACCCCCTATCATGATGATGGGTTTTTACATCGAAGGCGCGGAGCGTCTCTCTAAGTATAGACCCTAATGGCGCTCCTTGGTTTGATCAGCCGGGTTGAGCGCCAAATCTTTGGGGGGAGAGATTGGCAGCACCGAACATATCGGGAATGTCAAACGAAGAGAAGCGGGATCTTCTGGACATCATGGATAGGATTGAGGAAATCCGACTCCACAAAGGTGCCAGAGATAGCTTCATCAACTTCGTAAAACTGGTCTGGCCTTCTTTTATAGAAGGCGCACACCACAAGATAATGGGTGAAGCCTTCGAAAAGGTCGTATCCGGCGAAATCAATCGCCTCATTATCAATATGGCTCCTCGCCACACGAAGTCAGAGTTCGCGTCCTTCTTATTACCAGCATGGTTCTTAGGGAACTACCCGGATAAGAAGGTGATTCAGACAGCCCATACAGCAGAACTGGCAGTGGGCTTTGGACGTAAGGTTAGAAATCTATTCGAATCCGATGAATTCAGGAAGGTATTCCCAGGAGTTTCCCTGAGATCGGATTCAAAAGCTGCGGGTCGGTGGAATACAAACCATGGGGGGGAGTATTTCGCGATTGGGGTTGGAGGTGCTGTAACGGGGAAGGGTGCGGACATCCTCATTATCGATGATCCGCACTCCGAACAGGAAGCACAATTGGGGGATGCGACCGTCTTCGACAGAGTATACGAATGGTATACCTCTGGTCCTCGTCAGCGCCTCCAACCGGGCGGAAAGATCATTCAAGTCGCCACTCGATGGTCTCAACGAGACCTGACCGGTCAACTGCTCAAAGCAGTGGCCGAAAGAGATGGCATGGATGAATGGGAAGTCATTGAGTTCCCGGCCATCCTTCCTTCAGGAAATCCAGTTTGGCCAGAGTTCTGGTCTCTCGAAGAACTCACCAAGGTTAAGAACGAATTACCAGCGGCTAAATGGTCCGCTCAGTACCAACAGGATCCAAGCGCAGATGAGTCAGCCATCATCAAAAGAGAATGGTGGCGTAAGTGGGAAGAAACAGAACCACCCCCCTGTGACTTCATTATCCAGTCATGGGATACGGCATTTCTGAAAACACAACGAGCAGATTACTCAGCCTGTACTACATGGGGGGTTTTCTATTCAGATCAGACCCATGATGGGCAACTCAGGCCAAGCCTCATATTGCTCAATGCTTTTCAGGAACGGTTGGAGTTTCCAGATCTAAAAAGAAGAGCCTTCGAGGAATACCATAAATGGCAACCCGATGCGTGCATCGTTGAAGCCAAGGCTGCGGGAACTCCCCTGATCTTTGAAATGAGAGAAATAGGTATCCCGGTCTCTGAATATGTTCCCTCTAAAGGTAACGATAAAGTAGCCAGAGTAAACGCAGTTGCAGATCTGTTCTCATCGGGTGTGATCTGGGCTCCGAATAAAAGGTTTTCCGAAGAAGTGATCGAACAGTTCGCTGGTTTTCCAGGGGCAGCAGCCCATGATGATCTAGTGGACTCATCCACACAGGCAATCATTCGCTTTAGGCAGGGTGGTTTTATCCCAATCCATAGCGATGAGGCTAGAGATTATGTTCCTAAAATGGCGTATTCGCCTTATTAGAGAAGCCAATGTCATTTGATTCTTCCTTAGATCCCAATAGACCCGATATCAACTCTGCTTCCAAGATGGAAGAAGCTGTTGAGATTGAGATCATTCCCGAAGAGAACGAGGAAGGAGTCCTCATCCAATTCGGAGAAGATCAAAAGGAAGAGATTCCTTTCGGTGCCAATCTGGCAGAACATTGCGATGAGGGATGCCTACAGGAAATATCCAGTGAATTGCAGGGTCTTTGTAAAGCTGACAAGAATTCCAGGAAAGACTGGGAAGACACCTATGTAAAAGGTCTCGGTCAACTAGGAATGAAGATCGAAGACAGAACTACTCCCTGGCCCGGAGCTTGTGGTGTATCCCATCCCGTATTGACCGAATCGGTTGTTCGTTTCCAAGCACAGACCATATCCGAGATCTTTCCGAATTCCGGTCCAGTCAAAGCAAAGATTGTTGGGAAATCTACCACTGAGAAGGAAAAGCAAGCCATACGTGTTCAGGAGTATATGAATTACCTGATCACCGAGGACATGCCTGAGTACCGATCAGAGACCGAGAAGATGCTCTTCAACCTAGCCCTAGCTGGGAGTGCCTTCAAGAAGGTCTATTGGCATGAAGCAATGGGCAGACCCTGCGCCATGTTTGTCCCCGCTGAAGATCTTATCGTTTCCTATGGGTCTCCTTCGCTCGAAATGGCAGAGCGTGTAACCCATGTCATGAAGAAGACCCCTAACGAGATTAGGAAACTTCAAGTGGCTGAGTTCTACCGAGATGTAGACCTCTCCGAGAGTGCAGACAACTATAGTGATATCCAGGAGAAGTACGATGAACTCACTGGGGATTCACCGTCTTATGATGCAGACAATCGCTATACGCTTTATGAGATCAGTGCAGATCTAGATATCACTGGTTTTGAAGACACCAAAGATGGAGAGCCTACTGGGATCGCTCTTCCGTATATCATCACGATAGATACTGGAAGTAGCCATGTTCTCTCTATTCGAAGGAACTGGTTAGAGGACGATCAGTTCAAGAACAAGAGGGACCATTTCGTTCATTACGAATATCTCCCAGGCATGGGGTTCTATGGCTTTGGATTGGTTCACCTGATAGGGGGTATCGCGAAATCAGCGACTTCACTACTCAGGCAGTTGGTCGATGCGGGAACCCTTGCAAACCTACCCGGTGGTCTCAAGGCACGTGGGCTCAGGATGAAAGGTGATGACTCACCGATTATGCCTGGAGAGTTTAGAGATGTGGATGTGCCCGGTGGTGCGATACGAGACAACATCACGTTCCTTCCTTACAAGGAACCGTCCAACGTATTGCATCAACTTCTTCAGAACATAGTCGAAGAAGGCAGGCGATTCGCCTCCATTACTGACATGAAGATATCTGACATGAACCAACAGGCTCCTGTCGGAACCACGCTCGCCATCATAGAGCGGTCCATGAAGGTAATGAATGCCATTCAAGCACGTATTCATTATGCGATGAAGAAAGAGTTCAGGATTCTTTCTACCATCGTAAAAGATTACATGCCAGAAGACTATGAGTGGGAAGTCGATGGAGTCGAGGATTCCCTAAAGGTATCTGATTTTGATGCCAAGGTGGATGTGATCCCGGTATCCGATCCCAACTCATCAACCATGGCCCAGAGAATCATGCAGTATCAGGCCGCATTGCAGTTGGCTTCTACTGCTCCACAGCTTTACAACTTGTCTGAACTCCACAGGCAGATGCTTGAAGTTCTAGGCATTCCGGATGCAGATGAAATCGTTCCTACGGATGATGATGTAAAGGCATTGGATCCTGTATCCGAAAACATGAACATCATGAAGACAGATCCAGTGATGGCATTCATCTGGCAGGATCATGAAGCTCATATCCAATGTCATGTAGATGCGGCACAAGATCCGAAGATGCTTGAGATTATCCAGAAGTCTCCGAAGGCCAAGCAGATAGAAGCCGCAATGGCCGCACATATCCTTGAACATCTTGGCTTCAAGTACCGGAGAGAGATCGAGAAGGAAATGGGCGTGGAGCTTCCGCCCCCGGATGTTCCGTTGCCTGAAGATGTAGAGGCTCGGTTGTCTGCTCTTGTGGCTGAGGCTGGGAGTCGATTGCTTGGACGGGACATTGCTGAAGAACGTCTCAAAGAGCAGATAGAACAGCAAGAGGATCCGATCTTGCAACAGCAGAAGCGTGAGTTGGACATCAAGGAAGCTGAGTCCGAGTCCAGGATCAAGACCGATGCGGCCAGGATTGCTGCCGATCTTGAAAAGGTCAGGATCAGAGATGAGACTGAGCGCAGGAAGATTGCTTCACAAGAATTTATTTCCGGAGTTCAAGCGGGTACCGAGTACAAGAAAGAAGAATCGGACTCTGCCCGTAAGGACAAGGAAAGGGCAGACAAAGAGCTTATAGATGGCTTGAAATTCGGGGCCAAGATGGTTGAGACTTCCCGCAAGGCTTCTGAGCAGTCAAAGAAGGAATAGCCAGTGGGAATGAGCATCTCCGCATTGTTTATATCCAAGGTCGAAGAGGAGATAAGCAATCGTTTAGAAGATCTTGGTTCAGGTTCAGCTAGTGATTTTCCGGATTACAAATACCGGGTTGGATATATGGAAGGTTTGACATTCTCCAAGACTGAGTTCTTGGACATTCTCAGTAAGATAGAAAGAGACGGGTGATCGTCCGTAAGGACGCAGGGGTAACGGTCACACCCCTTCAAGTGACTGTAATCAGTGGAAACACTGCAAGGGATGTTAATGAGCGCAACTGCTGAAAGTGAATCATCAGAGGAGATTGAGGAGTATCACACGATCTTGAAGAATGCTGGTGACAGGCTTCCCAAGCCACAAGGCTGGAAGCTTCTCATTGCTCTTCCAAAAGCAGATTCAAAGACTGAAGGTGGAATATACAAACCACAGGACGTACTCAATTATGAGGAAGTGGGTTCCATCGTTGGACTTGTTTTGAAGATGGGAGATTTGGCATTCAAGGATCAAAAGAAGTTTCCGTCTGGAAAATGGTGTCATCCCGGTGATTACATCATCATGAGATCCTATTCCGGAACCAGGATTCAAGTGGGCAGTCAGGAATTTCGATTGATCAATGATGATACCGTGGAAGCTATTGTTGATGATCCTAGAGGGGTCATGAAGATACTATGAGTGAAATACATGAGAATGAAGATTCTTCTGGAATTGAGGTAAATGTTGTAGAAGATGAGCATGTTTATGATTCTGATGAGCAAGTCTCATCTGCAAAACCCGGTTCGAACGAAGAAGAACTGCGAAACATTAGCAAGTCAGTTCAAAAGCGTATTAACAAGCTCAAGTATGATTTTCATGAAGAGAGGAGAAGGAAGGAGTCTGCTACCAAGATGCAAGAAGAGGCTGTTCGGTATGCAAAGAATGTTTCCGATGAAAACAGACAGCTTCGCGAATTGGTAAATAGAGGTGAGCAGGTTCTTATAGACGAGGTAAAGAGTAGGACTGAGACGGATTTGATGGCTGCTAAGAAAGCAGTCGAACAAGCCCATGAAGATGGGGATTCGTCCACCATCGCAGATGCTCAAGAGCTTCTTTCGAAAGCTTCTTATGATGCCAAGAAGGCACTTGAGTATTCTCCAGTTACACAATCACAGACATCTATTCCTGATCCATCTGTGACCGATAGTCCTGCTCAAATACCCGCAGAAAGACCTCCTGCCGATCCAAAGGCATTGGAGTGGTCAAATCGTAATGGTTGGTTTGGCAAGGATCGAGAGATGACTGCTTTTGCCTACGCAGTTCATGAGTCAATCGTAGGTGAAGAGAACATCGATCCCCGGTCAAGTCAATACTACGCAAGGATAGACAGCAAGATGCGGGAAAGGTTTCCCGAAAAGTTCGGAGAGGTTCCTTCGGTTCAGGAGGAATCGGAGGAAGTAGTACTTCGTCCAGATGGGGCTCTCCGAAAACCTTCGACGGTGGTGGCACCAGCGACTAGGAATAATGGTGCCAATCCGCGCAAAGTCCAATTGACGAAGACTCAGGTTGCTCTCGCAAAGCGGCTGGGTGTAACTCCTGAACAGTATGCCATACAGGTTTTGGCCTTGGAGCAAGCTAATGGTTGATGAAATCAACGAAGAGGAACAGGATCCTCGCGTAAAAAGGGATCATTCGACGAGAGAGTTGGATACCCGTGAAGAAACATGGAAGCCGCCGAGTGTTTTGCCGGTTCCAGATCCTCAAGATGGATGGATGTTCCGATGGGTCCGTGTCTCCATGCGTGGAGATTCTGACAATACGAACGTGTCCAAAAGATTTAGAGAGGGTTGGGTAGCGGTCAAGCTTGAAGATCATCCGGAATTGAAGCTCTTGTCTGATATCGATAATCGATTTGACGGGGCTGCTGTTGTGGGTGGTTTGATGCTTTGCAAGATTCCTGTTGAAAGACACAGGGCGAAAGCTAAGTACGTTTCGGGTGAAGCAAAAGAGCAGATGCTTGCGGTGGACAACAATTATATGCGAGAAGAAGATGCGAGGATGCCGATGCTCCCTACGGAGCGAAGTTCTCGCGTGACCTTTGGCGACGGCTCTTAGGAGAAATTCTCCTATTCGGGCCATAGCCTGAAGAAATTTGGAGAAAAGATATGGCTGCTTATGGAATGGTTCCTATGCAGATGGCAGGGTCATCTTACATGACCGGTGGCTTCGACCAGTTTGCTATCACGCTACTCACAGCGGTTGATATTTTCTACGGTGATCTGGTTAGGTTCGATGCTGCTACCGGTACTGTAATTAGGGGCGTAGCACCCGTTGCTGCGACACCGGCCTTGGGCGTTTTTGTTGGCTGTCGGTATGTCAATGAAAGTAATGAGCAAAAGTATGCACAGCACTATGTAGGTAGTAGTGTCGCGGGCAATAGGAAAGAAGCCTATGCGTATGTGGTTACGGATCCTGATGTTGTTTTCAAGATTCAGGGTCAGTACAGTACGGCTGCGGCATTTGCTCAGGCAGAAATTGGTCAAATTGTCAATCCGACAGTTGCTGCTGGTTCTACAACGACCGGACTTTCCGGAAATTATGTAGATCTAGATGATGCTGGTGCGGATTCAAAAGCTCTTCGTGTCATCGGTCTTGTTGAGAACGGTTCGAACGAGGCTCCTGCTGGAGGTACCAGCACCACTTACGATATTCTCGTCAAGTGGAATCCGGTTGTTACTGTTTATGGTAGCAATTCAACTGCTGCTTGAAGGGGAGTAATTGTAATGGCTATTTCAAGAGCGCAAATGCTCAAAGAGTTGCTCCCTGGTCTCAATGCGTTGTTTGGCTTGACCTACAAGTCCTACGATGATGAGAGCAAGGAGATCTACGAAACTGAATCCTCAGATCGAGCCTTTGAAGAAGAGGTTCTTTTGTCTGGATTCGGACAGGCTCCTGTGAAGCCGGAAGGTTCGGCAATCACATACGATACCGCCCAGGAAGCCTGGACGGCGCGATATACGCATGAGACGGTAGCGATGGGTTTCGCTATCACCGAAGAAGCAATCGAAGATAATCTCTACGATTCGCTTTCTGCCAGATACACTAAGGCTCTGGCACGTGCTATGTCGTACACGAAGCAAATCAAGTCAGCTTACCCGCTCAATCAGGGTTTGCCGACAGTTGATAACTTCGACAGTGGGGATGCGGTTTCTTTGTTCAACACATCGCATCCACGTATTGATGGAGGAGTTAATGCCAATACTCCTGCAACCCAGACCGATCTCAATGAGACCGCTCTGGAGCAGGCAGTGATTGACATTGCGGACTTCCGAGACCAGCGCGGTCTGAAGATCGCCGCTCGTCCCCGGAAGCTCATCATTGCTCCGGACAATACGTTCGTCGCGACACGCATCCTTGACTCGGAACTACGAGCAGGAACTGCGGATAACGATGTCAACGCACTGAGGACGAATGGGTCCATTCCTGAAGGGTGGCGCGTTAACCACTTCATCACGGATGTAGACGCATGGTATATCGTTACGGATGTTCCTAACGGTATGAAACACTTCACCCGTGCGCCGCTTACGACTTCGATGGATTCTGATTTTGATACTTCGAATAGTCGTTTCAAGGCGAGGGAGAGATTCTCCTTTGGGGTGAGCGATCCTTTGGGTATGTATGCTTCGGAAGGAATCTAGATCTTTACCGAAACAATCATATTGATTGGACACAATGAGGGGGAGAGGACAATGGGTTCTCTCCCCTTTTCATTTAACCAAACTCGTCAGACTTAATCAGACAGTACGCGGACTGGCGAGGTAGATGCGTACATCGAGGTGATACAAAATGGGACAAACAACCTTTAGTGGGCCGGTACGGTCTTTAGCTGGGTTTAACCCCAGTGGTTTCAATAGCGTTGTGAATGTAGCCAGTGGTGACAACACGCTAGCCCTGACGGCAGCGGATCACGGTGGGCGTCTTATTACAGTAGAAGATACTACTATGATATTCACGGTTCCTGAGATTGTCGCGACGGAGCCTTCTGACAAGACCAATCCTGACCAACTTTGCAATCTCGGACTAACATTCAGGTTCCTGTGGCTTGCCACGGGTGCGGCTGGTACTGAGATTAATTTGAGTGGTTCCGACGAGTTTATTGGGCCGATCACCATTGCGCTTGAAAGCGCACTTCAAACCCAATTTCTCGCGGAGGCTGCTGATAACTTCGCGAGCATTAATATGAATGCTACGACTACTGGTGGGATTATCGGTAGTTATGTGGAGATTACAGCAGTTGCATCCGCTCGGTGGATAGCGGCAAAGTCGCTTCTGATGGGCAGTGGTATTGCCGCTACTCCGTTCGCGATTGCGTAATCCACTAGGGGCACCTTCGGGTGCCCCTTTTCCTTATGGGTGCTTAATGGCTAATGAAAACTGGATCAAGGGTGCGATCAAGAAGCCTGGGGCTTTTAAAGCCAAGGCCAAGAAAGCTGGTATGAGTACCGGCGCGTATGCCAAGAAGGTGACTAAGCCTGGATCCAAGGCCACAACTTCCACTAAGCGTCAAGCCAACCTAGCTAAGACATTGGGTAGGATGAGGAAGAAGTAGATGAAGTCTACCGGCGTACAGAGTATGTTTTTTACTCTATATGATTTTGACCAATTTATTTCGGTTATCAAATGATCAGAAACCCTATACAGTCAAAAGCATATAGTGCCCCATCGTCTGGGACGGATACGAATATTATAAATAGCGGAGTGAATACCGCATTGCTTGGTGTCCGTATTTCTCCGTCAAGTGCGGGTGCTTATGATGCTGCCAGGGTTGTATCGTTCAAGGATAATTCCAGTGGGAATACATTGTTTGAGGCTTTCATTCTCGATGCGGCAGACAATACTGGTTTTCCAGATACCGCAATATATCTAAAGATTCCTGGCCGCGGAATAAGGTTCCCAGGAGGATTGAAATTCGACTTACTTCCAACCAGCGGTGATTATTGGGTAGACGAAATTACGGTATTTTATAGATGAGCGATATCAAGTGTTACAACAACTATGCTCTTACAACTACAGATTCGTTGCTATTGCCGGGAAGAGTTCTTCTATTGGGGATGTCGTTAACACTGGGCAATGAGACACTTGGTTCCAAAGGAGAAGTTATTTTCAGGGACGGTAGTGCCACCGGCACCGACCTGTTAAATGTTAAATATGATTACTCAAGCTGGTGTCCATATGACTCTGCGTTCATGTTGCCAGATGGAGGTATTCTTTTCCCGAATGGTGTGTTTCCTGTTTTTGGAAATACTGGTTCTGGGAAAACGATAAATGTAAGGGCAGTTACATTGCTGTACCAGGGTGGATAGTGGCTACCGTTCAATCTAAATTGTTTTACAACATAACCGAAGCATCCGCTGATGCAGATAGGCGTATAGTGGGTCGTTCGAATTTTCTTGGAATTGAGTTGATGCCAAAATATGCGCCAGGGGTGTCCGGGGTTTTAGCAATAGGCACCATACAATTGAAGGATAGTACCGATGATAATGGAACTGTCCTTTTTGAAATACCTACAGTTGCTTGCAATAAGTATATAGCGACTACTAATATTTCATTTGAAGAAGATTCTGGGTACATAGAATTCAGCAATGGTATGTACATAGATTCAACAGCAGAGACTGGCGGGATACTAATAGATCCCATGTCAGCATTCTCCATAATACTGTATTACGGAGGTCTGTCCTGATGTTGAAACTGTCTTGCGTTTATTGGGAAAATCCAGGTTCTGGAAGTTCATACTCGTCACAGGCTGTGAATGGAAGGTGCAGATTACACTCAATTGTAAGTGCGGGTGATTCGTCGAATCACACATCTATCATAGCGACATCTTCACCTATCATAGTTTTATATGACGGCAGTTCGATTTCGGGCGATTCCAAAATTAAATTTTGCGACACATTGAACTCGAATAGCAATCAGCCATATGGAGGTAATGTCGTTCTAGATATACCGGGTGGTTCCATCCTGTTTACAGAAGGTATATTCATAGATTCGTATGACGGGAATAAGGGTGTAAGCCTCATAATATCAGGTGGTTTAAGTGCGTGAAGTGACAACAGTTACAAATATTATGTCTGGAGACCTGTCGATACCTGGGAGGTGCAGGTTGCTCGGTATACAATTGGCCTGCATAGACGATGGTGGTCATGTGTGTGCAATAAATACTGACGATCTTGGTAAATGTACGATAGATCTTACGAATGGGTTAGTAGCTGGTGGGGAATCTCTATTCAAGTTTACCATACCGCTAGGAAGAAATTCTTCATTTGGTATCGGAGTAATGCCAATACCATTTATGTTTGGGTCACACTCGATACTTTTCGATGAAGGTATATTTATAAATAAATTGACAGGAACATTAGTAAACGATGAAATCGTTCCAGAAACATGCCAACTTCTAGTGTTCTACGAGGGCGCATGATGGAGGCCATCAGTCAAAACACTTTCTGGTCAGCGGTGACGTTAATCGCGACCGTATTGGGTGGTGCTTTCATATTCATCTCTTCTCATACATCTCAGCCCAAGCACGCAGAGGCTGCACATGTATCACAAGTGTCTGCCTTGGAGGTTAAAACTGAGCGTGTCGCAACGAATGTTGCGAATAACGCCAGGACTCTTGATGAAGTTAAAGTGGACATTAAAGAGCTTAGGCTTGAGCAGAGGGCAGCTTCTGTGGAAATCCTAGAAGCCATCAGGAATGGTGGAAACAGATAGCGTGAATGTATACAGAACTCATTTCGGAACTCGGATTCCCGATAGTTGCTGCAATTGCTGTAGCGGGAGCGTTCTGGTTTGTTCTGAGATTCTTGATGAATCAACTCAGTCGGGAGTTGAGAGAATCCCGCGCTGAATTTCAATCATCCCAAACAGAACAGTTATCCATACTGGTCAAGCTCATAGACCGGATAAGAGCGTTGGATGATTCCATTGCTCGTACAGAGACCATTGTTCGGATGATTCATGGACTAGAGCAAAACTGGGGTCGAGTTGGAAAATCCCAGGATGATATTGATAAGCGGAAATAATGAATGGCTATAAGCGGAACAAACTTATTTAGTCCTGATATTGCAGAGCTTACGGAAGAGGCTTTTGAGCGTGCAGGCCTGAAGTTATCCAATGGTTATGATTTAAGGACTGCTCGTCGCAGTATCGATTTCATGCTTCTCGAATGGCAGAACCGTGGGATTAATTTGTGGACTGTCGATGAAGTTGTCAGTGCGACATTGGTGAAGGGCACTGCATCCTATACGTTGGAAGACAACACGATTGCTGTAATTGAAATACTTCTAAGAGAGAACGACGGCAGTGTAAGCACCCAGACAGATTTCGATATGGGTAGGATCTCAAGAGATGTCTACTCTGGAATTCCCAATAAGCTTGTGGAAGGAAGGCCGATACAGGTATACATCGACAGGCAGGTTGAGTCAGTTGTGGCGACGGTATGGCCTGTTCCTGACGAAAGCTCCAAGTACAAGCTTGTCTACTACCGAATGCGGGCTATGTACGATGCTGGAGCGGGAGGGGCGTACAACCCAGATGTACCGAATAGATTTTGGCCAGCATTGGTTTCCGGCCTTGCGTACAGCATTGCGCTGAAGAGACCAGAGGCTGCTTCTAGGATTCAAGTTCTAAAGCAGGATTACGAGTTTCAATTCAAGATGGCTGCTGATGAGGATAGGGAGAAGGCTGCTATCAGGTTCTATCCCGGTGGTTATAATGTTCGGTAATTCGGGGAGATTCGGTGGACTTCCCTTCAGATAGTCATGCCTTTGGGTTTTGTGATCGATGTTATTTTAGATACCAACTTGAGAGTCTGAGGGAAGAGGTAGTTAACGGTAGGCGGACAGGTCTTAGGGTTTGCAGGGTTTGTTTCGATCAGGAGACACTTCAGAATGTTAAGAAGGTTATTTCCTTTGATCACAACTCAGCACTTGTGGGTGCAGTGCCAGACCAAGCTCTTGAAAGCAGCAGAGAGTTAGAGACTGACATTGTGGCGTTTTCTGCTGGAGATGTTAATCGGATAAGTTCAGAGTCTAGCGGTTCTGGTCATTATTCAGATCTATTCAAAACACTGAGATTTTCATTTATTGGTCCTGAGATCTATACGAAGACACTCGTATATACCAGTACCAAAGAAATTAACGAAGTGTGCGATTCAGTTATTCCAGGATCAGAATTTCCATTGGAGTTTACTTCTGCGAAATTAAGTGTCGGTGCTTTCGGATTTGGAAATACATATACGAATATTGGATCGTCATCGAATAATGTCCATTCAGTTTTGGTTGATTATGATGTTTCTTCAGTTACGTGGAATTCTTTTGGGTACGGTGGAGATCCAGGGGTGGATTACGATGCCTCTCCGATATCGAGCGGGACAGTAGGTAGTTATTACATAGAGTGGGATTTGACAGATCTGGTGGACTCTTGGGTCAATGAGGGCGCTAGCAATAAGGGGTTGTTTTTCCCGGATATGGGGACTTCTGTTTTAGGGACTTCTACAGCAACTGCCAATGTCAGATGGAATATCGTTGCGAGAAGGGTTATCCGATAATTATGGGTCAGCCGGTCAAGAGGCCATTTGGGTTTTGCAATAGGTGTGGCTTTAGATATCCGTTGACGCAATTGCGACATTCGTTTGTTGATCTGAAGGAGGTTGGGTTTCGGTATTGCCCTACTTGTTGGGATCCTGATCAACCGCAGAATCAACTGGGTAGGTGGCCGATTCAAGATAATCAGTCATTGAAGAATGCAAGACCTGATATGTCTTTAGAGGAGAGTAGGTTCGGTGATTCCATTAGATGGGATTTTCTGGAGAGTGCAGATTACTGGATAGGAGAAGAGTTTGGTACAGGTTCTAATCCGGTGGTTACATGGAAATCATCTTCGGAGACAATCACGTTCGAGACGAATGGTACAAACCCATCATTAGTCAGGAGCATAAGTAGCGAGGTTGTCAGTGTTGACACATCTGTATATAAGAATATTAGATCTCGCATGAAGATGAATACAAAGCCAACACCGTCAGAATCTTTGTTCGTTGATATGACATTGTTCTGGAACAGATCGACAGATATACAGGGAACATTTAGTACTGATAGGTCTTTGGCAGTTCGTCCTCCTCATTGGTTGAGCATGGGTGCTGAATGGCACACAGTTACATGGGCATTGAGGGATCATGTTGAGTGGTCAGGGATTGTTAGTGAAATGCGTTTCGAGTTTTTCAATTTCAGTTCGTTCTCTGAGTTTACCGATGCAGAGATTGAATTGGATTTCATAAGAGCAGAATCTTTTTAGGAGTATATTATGCCGAAGGTAGGTAAAAAACATTATCCCTATACGAAAAAGGGAATCCAGGATGCGAAGGTAGATGCCAGCAAGTCCGGTGAGTCTCTTGTTGGATATAAGCATGGGGGTCCGGTTCAGCCCAGTGGATTGCCAGCCCGCGTTCAGAAGCGTGTCAGAGGGGGCGGTGCGGCAACCAAGGGTTTGGGTTTCTGGGCTCCAGAGGATGAGAGTTAGGGATAGCTGTGGCTTTCACATTGGCAACACTGAAAGAAGCCGTTAACGAATATACCCAGAACACATACTGGGGAACTAGCACCACTGACCAGATGGATACTTTCATCAGGCTGGCGGAAGAGCGGATCAATTATGCCGTTCAGATCCAGAACTTCAATACCAGAGAAAAGACTGGGACAATTTTCTCTGTCAGGAAGACCTCTTCTTTGACTGGTCCGTTTGCGATCACCTCTGGCACCAAGACTCTTACAGTAACTGACGTTGCTCACGGTGCAGAAGCAGGTGATCCAATCAGACTCTCTGGGTTTACGGATCTTTTGGATACTGCTGCGGATACTGTACTTTCGTCAAATTACATCAACGGTGATCACAAAATAGTGTCCATTGCGGATGCGGACAGTTATACCGTTACAGTGTCTTCTGCTTCTACAGGTGATGTCGGATCATCGAGTGCGGACAAGGGTGGCACAGGGGATGTTGAGTATTCTTTTAATTCAACCATTACTCCGGCTGCGTCTGATTCTGGGTTTAGCTTTCTGGGTATCGCTCCAGAGATAACACCGGTCGATAGTTCTGAAATGCCTTTGGATGTTTTATGGATAGCTATGGCTCCATATACCTATGACACTCCAACTGTCACGTATACGGCAACTAATAAGTATGTGTTTCTTCTTGAGAAGGAGTACAACTTCCTTCTTGAGTATATGGAAGATGACACCACTACAGGTATTCCAAAGTACTACTCGTTCTACAATGTGACTGGTCCGAATAATTACGATCCTTCAGTTGCGACTACGCCTTCGAATGCTCCGGTTGTAGAATTTAGACCAAAGACGGCTGCGGATTCTAGTAATTCGAGGTTCGACTACAGGCTATTGTACTACTTCAATCCACCGTCACTGGTCTCTAATACCAGTGGTACGTGGTTAAGTGTGCATGGAGATGTGGCTCTTTTGTACGGGACTCTCTTCGAGGCTTATACATACTTGAAGGGTGATCATGATTTGCTTCAACTATACGAATCAAGATTCAGGGAAGCGATTCAAGGATTGGTGGTTACAGAGGGTGGTGTCTATAGGAATGAAACGTATAGAACTCCTCTACCCAGGGTCGCTGTTCAGTGACATTTATGAAACGGATTAGGATTTAACTATGGCTTCAACTTATACCAACAACCTTGCAGTGGAGTTGATTACCACTGGGGAACAGGCCGGTGCGTGGGGCACAACTACGAATGACAATTGGAAGCGGATAGAAGAATCTGTCAGTGCTTATGCGTCTATTCCGATTATAGACGAGACGGTCACGTATAACTGGACACTTGCTGACGATGTGTCTGCCTATACTGCTGCGACTACATCGACTCCCGGTTCATCAGGGAGGGCTGCATTTGTTGAGTTCACGACGGATAGTGGGACCGTGTCTACTGATCTAACGGTTACTGTACTAGGAGAGACTGCTGGGGTTTATCCGAATCGTGTGTTCTTTGTAAGGAATAGTCTATATGGAACTGCAACACTTACTCTGACTGTAGGTGGTGATGCGTCTTCCAAAGATGTTGAGATTCAGAATGGTGCTACAGCCATTGTCTATGTGAAGAAGGGTGCGACTTCTGTTGATAACATCATCAACAATGTGTTTGCCAATCTTCAGGTAGATAACTTGAACATGGTTACTGGTTCGTCAGAAATTGTTGTAAAGGATGCCGATGCAACAGCCCTTGCTATCAAGTCTTCTGGTGAGACTTTTGTTACTTTCGATTCTACCACTCCAGAGACCGATTTCGGATCAGTGGATGTTGATATAAATGGTGGCGCTATTGACGGAACCATCATCGGCGGTGCAGTCAAGGCTGCCGGTTCATTCACAACGGCTGTTACCACATCAACGATTACCGCTGGTGGGAACATCATCCTTGAGAATGGTGAAACGATAAGTAATGCATCCAATGATATAGTGGCGATTAATGCCGATACATTTGTGGTTGGTGCAGGTGATGCCGCTGCGATAATAACAAGTAGTGGAGATTTTGATCTTACTCTCCAGACTGGTAATTCCAGCACTGGAACGATTGCCATCACGGATGGTGCAGATCAGGATATAACAATTACGCCCAATGGAACAGGTGATGTTTTACTTGTTGCCGATAAAGTAACAGTTGGAGATTCAGGGGCTGCTGCGACCATAGCCAGTAACGGTGCCGGTGATCTTTGGTTGCGTACCGGTAGTGGTACGACAGGTGCTATCACCTTAGAGGATGGTACTAATGGTAATATAATATTAACCCCGCATGGTACAGGCGAGGTTGACATTACAAAGGTAGATATTGACGGTGGGACGATAGACGGAACAGTTATCGGTTCCAGTGTTGCTGCGGCTGCGACATTCAGCACAGCCACTATCACTACAGCCACTATTAACACAGCTATCGTTCCTGATTCATCAGGTAGTGCGGATCTTGGAAGTACAACTGCTGAGTGGGGTGATATCTATATAGCGGCAGATAAAACCATTTACCTTGGTGATGATCAGAGATATCTAATACAGAATAGTGGACACGATATTGTGTTCTCTAGAGATACAACAGCTACCGACTTCAGCATGGTAATGAAGGCGAATAAGGGGACAGCGGTTAAAGAACAGTGGCAACTACTGATAAATGATGCCACTGGATTGCTTAGTTTTAGGAACGATCCCGTAACACCGGGTACATTCGTAGATCACCTCACAATTGCACCCAACGCAACTCCTCTCGAATCTCTAATAACAACAGCGGGTAGCTTGACGGTGGGTAAAGGGGCTCTTGTCCATGGAAAACTAACTGCATCTTCAGGTATAGACATAGATGGTCCCTGGAGTGCGGCAGGTGTTGTCTGCGGAGATCTCGGAACCGTATCAACGGTTGTTATCAATGCTGGGACGATCACTGGAATTACAGATCTTGCGGTTGCCGATGGAGGGACGGGGCGAAGCACTCTCGGTGACACGATGGTTCTACTTGGCAATGGTACGGGTGGTATTGATCAAGTGGATTTGGGGAATCGTCAAGTTCTAATTGGTCAATCTGCTGCGGGCACAAATCCAGCGGCTTATTCTCTTAGTGGTGATGCCACTATGACCAATGCGGGTGTGGTTACAGTTGTTGCTGCACCCGCTGATGCTTTGACCGGGACAGAATTGAAGTCCACTGTAGTGACCAGCAGCCTTACTGCCGTAGGCACAATCGTCACAGGGGTGTGGACTGGCACTGCTGTTGCTGACGCTTATGTTGCGAATGATCTGACCATTTCTGGAGGCACAGTAAATAGTAGTATCATAGGTGGTAGCACTCCTGCGGCAGGTACTTTTACAACTTTAAATGCCAATACTTCGATCACAAGTCCTGCTGCCACTATCACTACAGCCACTATCGACACAGCCACTATCAACACAGCTATACTTGCAGATGCTGACGGTGGAGCAACTCTTGGAGAGGCATTGAATGGTTGGGGTCATGTATATATAGATGATGGGTCTAGGGTATATCTAGGTGTTAATGACTCAGGTAGTGAAATTTCTGTTCAAGGTAGTACGGGATCAGGTGATCTTGGGTTTATAAGATTTAATAGACATAGGTCTTCTGCTCCGTTTAACCTGATACTTACAGCAGATGCCAATGGAATAGAGGCCGGAGATAATTGGAGAATACAGACAGAGGACAGTGCTACTGGTAGTCGCCTACGTTTCCAGAATGATACAAGTGTAAGTGATACCTATATTACTTTTCTGACTATTACACCCAATGCCACTGTTGCTAATTCAACTGTAGCAGTAGCAGGCAATCTAACAGTAGCTACTGATATTACTGTGACAGGCGATATCCTTCCTAATGCAGCCGGTGCTTCTGATATTGGCGCTGTTGGAACAGAATGGGGTGATATCTATCTTGCAAACAACAAGCATGTCTATCTAGACGGAGGTGGGGCAGATCCTTCCGTAGATTATAAGCTTGGAACTGCTAGTGGTTTGTTTGAGCTAACAAGAACTGGAACGGTTGGAAATCAATGTCATTTCGTCCTGAGAGCGGACAATGGTGCCGATGCTGGTGATTCCTGGAAAATTCTAATCCAGGATAGTTCCGTTGGTCAGATGGAATTTCAAACCGATCTGGCTTCTAAGGGTTCCTTTGTAAAGTTTTTCGCAATAAATGCCCATGCAACTCCTGCCAGTTCTACTGTTGAAGTGGTAGGCAATCTGACTACTGGCGGAACGATCAATTCTACTGGAGCGATCACTGGCGATCTTACCGGTAACGCCGACACGGCGACTGCCTTGGAGACTGGCAGAACGATTGCGATGACTGGGGATGTTGCATGGACATCTCCTACGTTTGATGGAAGTGGGAATGTAACTGCGGCTTCCACAATCAATGCAGCGTCTGTAGAAAAGGGAATGATAGACACAACCAATTCCCTCGATAATTTGTATCTAAAGGGAAATGGGTCCGGTGGTCTTATATGGGCGGAAGCAGCTTCTTCCGGTGATGTGACTACTACTGGAGGCACTATCAATCAGATCTGTTATTTCGAAGGTACAGATTCTATCATAGGTGACACTGGGCTAACGTATGTTCCTTCCACAGACACCCTTACTACTGGCTCTTTGGTTGTTGGTGACAATCTCATCGTTAACGCAGGAATGCAGATGTACGGTGATACCGCTTCGGAGGTAACTCTTTACGTGAGAGGTGCTTCTGGGCAGAGTGCAAATATCGTCCATGTTGTAAATTCTGCTGGGGATCCGTTCTTTGAGGTGGAGTCGGATGGAACCGCCCAAAGCAGGAGATTGGTAGTACAGGGTACGACCGATAGTGTTACTTCTTATGTAAAGGGATTCCTTGACCAGACTGAAGATGTTGTCCAGTGGAAAATAGATACTACAGCAGGTGGTACTCAGACCAAGCTTTGGATGGATAGCACCGGGAAGATAGTGATCGAGGATGTCGATATAAATTCCGGGGTAATAGATGGTACAGCTATCGGATCAAGCTCCACCTCTACAGGTGCATTTACAAACGTAACTGTCTCTGGGGATATCCTCTCAACATCAGCCGGTGCTTCAGATCTAGGGAGTACAACTGCTGAGTGGGGTGATATCTATATAGCGGATAACAAAGAAATCATATTTGGAAACGATCACGATTTCACTATCGGGCATAATACGGGTCAGGGTGATGCGCTGCACATATACAGAGACACACTGTCTCCCGGTGTCAATATGGATATATTCTTTGGTGTTGACAGCACTGCCCCCGAGAACGGTGATACTTGGCTGTTTAAGTTCTTAAATACGGGAGGTGGTTCAGCGGGGTTCCAGATATATAACAATATCTCAAGCACTGATACGAGTGATCCGGAAGAAGGACAACTGAAGTATTTCGATATTATACCGGCTACTGCAACGATAGATTCCACGGTTACTGTATACGGTAAACTTGTAACCGGCAGTACGATCAATGCTGGTGGCCAGATCACTGGCAATCTAACCGGGGAAGTGACTGGTAACGCCTCCACTGCGACCGAGTTGGAAACTTCTAGAACGATTGGTGGTGTGTCGTTTGATGGCACATCAAACATTGTTCCGGATACGATTACAGTAGCAGCGAGTGGTGTGGATACCGTTGCAAGTATTGCCATGTTCAATAGTGCTACGGGTGATCAACAGCCGAAAACAGATACTGGAATTGTATACAACACAAGCACGAACGCTTTGACCGCTACAACATTTATAGGGGCTCTTACGGGCACCGCATCTATTGCCACTAATGCAACTACCGCCTCAGTAGCAACCCAAAGTACTGTAACCTTAAGTAGTGGTGACTCAAATGCGTATATTGGATTGTGGACAAATACTACAGGAGATCAGGGCGCTAAGACAGATGGTGGCTTCTTCTACAACCAAAGTACAAATTCTCTTAAAATTGGATCAGGTGGTTCTTTTATAGGAGATTTGACAGGCAATGCCGATACTGCGACCACCGCAACGACTGTCGCAGGTATCACTGTTGCTAATGGTTTAATCGATACGTCTGCGTATTTGGTTATTGCAGATGGGAACGGTAGCGGGAAGTCTCTGTATGTAAATAATCCAGGTGATTCGACAGATGTAAAGGTGAATACTAATACGGGGGCTCTTACTGCCTATTCATTTACAGGTCGAGTTATTTCCACCTCTGCGACTATAACTGGTGGGACTATTAATTCTAGTTCTATTGGACTGGTCACTCCTTCACCTGGAGTTTTTACGTCACTGCTCGCAGAAACCTCTCTACAGGTAGATGGTGACATATTAGGAACAGGGAATGTAACGGGAAGCAGGACATGGCAAGGTGTTGTTATCGGAACTACCTATGGAGGGACTGGCAGATCAGATGGCCTTTCGGTGGGAATTGTTGGTCTTACTGCCACAGCTTCTGATTTGAATGTTCTGAATGGAATTACTTCCAGTACAGCAGAACTGAATATTCTAACTGGTGTTACCGCTACTACGACGGAATTGAACCTGCTAGACAATGCGAAGCCTGTGTCTACTAGTGTGTTTTTCCCAGGTTCTGATGGTACTCCTACTGGAGTCAATAATACGGCAGTGGGGGTTGACGCATTAAATAGTCTGGCTGCTGGTGATAATAATACAGCTTTCGGAACCTATGCTGGTATGGATATGACGGGCGGTTCTTATAATTTATGCATGGGTTCGTCGGCGGGTCAAGGTATATTTTTAGGCAGTTACAACGTATGTGTTGGTCACAGTTCTGGTATTGGGTTGGTCACTCACAATGGTAACACTTGCATTGGTGCGTGGGCTGGTAAGGCTTTTGTTCCGAATACACTCAACTCCTATAACACGGCTGTCGGAATCTATGCCTCTGGGGGAAGTAGTTCGCAAGTCGGTAAAGAGTCTACTTTTATTGGAGCCCAAGCAGGGTCTCTCGGACTAGACAATTCGAATGTTGTTTGCCTGGGATATGCGGCTCAGTCGAGTGCTACTGATGTTTCAAACGAAATTACCCTAGGCAATAGCAGTATTACTACTTTAAGATGTGAGGTTGAACTGACTACGTTCACATCGGATGAGCGAGACAAGAAGGATATTAGCTCTCTTGATGTTGGGCTGGATTTTGTAAATTCGTTGAATCCAGTGAAATTCAAGTATGATCAACGATCCAGGTATGCTCCATTAGATGAAAACGGGATAATAGAAGGTGAGATTCCTGTTCTTCCCCAAGATGGTAGTCTGAAGGATGCTGATTATACAGCAGGGTTTATTGCCCAAGAGGTAGCTAGTCTTGAAGATTCTATTGGTGGCGAATGGTTGAATATAGCGCATCGTGGAAATGGAGATTTTTTATCCATAACTTCTGCAAGGTTCATTCCACCATTGGTCAAGGCAGTTCAGGAGTTGTCTTCCCAGGTCACTGCGCTTGAGGCCAGACTGGCTGCTCTGGAGTCTTAATGATTAAGAAGTACGTCTTCAAGCCAGGAATCAATAGAGAGGGGACAAGCTATTCGGCTGAAGGTGGGTGGTATGATGGAAATAAGGTTCGCTTTAGAAAGGGCAGGCCGGAAAGAATCGGGGGATGGAAGAACCTTTCGACCAGTGGCGGGTCCGCTGTAACCTATTTGGGTGTATGCCGGAATATGCTCAATTGGTCATCGTTCAATATTGATGATTATATGGGTATGGGCACAAGCTTGAAGATGTATGTAGAGCTTGGTGGAACCTATTATGACATTACTCCTCAGAGGTATAGTGCCGAGGTCCGCATACAGTCTGATATCAATACTGGCTCTTCAACTGCCGTCAATGTTCCGACTGGGACCATTACAAATGGAAGCTATCTCAAGCTCATTAATGAGTACGTCAAGGTTACTGGCATAGTATCTGGTACTCCAGATGATACATTGACGATTTCTAGAGATGTGATAGGTGCGGGTGTAAGCCCGAATGTATATGACAAATACATACCAGCATTTGAAATTGATAAGGCTATAGATGATCCGATTGGAGTATTGAACGGTTCTTCATGTGTTGTTATTAGGCAGACCGATCACGGTGCCACAGTTGGCGACTACATGACGTTCTTGACGATACAGGAAGATTCTGCCGGGGCTGGAATTACCAGAACCACTCTTCTGAGTGGTTATGATACTGATGTGTCTACTCAAGGGTTTGAGGTTGAGAGGGTATTGAATAAAGACACTTTCGAGATAACGGTGACTGGGTCTGTTGGTATATCAACAGCTACCACGTTGTCTTCCGAGATAGATAGTGAAGCAGTTTCTATTACCCTTGCGAGTGTAACTGGCATATCCAATGGTAATTATATAAAGATAGATAATGAATATATCAAGGTTGATGGGTTGTCTGGTTCTACATTTGCAACGTGTAGTCGAGGGCAACTTGGTTCGGATCATAGTAACCACTCGGCAGGAGTCTTAACCAGGAAGCTTCTTTTATATGGAGGAGATGTTTACATTCAATATGATGTGACATCTGAGATTGGCAGTGCTGCGTCTGGTTCTGGGTTTGGGTCTGGTACTTGGAATGGTAGACCCGTGGCAGCGGGATGGACTCCCGGGAATGAGTTTATTTCCAGTCTTCTTTCGGCGGATATGACCGATTCTGCAACTATTATGGAGTTGAGCAGTTCCGATCTATTTGGATCTACTGGAACTGCAATGGTAGAAGGTGAGTTGATGACCTATGCGGCTAATAATACTGGGACGGATAAGTTAAGTACGATTGTCCGTGGAGTTCAGAGTACCAATGCTGTTGCTCATAGTGAGGCTGCAACTGTCTATAACATTAATAGTCTTTGGACTGCTTGGGGAGAGGCTGCACAGACTGAAGATACGATGGCCATACGAATATGGTCTTTGGATAATTTTAGAGAAGATCTAGTTATGGCCCCGAGAGATGGAACTCCGTATTTCTGGGACAAGACATTCAGGACAAGTGGATCTGTTCCAAACTCAATTGGAGAAGGTGGAAATACTGTAAATAGTGGGGCTATGAATGGTCAGGCAGTTCCATTGTCTTCACTCGGTACGCCTTCGGATATAGGTCATGGTGCTGTTCCTACTCAGGTCAGGCAGCTTATGATCTATCCGTATGTTGAGACCGTTGTTGCGTTTGGTTGTTCGGAGCTTTTCGAAAGGGACAGTTTCGATAATCCAACGGATACGATTGGCGGATCCTTCAATCCCATGCTTGTCCGATGGTCTAATAAATCCAGACCAGGATCTTGGTTCCCGCAACTGAGTAATACAGCGGGTGGTGCAATACTTAATACGGGTTCTTATATTATTGGTGCGGCTAGATCTAAAAGAGAGGTAATGGTTTGGACAGACGAGGCAACGTACTTGATGAAGTGGGTTGCGACTGAGAGCAGTGGATTTTTTACGTTTACAGAAATTGCTACTGGAGTGTCTATCGTAGGTCCGAATGCTTATGGAGTTATCGGCGATAGAATCTTTTGGATGGGTGATAGGAATTTCTTCGTTTACGATGGTTCGGTAAAAGTTTTAAGATCTACTGTGGCTGATTTTGTCTATACGAATATTTCATTCCTTCAGAGACAGAAGGTTTTCTGTGCGAGGAATTCAGAGTTCAGCGAGGTGATCTGGTTTTATCCTTCAGATAGTGATACGGATAACAATCGTTACGTTGCTTATAACTATGAGGATGACAACTGGTCGATTGGAACATTACCAAGAACAGCTTGGAGTGATTCCGGGATAAGACAGCAGCCGATTGCTTCATATATTATTCCTGATACCGATGGAAAGGTGTCAAAGAATTATATTCAAGAGTTTGGTTCTACTGGTGATGGAGAAGCAGTCAATGCTTACATAGAAACTGCCATGTTCGATATAGATGATGGAAACAATATTTCTTATGTTTCCAGGATCATTCCAGATGTTCATTGGGTAACAGGAGGAAGTACTACGTCGCCTATGAATATCAGCATATTTTCTCAACCATACCCACAAGGTGCAAAAGAGGATCCAGCACAATCAGTGAGTGTGACCGGTGTAGATGACTATGCTTCTGTGCGCGTTAGGGGCAGGCAGTTGACACTGAGATTCGAGACTAATACGAATGATGCGTTTTGGCGTTTAGGAGATGTGTCTATGGATATCAGGCCAGATGGTAGGAGATAAGTATGTCTGAGGATTCTGGATATTCAGGTAGTCAATTTGAGCCTGGGGTTTCAAAGGTTTCATTTTCCGAATTTGATGATTCAGTGCAGACAATCGAAAGCAGGATTGCTTCTGTTCAGAATGTTAATTCCATGAGTATGGTTTCTGGTGTTTCTAGAATAATTCTTTCCATTCCATCGATTGGGGTAACCACATATTAGATGCCTTCTTCGTTTAAGGTTCTAGGTCAGAGCCAGCTTTCCACTTCTGCTTATGGGACTCTTCTTTATACAGTTCCCTCAATTCCTGATCTTGGTCTTGGTGCTTCTCCTGGATTCCAATCGGTTATAGGTTCGATTGTTATATGCAATCAGAGCGGTGGGGCTTTGTCTTATTATCTAAGGGTTGTTCCTGATGGGGAAACGGCTGGTGTGGAGCATGTGATTTTTAACTCTGTATCTCTTGATTCTAATGGTACTTCGGTTATTTCCTTGGGTTTAACTATGGAAACTGGGGATGTTTTAGAGGGATATGCAAGTGGGACTGTAATGTCTGTTTCTGTTTTTGGCGTTGAGACGTTCTAGGAAAATATTATGAGAAAGCGATTCGGTAATTATCAGATGGGTGGTCCGGTTCAGCCTCAAGGTCGAGAGGTTCAGCCCGAATTGAGGCAACCTGTCCCAATGCCGCCGAGTAGTCCGGCCCGGACTCCGGCTCCGCAGAACAAAATGCCTGCCATTATGGGGAGACCTCTTCCTAATCCCAGGATGAAGCAGGGCACTCTTGGTCAGATTTCCCCTCCGCGTGAGAAGCTGTCTCCCCAGGGATATGCGAATGAGATGGCTTCTCGGAAGCGAATGAAGAAGATGGGTAGTGGTCAGGGCGGTCTAGGAAGCCTGTTCGGTCGGGGTGGCGGGAAAGGGCCTGGACAGATGGCTGGGCCTCCCCAGGGTCAGCCTCAAGGGTCACAAGAGGGTTCCGGGGAGCAGTGGTTGGGTCAGATTTGGAATAGCCTTGGATCCGGTCCTCCCCAACCGAATGCTCCAGGATATCAATCAGGGGGTGCGGTTACTGGTTTGGGTGCGACTGCTATGAATCTGTATAACCAGACCATGGCAGATCTTGAGAGTGGTGGAATTGGATATGCCAGAGGAGGTCTCATCGGACAGAATGCCAGTCCGGTTCCGGAGACTCAGGGAGTACAGCAGGCTAACTACAATAATCAAATCGGATCTGGACAGGGGAATATGGTTTCTTCAGCCCCTCAAAGCACGTGGGAAAAGCCTGTTCCCCAGATAGGTCCAGATAATCAGTCTCAATTCTATGCCCATGGTGGTGCGGTTTCTGGAACTCCAGAAGATCTAGCCAGTTATGGAAGGAATGGGGATTCGATGCTTATGCATGTAAACCCAGCAGAGGTCGCGGGGCTTGAGTCGATCATGCCGCTGACTAGGAATCCAGATACTGGCTTTCCTGAAGCCTTTGCGTTCATGCCATTTCTGATCGGTGCTGCCTTGGGTGCGACTGCGGGTGGTGCAATGTCTGACTGGGATCCGAAGGCAATGGCTCTTGGAGGTTTGGGTGGTGGCTTTGGTTTAGGTGGCCTTTTGGGTGGTGGTGCTGCCGCAGCAAGCGGTCCTGCTATAGCCGGGGCTGGTACATCACTTGCTTCGACTACTGCCATTCCAACTGGTGCTGGACTTGCTGGAGTTCCTGGCATTGCTTGGGGACCGGCTAGTTCCGGGTTAGCCAATGTGGCTGTGGGTGGTGCTGGAACTGCGGCTCCTGGAGCAGTAACGGCATCTCAACTGGCGGCTGCTAAGACGGCTGCTTCTGGCTTGAGTAAGCCTGCTGGCGGATTCGGGAAGTTGTCCAAGAATATGCCTAAGATCGCAGAGAAGCTTTTCAAGGGACAGCCTCAGAAAAGACCCCCGCAGATGAGTATGGCACAGCCACAGAGGGGCAGTAATCGAAAGTCGGTCCTCCCGCCTCCGAAGGGTTCTCCCAGGCCAGAGCTTCCGTCTAGTGGTTTGGCATCTTTAAGAGATGATCGTCGCAGGATGGGTAGGGGTTAATAATGGCAAATGGTTATCAATCAAATCAAGGCTGGATTGAAGATGATTCAACGTATGAGGATAATCTTCAGAATGATGATGTGTGGTATACCGATAATGGTGTAGCAATCGATTATGAGTCTGGTCTTGCGGAACCTACTTTTGTTATACCTCCTGCTGTAGTCGATGACACTAGTGGTATATATGAACTCGACCCCTTCCCCACTGGCCCAGTAGCAGGAACTCCTGGTCTAGACCTATCGGGTTGGGGCAACCTTTCCGGTGGGCTTGGAGCTTTGACGCCTATCCCTGGATCCATGGTTGAGCCTGGATTTAACATACCTCCTGCCGTAGATGATTACCCGGGTGATCCTGATATATATGAACTCGACCCCTTCCCCGTGTACGATGAGGTAGATGTTGCAGGAGATGCTTATACTGGGCCAGTAGCAGGAACTCCTGGCATAGATCTATCGGGTTGGGGCAACCTTTCTGGTGGGCTTGGAGATTTGACGCCCACTCCTGGATCCATGGTTGAGCCTGGATTGAACATACCTTCTATAGACAACATAGGTGGTTTTGAAAACATAGGACCACAGGTTCCAGACCCTCGTTCTGCACCGCCCCTTGTAGGCGATGATACTGGTGGTACTGATGTTGTGGTCGATGATACTGGTGGTACCGGAGATCCTTTTGCGGTTGATTGGGATTCTGTCGGTGGATCTCCGGAGTGGGTTCCGGGTGAAGATTTCGATTTAAGCAATGCGGGTCTGATCACTACAGGTGATTGGGGTGGTGCGGGTCCATTAATCCCAGAAGGTTGGGTCGGTGAGCGTTTTGCTGGGATCGCAGGTCTTGATCCATGGAGGACTTCATGGGATACGTTGCCTAATCCGTTCTCCGATTTCGAAGTTCCTGAACTTACAGACGAGCAGGTTGCTTCTGTGGAAACTGCTGATGCATATCTTTCTGATTTACAGTCTCGCGCAGAGGCTTCTGGGTTCTCAGATGTGTCTTCTTTCCTTAATAGCTCGCAAGCAACCCAGGAGGATAGGGATAGGTACAACTATTACGGAAAGATTTGGGAAGAGTTTTCTACTCCCTATCTGACTGCGAAGCAATCTGCAATTCAAGTGTTCATAGAGGATCCTAGATTCAAGAATTGGATGGCGGGTGGGGATGCTGACAGTTACCTGAACAACTTGTCTCCGATTCTTGGTGCGATTTACGGGCTTACCACTGAAGAGACTGATGCGTTTTTAACTGGTGGTGGATTGCATGAAGTTCTTGAGTTGCAAGGCATGAGGCTTTCAACACAGGAAGACGTTGATAATGGGTTAGCTGACAGTGAGGGTCGGATTATCGAGATACCACCTGACGAGGGTGACGGCGACGGTGTAGGCGACGATGATTTTGATGCGGCAGCTTTAGACAAGGCAGAACGGGATCATTACTTTGATATTATTGCAGCCGAATTTGCGAACAATAGACTAGATGAGGGCTTGTGGTTCCAAGCTAAAGGACAAGCCGGTAGTGATGCGGAAGCTAGGAATATTTATTCGAGTTGGAGGATGGAGGAACTTGCAGGCAGTTCGGAGTTATCCGATTGGCTTAGCTTTAACAGAGATCTTCTTGGAGAATCTCTTGTGGGTAAGTTTGGCCCTATCGGTGCTGGTTCTGGACTTTCTGAGAAGTTCGACGTAAATAAAGATGGTGTCTTCGGTGCTGATGATCTGAATGCAATCATGGGCGATTGGGGTGTGGATGAGATATCAGGAGGACTTCGTTCTCTTGGAGTTTCTCCAGGTAGTTTTAGTGGAGAGATAACCACTGGTCCCGGCCCCGGTCCTGGCCCCGGCCCCGGTCCCGGTCCTGGTGATCCTTACGCAGATCCTTCTGATCCTTACGCAGATCTTGCCAAAACCGATACTTCCGGAACAGGCGATGTTCTCCTTTCAGAGGGAGTGACCTTTGATGATGATGGGAAGAGTCTGCAAGATTTTACTGAATCTATCTTTTTCCCGGAAAGGAATATTAGAGAAATTCCCGATTGGAGTGATCTCGGTACGTCAGTTAGTGATGTTTTGAAATCAGATTCTGACTATATTCTGAACAATAGTGGTTTCAGTGATAGTCAGATAGCCAGTCAAGAAGGCAGTAAGGCTATGTATCCTGGCTTTATCGTAGAGGCTATGGAGTCAGGACGCGCTGGTGATGATCTGTATGGTTGGTGGGATAGTTTGTCTGACGTTGAAAAGAATCAGGTCAGTGATGGTATTGAATATTCCCAGGAATATGATTCCGATACTATGTCTGGGATGCTTGATCTTGTGGAAATGTCCAATTCATCAGCGGATGTCATTGTAGGCAACGATGATGCGGTTAGTTATTACGTTCCACAGTGGTGGATCAATAAGCAAGTGGGGAATGGTGTATCTCCCGATTATTCAGACTGGCTCACTTTAGGTTCCAAGGAGAGGCAGCGGTTACAGCAGCAGGCTATGGCAGGTTCTGATGCTTTCGATCTGGTCGAGATACAGAGGCAAACCAAAGATGGGGATGATTTGACGATCCTTGTGCCAACTGGTGAATTTCTTAAAGATATTACCGGAGGTGGTAACGGAAGATATGTTCCACAAGATGGGTGGGTAGAAGGAGATGATATCGATTGGCAACCCAACTTGGGTGATGCCAGATCTTTTTCGGGCCAAGATGATGTGACGTTATCCAGTGTTGAACCTTTGACTTTTGGTGAATATATCCAAGTACAACAGTCTGAATCTTCCGGTTATTATGGTCCGGATAGGTTCATGTCTGATGATGGTAAAAATTTCTGGCTTAGGGGTGGGTTGAGTTCTCTGGGTGCAGTATTTCAGAATTCGCCTAGTGGCAGTTTGTATCCAACTGAGTATTTTTATGGTAATCAAGAAAGATGGTCTCCCACCCATCGAAACTATCTAAGGGCTGTCAGAGAGCTTCCGAGTTCTGGTGTGTGGAGTTCTGTGGTGAATGAACTTGGGAATTATCTTGATCATATAGGAATGTCAGATATTCCGATTCCTTCTACTACTGTAGATGGAGAGGATATCGATATCGGAACTATTACTTTCGGAGGACAGCAGACGCAAGGGGTTTCCTCAGAATCAACACGTGAAGGCAATGATGATTGGTATGATGGTCCGCTCACGGGTTACAATAAACCTGGGGAGAGTATTGCTCTTGGTAGTTTCGGTCAGTTGAATACTAACAGTGGGGTTGCTCGCGGGTCTGGTAATTTTAGTTATTTTTCACAGAATGAAGATTTCGTTTTAGATGAGTTTCTGTACGGTGAGGAAGGTTCAGAGGATGATGAAGAACTTTGGCAGGGGGTATTGGATAGAGACAGTGAAGATCAATATATGCACCCGACAATATTCTGGTCTCTTCTCGGTGATATGGTTGCTCCATACAATGCCTATAGGGAAAATCATGACAAAGAATTTACAGGAACGACGCCTGTAGATAATTTCAATGAGTGGATGGATAGTGGGTCTTCTGGTGTAGTGAGTAGACCTGTATTTGGTGTTGATCTTTCCGCTGGAGATCATGTTGGAAACGCGGAAGTGATGAGTCAATGGTATGCTGATAATCGCGATGGTTATAGTACTTATCTCTTAGCATCCGAGGGTGGTGCTGGACAGGATATTATTGCGAAGCTTTACAATCGGCTTGGTTATCCCGATGGTGGTCATTCCGATGGTGGTCTAGTGGGTAATAACTACCAAGATGGTGGAGAAGTCATGGCTGAATTCTCTGAACCCGCAGAGGGTCCGGAACAGGACTTTGTCCTACAGCTTGCGATGGCTTTGATGGGTAATCATCCAAATGCGGAGTCAATCATACAGCAAGCATTGCAGATGTATGGTCCGGACTTTGTGAATCAGATAGCCCGTATGGTCGGTGCTGCTGGTGCTGGTGCTGGTGCTGGTGCTGCTGGTGGTGGTGGTGGGATGGTGAATGGTGGTGGTGGTGGAATGGCAGATAGCGTTCCGGCACTGACAGACGGAACTTCACCTGCCGCGCTTTCTAGTGGAGAATTTGTGATTCCAGCCGATGCTGTTGCACATCTTGGTGATGGGAATACTGAAAACGGTTCTGGAAAACTGAATGATATGGTCAGCAGGATTCGTTCTTTTAAGACAGGTCAATTGGAACAACCTCCAATAATTCCAGATGAACAGGTTATGCCTGTATAGTGAGAAGATATGAGTAGTAGTCAGCCAAAACATACTTCACAGACAACGACACAGGAACCTTCGAAGTTTATCAAGCCTTATTTGAGTAAGCTTTTTGGGGGTGCCCAAGCTACTGCCGCTAAGGGGTATCAGCCTTACGGTGGTCAGAGGATTGCTGGCTTTAGCCAAAATGAATTGGCTTCTCGGGCCGGTGTAAGGGGTCTTTACGATCAGGGTCCGAGACCTGAGCTTGCGTTCGGCATGGGTCAATTGAACAAGGCTGGTAGGGTTGCTGGGGATACTGGTAGATATACCAAGGCTGCGATGGATTCAGCGGGTCAGACCCAAGGATTTACTGGGAGATCGGCTGGATTGGTTGATGAAGCTTCAGGTTATGCCAGGGAGGCGGCTGCTGTTGGCAGGGATCCTGGTAGGTGGAATCAGCAAGCTTTTCAGGAGTACTCTTCTCCTTATTTCGAAGATGTGCTGGAGATACAGAAGAGGAATGCCAGAGACGAAGCCATGAGGTCCATGAATGCCATGGGTGCCAACATGGGATCCGCGGGGAGTCCTGGTTTCGGCAGTATGCGGCATGGTCTTATGCAGTCTGAATTGATGGGCACTAGCCAGCAGCTTTTGTCCGATATAGAGGCTAAGGGGAGGCAGCAGGCTTGGGAGAATTCCTTGTCTGCGTTCCAGTCTGATAGGGATGCCAGACTTGAGGGTGGAAGACTCCAGTTGGAGAGTGGACGCAACCTGATGCAGGGTGGTGATCAGGCTTTGGTGGCTGGTCAATTGGGCCTAGATGCTGGTCAGCTTCAGATTGCTGCTGGACAGCTTGGCGTGAGTGCTGCTGATTTGATGACTTCCATTTCTCAAGAAGCTAGAGTTATGGCTGACACTCAGCAGGGTCAAGCACTAGAGAGACTGACTGCGCTAGAAGCCAGTGGTGCGAGTCAGCGTGAGATGGAACAGGCGATTAAGGACATGGCCTATTCTGATTTTATAGAGAAGAGAGACTGGAAACAAAATCAGCAGTCATGGTTGGCTGGAATTATTCAAGGCTTTCCGATGCCTTTCTCCAACACGCAAACTACGAGCGCTCCCGGTCCATCAATGGGTTCACAAATTGGTGGTTTGGCTGCCCTTGGTTTGGGTGGTTACCAAGCTTGGAAAAATAGTTAGGGATATTCATTATGGCCAATCTTCTAGAGCTACAGGAAATTCTTCGCAATATTCCCATGGGTGATGTGCAGCAAGTCGCTCAGGGCGCTCATCCTACAGCCCCTCAGTGGATGGGGATGGATGAGATTAAGCGAAGGAAGGAGAACATGGAGGCTGCTCAAGCTCAGTCTGCTGAGGCCAATATGCCACAAGCCCCCATGATTGATGAGTACCTCATGGCTGCTTCACAGATTGGTGGACAGCAGCAGGGGCCGCAGCAGGGTCCGCCTATGGGTCCGCCTATGGGTCCGCCTATGGGCGCACCGCAGATGCCCGGTAGTCCTCCTATGGGTGCTGCCCCGCAGATGGGCATACCTCCTGGAATGGCCGGTCCTCCCCCTCCCGGTGCAGGAGGAGTACAAGTACCTCCTGTCATGATGGCTAAGGGTGGTTTGGTGCGTGGGTATGGGGAGGGTGGTGGTGTTATCGGTGCCTATGATTTAACTCCAAAGGAGAGGAAAGAACTTAGAGCTTATATGGAGCGTCAGAAATTTATTGAATCAAGAAAGAGTCTTGGGCGAAAATATAATCCGAGTCTATATAGTTCGGATGATCCTGAAATGAGCGCACAGCCTGATGATGAAGCTGGTCGTGAGATGAGGTCTAGTCGCGCTAAATATATTTCTTCTCAGCCATCTGGTCATGCATTGAGTTCTAGTCGATTTGCATATAGAACTGGAGCAGGAAAGGAGAGGGGATCTTCTGGAGGCATAACGAATCTGATTAGCGAGCTTGCAGGTGAACTTGCGTGGCCTGATTTCCTTAGAGATCCTGACGATCCGGATAAAGCTTCCCTCTCGAAATTTGGTGGTCAAACTGGTGTGCAGAGAGCAAGGCAAGCGGCTAGGGAGATAGAAGCAAAAGCAGGTGCAGATGCAGCAGCAGAAAGTACAGTGGAGGCAGGAGGTGATGGTGAGGAATCTACTGAAGTGGGGTTCGGTGTAAACACAGCGATGGATCAGTTGTATGGAGAGAGTCCTAAGACTGAGCCATCCGGGGCAGATAGCTATTTGCAATTCCTTATGAAACAAAATAAAGCTTCATTCATGGATGATGAAGAGCGTGCGAGGCAGAAGAAGTTTGATTTCTGGAGTGCCATGGCCAAGTTCGGTGCTGATACGGCTGCCGGTCAGAGTCCTGATGCATTGCAAAACATAGGATCAGGTGCTGGTCAAGCAATTGATTTTTTCAGTAAGGCACGGTCTGATGCTAAATCTGATGAAGAGAATCGTCTTCGTACAGGTGCTGATATTTCGAGGGCTCAGTCAGTTTCGGAGCAGGTTAAAGCTGAACGTGAATCTCAGGAAAGAAAAAAGGTCCAGAGGTACGATGAATTCAAGAAGGATTATCTGAAGAATTTTGAGACAAAGCTAAAGCTTATTCCCCTTGGTGCGATGAGTCCCGATGCTCCTAAACCTCCTACGGAGACTGAGATTAGGAGTGAATATGATAAATATAGAATGTGGGTGCTGGGAGGACATCAGCGACCTGTGGGTGGATATGGGCCTGCGAGTAGTTCCCCTGAGCATCAGGAGTTGGTAGCCCTCTTGGAGAAAGCAGTCGGGGGTCGGTAGTAGATGTGGTTAGTCGATAGATAATGCCTTGGTTTGAAGATCGAGAGAATGTAATAAATCTACCAAATGGAGAAACCCTTTCTTTCGAGGCGGGGGTGAGTATAGAGGAAGCTGCCAGTAGATTGATGCATGGAGAAACGGAACGCATATCCGGATTCTTCCCTTCTTTTTACTCCACCATAGAGAGAATGAAGGGTGCCGCTAGGGCCGCACCGGACATAACTTATGGTGCCCTTTTTGATGATCAAGCGGCCATCGATATTGGAAGAAAGAAGTACGAGGAAGCTGGACGGGCTGCTGCTAAAGAGCTACCAGATCCGGCTTCTCTTGATAGCCTCAAAGAAGCATGGGACAAGGGTGTTGGAGAGTTTGTCCCAGAGGCATGGACGTTTGCCAAAGAGTCTCTAGGGCAGACAACTCCATACATGGCTCCCGCTTTGGTTGCGGGTAAGATTGGTGCCTCAGATCTTGCAGCCAAGAGCAGATTAGGTTCCGGTGTTGCTTCTGTTCTTTCCAAGGTTGTGCCTGCCTTGCGCGTGGCTGGCTCTGCTGCTCCGCATCCACTGGTTAAGGCCGGTCTTGGTGCGGCTGCCGGTATGGGAACTCTGGCCCTTCAGTTCTATGCGGACAATCTACAGAGGCAGGTGGAAGCTGGTGCGATTACACCGGAAGAGATAGAGCCTGGGTTGGCTGCTTTATCAGCAGTGCCGCAGGCCGGTCTTGAATACCTATTCGTTGCCTTGATGGGTGGGATTGGGAGAGGCCCACAAAGGGCTGCTTCTCAAGCCATTAGGGACTCCCTTGCTGTAGGGGCTAGTTCTTCTGGTAAGAGATCGATGGGTGCTGCTGGAAGAACGGCTCTGGAATCTCTTACAGAATTCCCTACTGAGCTTGGACAGACGGTTTTAGAGAGAGCCCAGGCAGGAGAATCAATCAGTCTTGAAGACGCTGATTTCGTAAAGGAAATGTGGGAGACAGTGGCAGGTACTGTTCCTGTAGTGGGAGTGTTTGGTTCTGCTGGTAGTTATAGGGCACATCGTGCAGAGAAAGCTTCCAATAGGGACTGGGAAGCGAAGAGTGAAGAGGAGCAAAGATCCAGAGTATCTTTCGCGAACAGGAGGGAAGAGAATAGTCGGCGTGAGGTTGAGCGCCTCAACCGGATAGAGGATGAGAATGTAGCTAGATTCAATAGGGAAAGGGATCTGGCAATAAGAAACAACGATGGAGTTAAGCAACAGGCTCTCGAAGCAGCGGAAGCGGTAGAGGTTACGATTGATGATGTTGTGGAGGCTGCTGATTCTAGAAACATATTAATAGATAGCGATGGCTTTGCAGCCTTTGTATATGACCAGACGGGTGGTCGAGTATCAAGACTGGAAGATGCTACGCCTGCTGAGAGAAGAAGGATGCGCTCCGTTCTTTCGGGCATGAGGGTTCATGAATTTGCCGATGACGAAGTTGGCGTTGAGATGCCAATGTTTACCAATGCTCAATTCAACGAGGTTGTAAAGAAGACTAGGAAGAGTGCGAATATTACCCAGAGTTCTGTGCGTAAGATTCTTGGTATGGGGAATTCCAAGATAGAGAAGAACATAGCCAGAGATATTATCAAAAAGATGGGGGATCGTGGCTATGCATCCAGATCTGGGAAAGGTAAGAGTAGACCTCTCAAACCAGTTGATACTGGATTCGATGAGATCCAATATGATGAGGTTCTAAGGAACGCTCAAGAGAGGGGTAGAGTTACACAGGAATCGGTAGAGCAGGTTACCGGTAACTATGGAGAAGAATACTATCGGTCGTTCATTGGAGAGATGCGTTCACGCGGGGATCTCCCTGGACAAGATGTTACTAAGGGTGTCTATATTCCCATAACATTGGCAGAGCGCAGGGACGATGGTCAAATATCCTATGTCGGGAATACGTCTGTTGAGGTAGAGCTTTCGCGTGGATATTTCATTACCGATCCAGAATCTGGAGATGTTGTGGGAGGTTCAACGAATAGGAAGAGAGCCTTGGCAGAAGCCAGAAGGCTTAGACATAGGTCTAAGACCTATTCCATTACACGTAACGGTCAGGTGGTTAAGACTTTCAAGAACAGTAGTCATGCTTCATATGTAATGAACAGGATGAAGAGTGAAGATCCTGATTCAGTTTGGAATCGTGTTTCAAATGCTCCTGTTGGGTTCAAGGTTGCCAAGGATAAGGCGAGTGGGCACAGGGTTGTAGAGAGGTTTCATAGATATGGTGAAGAGGGGGATGGCAGTGGTGGGAAGCAAGTAGGTCTAGATGAATTGAGCTTTGCTCCTTCTTCAGATCTGGCAGAGGCTGTAAAGCAAAAGCGTCTGGATGATTTGACCCCTGGTACGTCAGACCATGAGATACGAACAGATAAACACAGGGAGGAGTCCGAGCGTATTCTCCGCGATTTCTATGAGGGGCGTGGAGTTATGTTCACACCTCCGGAAAGAACAGCAAGGGAACAACCCTTATCAGCCAGAGAGGTTGAGGTTCTAGGTGCTGTGGATGAGGCTCTCAGGGGAGCCGGTCTTGGCGAGGATGTCTTGGCTAAGGTTCTTCCTAGGATAGCCGAGGGTAAGATAGAAGCGGAAGGGATGTTTGACCCCACATTCGGTGGTCCCAAGAGTATCGGTGAAATAGTGATAGCTCTCAGTGCTATAGCTGATGCCAAGACACCGGCTGAAGTAAGAGCCAGGGTTGCTGAGATAATGAATCATGAGATGGTTCATGCCATGAGAGCCTTGGATTTGTTCACTGAGAATGAGTGGGCTGCCTTGGAGAACGCCACGGCTAGAGTCAAGGTTCCTCAGTCAATGATTGATAAGCATGAGTCGCTTGTCGAGGGGGATACTTTCCTAGACTTCTCAGAAAAGGTTTACACAGGCGTTCCCGGTTATGAGAACCGAGTTGATATTGTCGAAGAGGCTGTTGCTGAAATGTATCGAGAGTTCCATTCCAGTGCAGAAGTACGGCAACAACTTACAGGTACACCGAGAAGTCTGATAGAGCGTATGCAGAGATTCTTGGAGAAACTATACAATCAGTTCTCTGGTATGGGATTTGCTGATGCTGGGAATGTTCTGCTTGGTATGGATGTTGTTCAAGGTAGAGAGCGAGGAGTTGTTCGAACCCTTCAGGATGTTCGTAGGCAGGAAGCTAAAGATACCGCCGCAAGGGCTGAGGGCAGAAGAACTCTAAGGGAGATTCTTAGAGAAACGAGGAAGGGAAAGCCGAAGGAAGAAGGTGAGGAGGCAGCCCCCGATGAAACGGCTAAGCTGTCACTAGCCCCCACCCCCCGCGACACCGAGACTTTCCGCTTTGAGGACGATTTTGAAGAGGGCGTGATTCACGAGTCCGTTGTTCCCTCTGAGGCGGCGCTGGGACGGGCGGAACTGGATGCGGTCATTACCAACCCAGGGCCGCGAGAGTCGGACAGACTGAAAGCGGATGGGTTTATACCCACTGAAGACCTAGGCGGTTCCCTGGAGGC
>Ga0255048_10000199_pt1 | contig 43890 bp, 70 predicted proteins | sample JV7_2_2_MG_FD_183619 | JGI IMG/M metagenome (GOLD analysis project Ga0255048, IMG submission 183619) | Seawater microbial communities from Jervis Inlet, British Columbia, Canada - JV7_2_2 | ecosystem: Environmental > Aquatic > Marine > Inlet | place: Canada: British Columbia | collected 2016-10-06 | reverse complement strand
CTGAGTATCGAGTGACCTGGTCCGAGGTGGTGCATAAGGCCAGAGAGATGGGGATACTGCTAAACCCCGTGTCGCTGCGGCTGGCACTGGAGGACGAGTTGAGAAAGGACGGCAGGAGATGAAGCGAGTAGAGGTGACCAAGCCGGTTCTCGGGCTGTGCTACATGCAAGTGTGTGCAGTCGGCGATGCCACCGACGCCGAGATCCTTGCCCACTGCAACCTGACCAACCCGAGCGGCGTGACTGGCGGCTGGTCGTTGGTGAAGCGCGTCAGCGGCAACCCGAACCACAGCCCCGTACCGTGCGACATCTACGAGGGCCGGACGCACTACATAGTGGCGTGCTGAGGAGATAGGTATGCAGTACGAGATTGTCAAAGCACTCACCACCCAGGACCTGGAGCATGGCGTCGAGAGGATGATCACCGAGGGCATGGAGCCGACTGGTGGGTTGGAGTTCTGCGCCGGTCAGCCGCTGCCGTTTGCACAAGCGATGGTGGCGACGGTAAGTGAGACGAACGAGCCGGTGCTACCGCCGCGTGACTACCTCGACGCCGTCGTCAAGTGGGTCGAGCACGCGCACGAGCTGACGATGGCTCAGCTCACCGCGATACTCGGCAACGACCACCCGGGGCAGTTAGTACAGGACTGGGTCGAGGCGCAGTCGTGACCCAGCCAGTAGGTCTAGCCACGTGGAACCCGAGCACCGAGTCGGTGGTCCTCATCGGTCAAGTCGCCCTCATACTCGACGAGTACGCTGACTACCTGCCGCTGACCGGCAGGCAGATTTTCTACCGCCTGGTCGGTGCCTACGGGTACGAGAAAACCGAGCGAGCCTACAAGCGGCTGCTCGATAAGCTGAACCGGGCCAGGCGTGCGGGGCTAGTTCCGTTTGAGCACATACGCGACGACGGTGTGACCCACAAGTACGGCCTGACCTGGGACAGTGCGAGAGACTTTGCTAGGTGGCTGCCCGGGTACGTGGAGAGGAGCTATCGACAGGACCGCCAGCACGGGCAGGAGACAGTACTGGAGCTGTGGGTCGAGGCGGCGGGCATGGTGCCACAGGCATTCAACGTGTCGTGGCCGTACGGCGTCGAGGTGTACAGCAGCGGTGGATTCAATAGCACCACGATGAAGTACGAAGCGGCGCGGCGGATTGTCGATCGGTACTACGAGACCGGACAGCCAACCAAGGTGCTGCATGTGGGTGACCACGACCCGTCGGGGGTGGCGATCTACGACAACTTGCGAGACGACATACCTGCCATGGTGATCGGGATAGTCGGCAGAGAGCACGGCGACGCCATACGCAACGCCGCTGCTAACGGTGGCATCTCGACTCGTGAGTTGCTGGCAAAGATGTACGCACATATTTCCCAGTGGCGGCGCATCGCCGTGACCACCGACCAGATGGCTGACTACCGACTGGAGGAAGCACCACCAAAGGCTACCGACTCACGCAGCAAGGGGTGGGTAGGCGGTACCGTCCAGGTCGAGGCCATGAGCCCGGACCAGTTGGCAGACGAGATCGACGACGCCATACAGGACGAGATGGACTCGGCACATAGAGGCGAGGTGGTCGAGGATGAGAGAGTCGAGAGGGACAAGCTGCTGACGTGGATCGAGGAGGCAGGACTATGACCAAGCACTGCGGGACGTGTGCGCGAGAGGTACCAGTCAACGAACTCACCCAAGGCGTCATCTGCACGTCGTGCATGAGTGGATTGGCGGGGTCTCGGGTGTGGGTGTTCAGCAACCGCATCAGCGACGATCTGACGCGAGAGATCAACACAATGGTAGCAGCGATCAGACGCACCGGGTACGAGCCCGGGCAGCTAGAGCTGACGTACTCGTCGGAGATGTTGCAGAGAGACCACGGCGAGATAGTGGTCAGGCACACGACTGAGTGCCGGATAAAAAGGGGTAGACGTCGCTAACAGGTAGGAGGTAGGTATGGGACTGTTCAAGGACCGCAGACCGCTGTCGATGATAGGTGGCATACGGCAGTACATGCGACAGGTGATCGCGTCGATGGCTAGTAGTCACCAGCTACGAGGGCGGGTGGCCGAGCTGGAGGATGCGCTGGTCAAGGTGTGCTGGAGCTACGGGACGGTGCCTGGCGGCGACAGGCTGGTGTGGCACCAGGACGCTGCTGTGCTACGGGACGCGTTCGCCGTGCTCGGGTGGGACGAGATGCACGAGCTGACGAGCGCCGAGTGGGACGTGATCAAAAGGTTTGTCTGGTTGGAGCCTACCGATGTCCTGTAGGCGGTCGCACACGTACCCGTTCAGGCCGATGGTCGAGGTCGTACCAGAGGGCGAGGCGCTGAGGTGGTCCACTTCACCATCAGCAAGCAAGACGCCCGCTCGTTCAATCTCCGTGCTTACATGTCACCAGGCGGGGGCAGGCAGAGAATCGAGCCGGGGCGGTACTGTCGGCTGAGTCTCGACGGCAACGGGGTGATGATGAGCGACACCACGTACGAGCAGACCACCAATCCCGGTTCGTCCACGCGGCCCGAGGTGACGTGCTCGTCGGTGGGCTGGGTATCGGCATGGTGGTCAGGGCGCTGCTGTCGAGACACCGACTCAAACCGCCGAGGTACAGCGACAAGCCGTCGAAGATCAACAGCATCACGGTGGTAGAGAGCGACCCGCGTGTTATCGCTCTGGTGGCACCGCACTTTACCGACAAGCGGCTGACGGTGGTCGAGGGTGACGTGTTCACCTGGGTGCCTACGGATGGTCAAAAGTTCGACTCTATCTGGTTCGACATCTGGCCGACGAGCTGTACCAGCAACCTGCCGGGAATCGCCAAGCTGCACCAGCGCGGTAAATATTGGAAGCGCGAGCGCGAGTCATTCATGTCGTCGTGGGAGGTCGACTACCTGCGCTACGACCGCGCCCAAGAACAGAGGTCGCGCTGGGGATGGTGACGACGACAACCACAGCATGTAGTGGTACTTGCGGGCTCCTACCACTGCATGTAGGGGTGCTTGACGGGCACCCCGTATCAATGATCTAATCGAGGCCCTGACAGGGGTAGAGAAGTGAGGATACTGGTAGGTAGAAAGGTACGGCCGCGAGGGTGGCACATCGACACCGAGGCACCACTGAGGTCTGACGACCTGGTCAAGATAGGTGGCTCGACACAGGAGGTCACCAGGACGTCCCCGGGTGCGGCGTTTCTCAGCGGCGGACTAGCGATCAGCCTGCACAGCGAGATACCGAGACTCAGGCGCGAGGAGAGGACAGAACAGAGACGACGGAGGTGTCGTTGATACCTACTGACCTCGGGCTGCCTGCCAAGTTTGTCGAGTTCCGACCCAGCCAGCTTAGGTCGTCACTGGACATCGCCAGTGACGAGCGCAGGTTCTCGCTATTGTCGGCACCTACTGGAGTTGGTAAGTCCCTGGTCTACATGGCGGTGTCGCAGATGACGAGCGGTAGGACTCTAGTACTGGTCGGCACCAAGGGGCTACAGAAGCAGCTCATGGCCGACTTCGCGGTGACCGGCATGGTGGACATGCGCGGTCAGTCGAACTACCACTGTCGGGAGCTACGCACGAGTTGTGAGCTGTGGGACTTCTCGTACTGTCGTCTGCGCCACGAGGAGCACGGGCCGGTTGAATGTCCCTACATACTCGCTCGACAGGCAGCCTGTGACGCCGACATCGTGGTGACCAACTACGCCTATTGGATGTCGATCAACAAGTACAGCGACCCGACGACGCTAGGTGTGTTCGACCTCATAGTGCTCGACGAGGCGCACGGGGCACCGGACTGGCTGTCGGGGTTTTGTACGATCAAGATAGACGAAGGAAAGATCAGGACCCTACTACGGATCAAGACACCGAAAGTATCTGACACCCCGCTGCGGTGGTCGGAGTGGGCGGCTGAGGTAGCGATACACGCTAGCAATCGGGCTACCGAGTTACGCGCTGAATTGAAGGGCGACCCCAACCCCAGCCGGGCAGCACGCGAGGACGTCAACTACCTGTCGAGGCTAGGGCGGGACTTGAAAGAACTCGGCGCGTCACCTGACGGTCAGTGGGTGGTCGAGGACACCCGGCGCGGTGCCAACATCACGCCACTGTGGCCGCAGCGGTTTGCTGAGCGGTACCTGTTTCGTAGTATTCCCAACGTCGTGTTGTGCTCGGCGACGCTGTCACCAAGCATAGCCAAGTACTTAGGTATCGGTGACAACTCCCACACCTACCACGAGGTCAGAGGCGGATTCAAAGCAGCCCGCCGACCGTTTACCTATGTGCCTACGACGCGAGTAGACCGGCGCATGGTCGAGGGACAGGTCCGCATGTGGATCAATCGCATCGACGCGATAGTGGGCGAGCGACTAGATCGCAAGGGCATCATCCACACCAGGTCGTACGCCCGCGCCAAGCAAGTAATGGCCCGTAGCAAACACAGCGACATGATGCTGACTCACGACACACGCTCGACCAGGGCGGTGGTCGAAGCGTTCAAGGCAGCCGACCCACCGTGTGTGCTGGTCAGCCCGTCGATAGAGGAGGGGTTCGATTTTCCGTACGATGAGTGCAGATACCAGATACTCGCCAAGGTGCCGTTTGTCGATGGTCGGTCACCACTGATCAAAGCGAGGTCGGCCGACGACAAGGGATACGTCAAGCACCTCGCGGCACAGACCATCGTCCAGCAGTACGGCCGAGGTATGAGGTCGGCTGATGACATGTGCGAGACGTTCATGATCGACGACCACTGGCGTTGGTTTCAAAAAGCCGGGGTGTTTCCCGGCTGGTTCAAACACGCGTGGCGGACGGTGAAGGGACGAGCCCCTGAGCCGTTGCCACTCGATAGCTAAACGGAGGGATACACCCTCTACAACAGCCGTGCTGACACAGCACAGGAGGTAAGCAGATGCCAAAGCAGCAACCCGTCCGGGTAGCCAGCATGAACCCGGACAACATGGTCTCGGCAGGTCTAGCCGACGATTTCGACGGTCAGATCACCGAGGCCCGAGTTGTGCCGTGGGACTACGACGGCAAGCTCGACCACGATATTCTCGCGGTCAGGCTGACTATCGAGCCTGACGAGGATAGCGGGTTTGAGGAGTTCACGCAGCACTACTCGGCCGGGGACCTGGAGTACTTCGTGCCGTCCATGGACGGCAAGTCGCCAGTCGATCTCGACGCCGACGACAAAGCCGACATGGAGGGCGTGTACGCGTTCCCGACCGGCGCTCGTGAGCAGCTCAACAACAACAGCAACTGGGCAGATTTTCTGTTCAAGCTGCGAGATGCCGAGTTCCCACCCGATGACATGGACGCCGACGTGCGCTTTGTCGAGGGGCTGGCCGGGCATTTCAACCGAGTGCCGCAACAGAAGCGGTCGGGTATCGTTCGCCCCAGTGGTGACGGTGACACTCGCCAGAAAACCATTCTGGTCGTCACCGAGATCAGCGAGGCGAAGCCCAAGACGCGCAAGAAGCGGACGAGCAAGAAGTCGTCGAAGTCGACCACCAAATCCACGCCCAAGGTCGACAGCGACCTGGACGATCGGATCGAGGAGGTCATACTTGAGGCACTGGTTGAGGCGGAAGAGTTGCCGAAAGCCAAGCTGCCGGGTCTGGTCATCAAGGTGTTTGCCGGTGCGGAGAAGGCCAAAGCGGTCAAGCGTGCGGCAAGCGTCGAGTACCTCAACTCACGCGAGGCGTGGGAGTTCGACGAGGACGAGGGCGTGCTGACGCTCGCGTAGCTGTCGGCTACTGAGGGAGTGACGTAGATGACTGTTGTACCGGGGTGGGTGGTTACCCCTCGCGTTGGTCTGTGGGCTGGCGTGAGACCCTCCTTCGCTGTCTGCCCCGGTACACTTTTTTGCTTGTCGAGATCCAGAACATTACTTTTTGAGGTGACGACGTGAGCGAGGCCGTGCTGATTTTCGAGGGCATGCCGGACTTGCTACCGATGCTGAATCGGTCGAAGGGCGTACACGTCAGCGAGGTGATCAACGACTTGTGTCTGCGGCTGGGTCACTACGCCAAGCGAGAGGGCGATGACCCGCAGACCATGTGGGAACTAGGCAACGCGCTAGAGCACGCGATCATCGCACGGTACCAGCTCGACCAGCCGGACAGGTACGTGCAACCAGGCGAGCTGGAGCTAGACGGCAAGTACGGGACACCGGATTTGTTGGATGTCGTAGAGATGGTACTCCACGAGATCAAACTGACCTGGATGTCCACCAAACACGGGCCCGACAGTGAGAAATTCTGGCGGTACTGGGTGCAACTGATGGCGTACTGCCACATGTTTGGTGTTCGTACCGGGCGGTTGCATGTGTGTCACGTGATGGGCGATTACAGAGGAGCACCGGAGCCTATCTACCGGTGCTGGGAGAGGACATTTGACGACTACGAGCTGGCCGAGAACTGGGCCAAGCTGACGACGCATAGCGAGCTGATGACTAGAGAGGCAGGGACGAGATGAAACCAGTCACGATCACCATTGAAGTAAAGATGGACAACCTCGGCAAACGGGTGCCGGGAATGCGGACTATCACGCGAGCGGTCCTTGACCACATGGCCTCGTTTGAGGTGAGAGGTAGGACCTATCACCTTGGTGTACAGAGCATCGGTCTATGCGTGTTCATCCCGATAGCGGCCGAGGACAGCGATGACGACTAGCAAGGAACGGGCGCGGGAGTTGTTTTCCGAATTGACAGGAGGCGGAATAGCCGCTGTTTGGCAGATAGACATTCTCGAAGCCGCCCTCGACGCAGCGCGGGAAGAGGGGATGGATCAGTCAGAAGTGTCAATCAAGACAGAGAATTTCTATCGTGCCGACGAGCGCCGCAAGGTTGGGGAGGAGTTGGAAGCGGCGGTGAAAGGATCGCCTGCTGCTGTAATCATTATGAACCGAGAAACGATTCTCGCCATCGTCCGCGAGCACTGTGGGGGTGGGAATGAGTGACGATTCGACAATGGTGGGCTATGTAGCACGATTGGAAGAGGGAGACTTGCCGGCCCTCGCCAAGCGCGAACGGCTGGCGCGGTTGATGGGGTGGTGGTTGTGTGGAAATTGGGCTGCACCAAAAGACTACGGGCCACACAATCCCAGTCTTGATAATTCTTGTCTTTTGCCAGATTGGCCCGACCCCTACACCAACGACTCGGACTTTGGGAATGTGATGCGGTGGTGGGATGAGACTGGTTCCGGCGCATTCTTTTTTCCTGATCCCGATGTGCTGACTTGGGACGAATGGAAGGCCGCAGTCTGTGACGCGATTCTAGAATTGGAAGGGGGAGAAATGAGTAGAAGAAGAGAGTGGTTCTTGCATAAGGTGTGTCACCTTCTAGATCATGCGTGGAAGAGGGTGGCGGACCCTCACACGGGCCAAACGTACTACGAATGCTCCCGATGTGGGGCCGTGTCAAAAACAGGCGGAGGGTTTCGATGAACGCCGGTCTGCCCGAAGGTATCTCTGATGGACTTGTGTTGCCTTGTGGCATCTGTCACCGGAGAGTTGCATTCGACTATACGGTTACTGACGACGCCTGGGAAACGGTTGTTCCAAAACACTTGCGCCTTGGTGTTTTGTGTCTGCCCTGCTTCGATCACCTGATTGTCTCGCACGGAGGCACATCCGGAGACGTGCTCTTAAAAGTTCAGTTCGTCGGGGTGATTGGCACAACGATTTTGATGCCCGAGAAAACACATTGGAGGGACAGACGATGACTGACAAGGAACGAAACGCAGGTACATCTCAACAAGTACCGACAGATCGTGACATTGGGGCTGCGGTGGAAGCGTTAGAGAAACTATGCCGAGAAGCGCCGTCACTCTGGAGTGATGTACGCACCGTCCTAGACGCGCTGGAGGAGGCGCAGGGGCGCAAGTGTCGATGTGGGAGGAGTCCAATGTTCTGTGGTGTCTGTGTCAAATCACTGAACAAGGAGAAACCCATCCCATGACTAACCCACTAGAGGCGGTGCTGGCGCGGGTGGAGAAAGCGCCACTCATTATGGATCATGGCACCCAAAAGAGAATGATTGATGAAAGAGACAACTACACCCTCTGCCGTGCGCTGATCGAGGGAATAGGGGAATAGAAGATGAGAACGAGACAGAGGCGAGGCTTAATGATGGCTGGCGGGGTGGCATACAAACGAATGCCGATACGGTTCAACTCCGGCCTACCCCGCCCCCCGGTCGCTTTTTGACAGGGAGAGACGATGGGAATAAAAAGAAAAACGTCAGCGGCAGCCAAGTCAACCGAGTCTGTAGCGTGGGAAGACGCACCGACGCAACTAACTAGGCGGTGTGTTTTCATGGAGATCTACGGCGACACCGGCACCGGGCGTACCACGCTAGCGCTGACGGCACCCGGGCCGATCGCACTCATCCACGCCAGCGAGAAAATCGAGGGCATCATCCAGCCGTTCGCACGCGACAAGGAGATACGTCTGTTCGACTTCGGCGTCGACCTGTCGGGGGCTAGAGGACACGAAGCGGTAGCAGATGAAGCTGACAAGGTGTGGGGCGCGATGTCCGATGCGATCTACGATGCCTACGAGTGGGCCAGGACCATCATCATCGACACCCACACCGAGGCCTGGGAGCTGATACGCCTGGCCAGGTTCGGCGACCTCAAGCCGTCAGGCGGTCGCATCGACGCCAACTATGGCCCGGTCAACGCCGAGTGGCGGTCGCTGTTCAAGCACTTCCGCCACCAGGACGGCACCAACCTGATCGCGGTAGGTCAGACCAAGGACGAGTACCGCGAGTCGAAATCGGGCATGGGTCAGCGGACCGGTAAAACGATACGAGCCGGGCAAAAGGACGTCCACTATCTGGCTGACGTGATTGTCAGAACCGAGCGAGACATCATCGCCAACACGTTTACATCGAAGGTAGAAAAGGGGTGGTGGAACGCGTTTAGCGAGGGGCTGGAGTTCGACAACGAGGACTCACGATTTGGGTACGTGATGGCGATCGTCGCTGAGTCTGACGAGGAGGAGTGGCTGACATGACCGCTAACCCTGAGATGCTGGAGCGTGCAGCTATCCACGTGTACAACAAGCTCACGCACGAGGGCCTCACTGAGCTGGAGGCGGTCGACGCGTTGGTCAAGTTCGCCGAGGCTGAGGCTGTCAGAGAGCGCGAGCGGGTGTGTGACTTGATAGGTAGTACCGCCATGCGGATAGCTGCCGGGGTCAGGATCTCGTCGCGGGCAGAGGACAAGCAAGTAGCCAACCTGATGGCTGGCGGCATGGAGCGGCTAGTCAACGGTAAAGCGTTCGCCCAGATACGGGCCGGTCACCAAGGATGGGGCGATGATTCTAAAGGACACGAGCTGGTCTGACGGGTTGTCGCTGGCCGAGGCGCGGACGGTGGTCAACGAGCTGATGGACCAGGGTGTGGTATGCCCGTGCTGTCTCAGACTCGCCAAGCGATACACACGAAAAATGCACCACACGATGGCAGCGTTTGCCACCTACGTGTACCGTGTCCACGGCAGCCGTCGGTGGTTCAACATGGAGAAGATGACTCGGCGCTTTCTGATGAAATACCCCAAGGCGGCACGACCGGGTGACGCCGCCAAGCTGCGGTTCTGGGGAATACTGGAACGAGCCCCCAAGGAAAACAGAGCGGCACCCGGCACCTACATGCTGACCCATAAAGGTGAGCGGTTCGCACTCGGCGATCTGCTGGTACCTTCGTACTACGTCACCTACAAGGACACGGTCGAGGAGATCAGCGACACCACGGTCGACATCCACGGGGCGCTCAAAACCAAGTTCGACTACAACGAGCTAATGGGGTTCGACCAGTGACTGTGATGATCGACTATCGCGCCGGGTCTAAGGAGCTAGTCAGGTTCAAGCCGCTCGACACCATCGGCGAGATATGCACACTCGACAGTGCCGACGCGGCGTTTGCTGGCAATGGTCCCGACGGGCCCGTGCTGGTAGGGGTAGAGGTCAAGTCACTGCCAGAGATGATCTCCAGCGCCGACAGAGGACGGCTACAGGCGAAGCAAATACCCGACATGCTGGCCGAGTACGACGTGAGCTGGCTGCTGTACTACGGGATCTACAGGCCGAGTGTGAGAGAGGGTCGGCTACAGATCCGTCGCGGCAAGTCGTGGCGATCGTTCAAGCTCGGCGAGCGGTGGGTGCCGTACGGGTACGTTGAGTCGTTGCTGTTGACGCTGACGGCGGCCGGGATGCGTATCAAGCGGGTCGACACCATGAAGGAAGCAGCCATGTGGATTGGGGTGCTGTACAGGTGGTGGTCGAAGGAATGGCACCAGCACAAGGGAATGAAAACCTTTGACCGGTCACGAGCCGTCAGCCTGATGCCGGGGATGAGCGAGGACGTGTGTTTGCGAGCCAAGGTAGCGGCGCAGCTACCCGGGGTCGGGTACACGCGGGCGGTGGCTGTGGCCAAGCACTTTGGAAGCATCCAACAGATGATCAACGCGGGACCTGACGAGTGGGCGAAGGTTGACGGGATAGGTAAGGTGATCGCGAAAACGGTAGGGGAGGCAGTGAGATGAAACTCGTAGCAGCGTGGCTGTGTATTGACTGTGACGAGGTATTCGACACCGGCCAGAGGCTGACGTCCTTTACGCGTCAGTGCCCGTCGTGCTGCTCGGTGGCGACGTGGCCGATTATCACATGGCTGAACAGGAGGGTGAACAGTGAGGGAACTGACAGACCGAGAGATGATAGACCAGCTCAGCGAGCGGCTGGAGCAGAGTGACAGCGGGTTTACCGCCTGGGAGATGGACTTCGTCGAGGACATGCGGTGGCGGGTGGTTGCTGGCGGACGAGGTCTGACCGGCAACCAGCACGACAAGCTGGAAGAGATATTTACCGAGAAGGCCGGATGATCAAGCAACTGTTCTGGCTCGCGGTGTCGTGTATGTGCCAGTGGAGAGCGCACAGGCTGTACTCGGCGAGGCGACGGTGGGACAGGTGGCGGTGGCTGGCAGAGAGGAGATACGAGAGATGAGAAACGTGACATTCAATGCCGCAGAGACGGCTAGCAGACGTATCAACTACCCAGACGGCGAGACGGTAATCACGCTGTCGGAGCAGGCAGGCGACAACTGGATGCTGGTTGTGTCGACGAAGCGCGGGGGACGAGAGAGCGTTACCTACCTGCCGATGACGGAGTTTTCGGTGGTCGTCTTGCGCGACATGCTGGTCGATTTCCCGATCGCCGGTCCTGATGAGGTAGGCCTGGCGACGTGACTGAGCGCTACATGAGGCGGCTATCGGTACAGGACGGCTACACCATCGCGTCGGTGGACATCATCGGCCCTGTCGATGCCGACGGTCCCCCGATGTGGGGCCTGATCCGCGTAGAGGGTGAGTTCACTGTCAAGCAGGGAGTTGCAGGCGAGCTAAACGCTTCGTTCCTCAGCGCCACCGCCGTCGAGATTAGCGACTGGGTGCCGGGGTACGCGGGCCCGTGCAGGCTGCGGTCGCGGTGCAATACCGCCGACGCCAAGTTTGAGTTTGGGTGGATGTCCGTGGGTGAGATAACTGGCCCGGCAGTGGCTAAGCTACGAGAACAGATGGCGAGCGCATGATCACTGTCAACGGCTGCGGCCGTACTCCTAACTCGGTCATGCTGGTCGGCGAGGCACCAGGGCGCGAGGAAGCAGCCAGAGGTAAGCCGTTTGTGGGCAAGTCCGGCCAGGAACAGGAGTGGTACTTACAGCGTAGAGGGTTGACGGCGGTGCTGTGGTATCGCACCAACGTCGTCAAGGAGTACCGCGATGGCAACCCCGACCCGACACCGGCACAGGTCAAGCACTGGACACCCGTGCTGATCAACGAGGTGAGGAAGGTCCAGCCCCTACTTATCGTCGCGGTCGGGCGGTTTGCGACTCGCTGGTTTTTGGGTGACTCGGTCGATATGGAGACAGTACACGGCCTACCTCACCACGCGGGCGCGTTTGATCCTAGTCGCAAGGACCGAGCTATGGGCGCGGTCGTACTACCTGTCTACCACCCGGCGGCCGGGTTCTACGATAACGACGTCAAGGCGCTGATCGACTGGGACTACGAACAGATAGCGTTGACCATCGACGCGCAAGACAGACAGGCGCTGGAGTTCCCGGCACGCGACGAGCACGAGGGTCACTATGCCGACGTGGGCGGTGGGTGGTTGGCTGACTACCTGAGCGTGACACAGGCTGAGGTCGTGGGTATCGACACCGAGGGCAGTACGTCCGACCCGTGGTCTGTACAGGTGTCGATCGCGGCCGGTAGCGGCTACACACTCAGGTACGAGCGCGACGACTTCGCCGAGGGTATCGACGCCATCCAGCAGCTAGTCGACGGCGGTGCTGTGGCGGTGATGCACAACGCCATGTTCGACATCGAGATGTGCCGAGTCATGGGGCTGGAGTTGCGCGACGCCAAGTGCTGGGATTCGATGTATGCGGCGTACTTGCTGCGGCTGGAGCCCCAAGGACTCAAGCCCCTGGCCTACCGCTGGACCGGCATGGTGATGCAGAGCTACAGCGAGGTGGTCGGTGACGTGGGTATCGACTTACAGATGGACTACCTCGGTGACCTGTTGGAACTAGAGCCATGGCCCAAAGCCGACCCCTACATCGAGTACAGCAACGACGGCACGGCGAGGCTGAAAACGGTACAGCCGGTAGAGCGACGTGCTGAGTCGATACTGGTCGACTACTACTCGGAGAAGCTCGACAAGGACGGCAACCGCACCGACCCGCTTGACCGCTGGAAGAAAGTACACCCGGCGCTGCGTGACATGGTCGAGGAAAAGCTAGGCCCGATGCCCGAGGGATCACTGGCGGACATACCACGGGACGTAGCAGTCAGGTATGCGAGTCGTGATGCCGACGCAGCATTGAGAGTGTACGAGCGGCTACTACCCGAGCTGGAGGCGAGAGGATTTGACGACCTGATGTCGAACGGGTCGGAGGTGTTGCCGATTTTCGAGGAGATGCAGCACAACGGAATGCCTGCTAGCCGGGCCTACTTTGAGCAGTTGGCCGACACCATGCAGGACGCCATGTGGCGGATCGGGTCGCGGATCTCTCACCGCTACTACAGCAGTAAGCCGTTCAACCCCAAGTCGCCCCTACAGGTGGCGTCGCTACTGAGACGTCGAGGTCTACAGCCCGCCAAGCGGACGGCTACCGGCTCGATGTCGACGGGCAAGGATTCAATCGAGCACCTACGCTATACCGACCCGGCTATCAGTGACGTGTTTGAGTGGCGCGAGCATCAGCACATACGGGACTCGTTCTGTAAGCCGGTGCTGACACGCATACCCGTCGGCGAGGACATCCACCCGGTCAGGTGTCAGATCAAAATGACTCGCACCGCTACCAGGCGACTGGCGGCTGCCGACCCGAACCTACTCAACATACCGGCCAGGTCCGAGCTGGGGCTCAAGGTGCGCGAGGGGTACGTGTGCCCTGACGGCGAGGTGTTTGGCGCGTGGGACCTAAGCCAGATCGAGGTCAGGGTGGCTGCCCACGAGTCGCGAGACAAGCTGCTGTGTCGGATGCTGCGTGACGGTGTCGACATCCACACCGAGACGGCAACCAGGATGTTTGAGGTCGACGCGGCAGACGTGACCAAGGACCAGAGGGTGGCGGCCAAGACTGGCACGTTTGGCATCCTCTACGGAATGAGCCCGCACACCTACATGATACTCCTCCAGAAACAGGGGCTGACGGGCTGGACCGATGCGAGATGCAAGGACGGTATCGAGAAGTGGTTTACGACCTACAGCGGCGTTGCCGAGTACGTCAGCGAGAACACCGCGCAAGCAAGGCGCGAGGGGCTGGTGACCGACTGCTGGGGGATGGTCAGGTACTTGCCGGGTATCTGGTCGGACGACAACTCGGTCAGGGCAGAAGCTGAGCGGATCGCCACCAACCACAAGATACAGGGCGGCGCTCAGGGGATGATTCAGCGGTCCATGGTGTGGCTCGATCGACACGTACGAGACCTACAGCGGGCGGGTGAAAACGTCCAGTGGTGTCTACAGGTACATGACGAGGTGATACTGAAATTCGACGAGGACCTGTGGCCGGTGATGAACGGGTTGGTGCTGGAGGCGTTGACTGAGCACAGTGGTATCGAGCTGAGGGTGCCGGTTGAAGCTGAGGGACATATGGCAAAAACTTGGGGAGGTTTGAAATGACGACGAAAACACAATACGAGTACACGGCCACTAGCTGGCCTATTCACGAGCAGCCGATACCACCAGACCCAAACAACGAGTGGCGGCTGGCCCATGTCGTGGTCGAGCATCGAGTAGAGGCCGTAGGCCCCTTGGCCGTCAGCACGCCCTACCAGGTCACGGGTATCTGGGAACTGGTGTGGGAGGAGGCACTGTGACTATGAGGAGCGCCTAATGACCAACCGTGATCCACAACAACAGACGATGATCCGCGAAGCCATGCAGGCGGTCGCCGAACGCCGACCCGGGCGTACGAAGCTGGTCTATGACAAGACTCAGCGAACGATCGTGGCCGTACCGGCAGGAGCGGACTTGCTGATCACCGACAGGGCAGAGGTCGAGGACAGCAAGCGGTACCGGTTCGTGATTCGGTGCGACAACATCCATGAGGGCAAGACATGCGGCACCGAGCTGAACAACAGCAACCCGATGAACGCCGACGAGGTGAGGGAGCGCTGGCAAAGGATGATGATGTGCGCACCGCTCAACGCTCAGCGCTGCCCGGCGTGTGAGTACTCGACGTTTAGTGATTGCAACTGGCGCACCAAGGTCGGCGTTGAGGAGGCAGTATGACCTCGATCGAGTGCGGTAGCTGTCACATGGTGTTTGGGGTATCGGCCGAGTTCTACCGCCAGTGTAGGCAGGACGGCCGAGCATTCAGGTGCCCCAACACCTCGTGTAAGTGGCCACGGCAAGCGTTCACGTCGACCGACAATCAGAAGCTGGAGAAAAAGGTTGCGGCCCTGGAAGGCAAGCTGTCGAGCGCCGAGTCCAGGTACTACTCGGCAATGCACCGGGCGGCCCACCAAGAACGGCGGGCGGCGTCGTACAAGGGTCATTTCAGGCGAGTGAGAAACAAGCTGCGGTAGTGGCTCAGTTTGGATCTAAGTGACCGAAGTAGAGCAATCCCACCTGTGCATGCTCCGTGAGGAGATTGAGCGCCAGTACTTCGACCATTCGACCGGCTGTGGTGGTAGCTTCGGTGAGATCCTGTGCCACGAGATCCACTCTCGCGGTCTGACCTTCACACAGCTATGCGAGAAGTGGGGGATTAGCCTGTCGATGTTGGGCGAGTTGGTAGCGGACCACTGCCGACGGCTAGAACCATTGCCGGAGGTCGACCATCGGTATTGCCCGGATTAGCAAGCTATAGGGTGCTTGACAGGCACCCCCCCGGTCGTGTATTCTCTGTATGTAATGAGCGAGACGACACTACACGAGCTGGCGGCCGACTGGTCGTGGATGGAAGGGAACGACGGTTTCATGATCCTTGGATCGCCGGACACCTGGGAGCAAGCAGAGTACGGCCCACGAGGCGGGTTGAGGATCTCTCGCCTGGTGCCCGACGGGCCTAGAGTCAGAGAGATCAGACGATACGCCGACCCGGAGCAGAAAGCATTTCTGGTTCCTACGTACACACCATCATCCCTAGAAGGAGGGACGACATGAAGCGAAACCAGCTCAAAAACCGGACATCCCGGGCACCGCGCAACACCTACGGTCCCAAGATGATCAGACAGCAGGCCAACCCGGCGCTGTCCATCGTCGGTCTGACCCCGGGCGAGCGGAAGCGGCGCGAGGGGCGGATCGTGGCGACAGTCAAGCGGGCGGCGGGACTCCGATGACGTGGGTTAGAAACCCGACGACCGGTGGCGCGATGCCTGCCCCGCCCGTCGTCGCACCAATCGAGTCCATCACCGAGACGGCGGGTGGCTGGGTGTGCGTCTGCCGCAACACCGAGCACAGCTCCGGGTTCTATCCGTGCGACGAGAGCGGAGCCGAGATCGAGCCCACCATAGATGGTCCGTGGGACGGTGTGTCCTACGTCTGCGCCGCCTGCGGTCGGATCATCGACCAGAACACGCTCAAGGTCACGGGCCGAGCGAAGGAGTGAGCAATGACGACAATCCCCGGTAAGCCTATCGACGAGATCAAGGACGCCAAGGTACGGCGACAGATCACCTCGATATGCGAGGAGATCCGAGAGACCCAGACCCAGCTCAACGCGCTGGAGACCATCAAGGATGGACTACGTGACGACCTGGCCGACCTGACCAGGCGGGCGCGTATCCGTGCGATCAAGATCACGGGCCCGGGCTGGAACATGCTCAAGTCCACCACCAAGCGATCGTCCATCAGCAAGGAGAAACTACTCGACGCTGGCGTGGGCATGGACGTGATCGAGGAGGCGACGGTGACCACCGAGTCAGCGCCGTACTGGAAAGTGTCGAAGGGCAAGGCATGACTACCGTAATCGTGTTTGCATTTCTGACGCTGCTAGCGCTCGCGCTGATGGTCGTCTTTATCGTGCTTGCGCGTGCCGAGCGCAGGATCGCACTGCTGTACTCAACCCACGCGATAACCGTTCACCGAATCGACCGGCTGGACGACCGGCTACGTGAGCTGGAGCGGTGGCGCATAGGAGGTGACGGATGAGCGCACCGCTGACAGGGTGGCGGTACTGGTGGCCGTGGTTCTTGAGAGCTAAGGTGAGAGCCATGCGTGCTCAGGCCGAGCGCAGTGTGACGTACCACAAGCTGCTGATCGAGACGATCACCGAGCACCACATCCCGATCCCTGACTTGGGCGGCCGACTGGACATGGACATCGCAGTGGACAACCAGCTCAGTCGCGGGCGCTCGATCGAGGCGATCAAGATCGTCATGCAGATGACCGGGTGGGGCCTCAGAGAGTCACGCGACTACGTCAAAGCGCGGCCAGGGTACAAGGCGCTGAACAGAGACGCCTGAGCTGGTAGGTAGACACCCCCAGCCAGGTGGGCGACGGGCTCCGTGGGCGGCCGTCGCCCTTTTTGTGTTCAGTGCAGACAGCAGCGCCAGGTCACACCGCCCCAGCCTGACGCGCACCGATTCCATATCTGGACATGCGTACACCCGTCTGGAAACCGTCGCCACACGTCGACCTCACACCCGCGCTGCTCGCCGTAGCACCAGGTGAACTGACCGCTGTACAGGTCCTCGCCGTGGTGGTAGCACGCACCAGCTCGTGGACACCCGTACTCCCACGGGCACGCGATACGCCCGACGAACCCGGCCAGCAGGATCTCGGCGCGCTGGGCGTATGCTGCGGTGATCACCTCCAGCTTTCTGGTCGGGTCGAGACTGAATCGGGTAATACCGCCGCGTGTGGTAGCGACACATTTGTCACCTAGTGCCCCACCATAGAACTCGATGTTGAGCTGGCCGTCTAGCAGGTTGAACTCGTCGGTAGGTGGCGGGTCGCGGGTGTAGTGTTTCTGCATCTCGGCCGCTTGCACGAGGTAGTCCTGGGTCACGCGTGGGCGCTTGTCGATACGCTCCCACGCCTTGAACCCGAGCCACCCGATACTCGCTGCCAGAGCCAGCAGAGTGAATCCGACGATGCCCCAGTGAGGCAGCGCCATGTCCAGTGGGCCGATCTTGATGCGGCCGTTAGCCATCAGTCGTCGGTGGGGTCGAGCTTGTCGATGAACTTGCGCCCTTCTTCCTTGACTACCTCGAAAGCCGCCTCAATGATGAGCCGCTCCAGCCCGGTTGATGGCGCTACGTAGCGGGTGTGCAGGATGCCCAGCCCGCCCCAGTAAATGGCGGACTCGTGCTCGCTGAGGTCCGGGTGCTTGGGTACTTCCATGGTGCTCTCCTTGCTGGTTGTGTTACGAGTGCCCGATCATGTACCAGGCAGATCCGTCTGACGCGATCGTCACCCAGTCGTAGTCAACACTCAAGGTAGCCAGTGCGCCGCCGTCGACGTTGGCCCCGGTGAAGGTCACGTTACTCGCGCCCTCTCGCTTGACGGTGACCTGGGTGACTATAGTGGCGGCGGGTATCGTCGCCTGCCTGGCACCTCCCGACGTGTCGACGATGTAGATGACCGCCTCGGTCGGGTCGATAGTGAAGCCAGCCGCCTTGCCCACTACTCCCTCGCGCAAGTGGTCGAGATTTCCTACCGCAGTGTTCCAGTCGGTCGGAGACACCAAGTAGCTCAGTGCTCTGGTTACCATGTCTACCCATGCCATCGGTGTGCTCCTTTACGCGTACTTGATCTCTACTGCTATTGCTCCGACGTGGCCACTGGCACCCGGTATCAGGGCGGTACAGCTCGTGTCCGTGCTGTCGGATTTCCACGCCGACATGATCGACTCCTTGGTGGCACGTCGGCCTATCAGCGTCCACCCGCCCTCCTCCTCTAGTGTATCCGACCCGCGCAGACCAACACCCATAGCCGGTCGGTTGAGCGGGTCGCCGAATGCTGCCAGGGTGACGGCGATAGAGGATACGTCCTTGTCGGAATTACTAGCTGACTGGACGACGGCCGCGCTACCCTGTGCGCCGCCCGTGTCGACCCCGACGTACTCGGCGATAGACCACGAGCACACCGTCTGATCGTTTGAGAACGTGATCGTGACCGCACCAGGCGCAGGCCCCGCGCCCATGGACCGGAACAACGTCAGCCGTCGACGCTGGGCACCGGGTGTATCACCGGACGCCTTGTAGTTCACGCTCGCCACCTCGACCCAGGTCAGACCGTTGCCGGACAGGGTAGGCGAGCTGGGCACGGTGCTGTCACTTCTCCCGTACGCCACCCACACGAGTATCAGCGCGTCGGCCGTCGGAGCGATTACCCCGGTGGTGTAGACGTCGGTGTCCTTTTGGCTGCCGCCTGTGGTCAGGTGTTGGTCGGTGGAAAATGCGATGTTGCTGTCAAACCCTAGATGGGTGTTCACCCCCAGCTCACCAAACCCGACCACGCCCAGATGCCAGAACCGCTCAGCGTTGGCGACCGTGGGCATCCACTCTATCCACACCGTCTGGTCGGGCATTACCCGAAACCCGATGGCGTCGATGAAGTACCGCTCATCGCCGTCGAGCGCCGTCATGGTCTCGGTCATCGACACCACATCGGATATGTCACGATCTAGTACTTCCTGGGCCCTGGTGAGGTCGTCAGGGTCCAACCACAGTGGTATCGACCTGGGACGCCTGGCCGCTTGCGATAGGACGTGTAGCAGCCAGTAAGCGAGTTCCTGGGCGGTCGAGATGTTTGACTGATAGACCATGTCGACAGTCAGCGGGTTTTCGCCTATCGCAGCTATAGACACGTCGTCAGTAGCTTTCAGGGTGATGCGTTCCTGGGCGGTGATGACGTAGCCACGCGACTGGAGAGTAGTAGCCCACGCGGTGCGGCCGGACTGGTTGTTGACGGTGAACAGGACCGAGTTTCCGCTGGCGACCGACGTGACTGCGACTTGTGCGGTGATGTCGGTGCCGCTGTCGTCCTCCTCGGTGTTGAATACGTAGTCAGTCGACGCTACCGGCGCTACCGTTCCTATGCCACCGGCCCGAAACCCCCGTTGGTCCGGGTCGGTGAACAGACCTCTGAACTCGGTCACGCCCAGCCCAAACGGAATGGCCTGCACCGCTCGATACAGCACCTCAAGGCCACCGACGATGTCCAGGCTACGGGGAGTGACGATCGTCTGTACTTTGTTGATGATGTCGACGGACAGGTCGTCTACCTCTGGTGGCAACGCATTGCGCAAGTCCGCCTCGGTCAACGCGATGTCGGGTGTCAGTGGGTTAGACGGGTCGGCACGGATCTGGTTTCTCGGCTCGTATACCAGGGTGCCCTCACCCGTCAGCCACACCACCGCCAGCGTCGACACCGCGATGCGCTGGAGTTCTTGTAGAGGTACGGTGCGCTCGTCTCGTGAGAGGTCGAATGCGAAGTTGAACGTGTCGGGCCCACTGGTCACCAGGGTGTCGCGAGGGGCGATCGGCATCTCGTCGATCACCGCCTGGAACGCGTCGCTTTCGGCTATACCTTGGGCCACTGCTAGACCGGATAGTCGGCGACTGGCGAGCTGTTCGATGTAGTCGCGGCATTCGATCAGAACCAGGCGCGAGAGGTATTGGCCAGTACCTGGGGTGATGCGTGTGATCTGTCCTGTCCACAGTGGCGTGACGACCGGGTCGGGGTCCTGGCCGATCCAGTCCTCCTCTATCCAGTCCGACTCGATCCACCCGATACCCGGCTGTGCGAGAACGGCCGACGCACGCACACCAATTCCGACAGCGAACCCCGACCGCAAGTTGGCGTGTCCCGGCGAGTAGTAGCCAAGAAGTCCGGCCGAGTTCGCTGTCGAGTTGATGAGAGTAAAGGTCAGGACTCCGGTAGTCGCAACTCTGTCAATAGGGTCGCCGCTCAGCCCTCGGGCACCGTCAATGCCGCTGGGCCCGTGGAGGTCGGCTGAGATGTCTGTCCAGCCGCTACCTCTACCCGCCAGCTCGACCTCGATGCGAATGTAGATCCTGTTTGCCACACTACTACCTCACCTACCCCGTCGTGCCCTTGATCATCGCGTCCCTGGCCGTGACGGCGAGTACTGCCTGCTGGCGGTGCAGCGACGACGACAAGAACCCGATCGAGTCGACGATCTCCTGTAGCTGCGGATCTCGACCACCACCACCGATAGCCGCAGCCACCATGGCGGCGATGCCCTGACCCTGAGATTGGGTGACTACCTGCTCGCGGCCGTGGAGGACGGCGACGGTGCCCTTGCCGAAGTCGGACATACCGGTGCCGTGCTGGGCAGTCACGACGTCGGCGACATTGCCGCTGACCGTGATGGTGATGGTCGCCAGTCCCTCGGCGGCCTTGGCGATCTGGTTGAACGCCCACTCCCAGGCGGTAACGGCGGCCTTGGCGGCAGTGGTGGCGGTGTCCCCCAGACTGTCAAACTTTTTCTCGACATCCTCGGTCGGGCGGTCTGTCCTTCGCTCCCAGTCCTCCAGCGCTACGGGCACGCCACCGAGCGCCGTGATAAGGGCATTCAGCGCCTCCAGCATCCGGTCGAACCCGCGCATCAGTATGTCCTCGGTCGAGAGCTGCTTGTCGGTAAGTAGCCCTGCCGCGTCGGCTTGCTCGATGAGTTTCTGGGTGTTCTTGTCCAGCTCGAAACCGTACTGTTGCGAGAGGTCGCGTAGCAGTTGGAGCTGCGGTGCCAGGGCGGCTAGTGCCTCGGCCCCTGACAAACCACCGCGCTTGAGACGACGAAAAGCCTTACGTAGCCGATCGCCAAATAGATCAAACTGTTCAGCGGTCAGCATACCCATGTTGCCTGCCGCCTGTGCCGCAGCCGCCAGCCCCTCAAGGTTGGTGATCATTCGCTTGATAGGACCCTTCGACAGAATGTCCATCATCTCGGAGAGGCGCTGGAAGGGCTCGGGCAGTTTGAGACCAAGATCAGTGGCCCGCTGCTGGAGCTTGTCGAGCGCGGCGCTGATGGTGGCGACGATCTCCGACAGCGGAGCCCCGGCCAGCATCATGGCGTTGAAGGCTTGAGTGATGGCGGTGACGGCAAACTCGATGTCTCGCATACCGCTGATGTTGGGCAGCGAGAAATCGACGTCAAACACGCGCTTGCCCAGGTTGGCGAGTATGTCGTCGACAGCAGCCAACAGGTCCCGGGCCTGGTCGACGAGAAACTGACTGCGCTGTTCCAGTAGCCGCTCTAGTTCTTTGTGGGCCTCGATCAGACGGTTGGTAATCGCCTCGGACTCTACGCCCGCTTCCTTGGCTGCGGCGGTGATTCGTTGTATGGCTCTGAGCCCCAGGTCACCCATGGTCAGGGCGGTCTCGACGAACTGGTCAAACGACTTATCCAACAAGCTAGTAGCATGTGAGGCATCCAGCACACCCATCTCGACACGTTTGATCGTGTAGAGAAACAGGTTGGCGATGCCGTTGAGTTCAAGTATGGTACCGCCCGCGCTACTGAACGCGTCCAGCAGACCACCGATAGACCCACTCAAAGCCGTCACTGCCTCGCGAGCGCTGATCAGCCTACGGGAGAAGTCCGACAGTATGAACGCGGCCAGATTGATGAACTTGCGCAGGTCGCTGGCTGACGAGATGCTGGCCTCACGGATGGCTCGTGGCAGATGCTGGCGGAAAGCAGCGGCGAGGTTGCCCAGACGCTTGGCCAGATTGTCGATGTCCTTGGCGAGCTTGTCGCTGATCTCGACCTTCCACGACTTGGCTAGTTCTTTGGCGGTGTCGATAGCGGCCTTTTTGTGCCGCTTCCAGATCGCCACCACCGCGACGATCACGGCCGCCCACACGACCGCGTACGCTTTGACGCCAGCGGTGGCTGCCTTGGCCGCTTTCTTGGCCGCGCCGAAGGCAGCAGCGATGGACTTCTTGAACCCGTCGCCAGCCGCCATCGCCTTGCCAAACCCCTTGATCATGGAGGACACGAGGCTGGTAAACGCCTGCTTGATTCGACCCTCGAACATCGCTTTCAGCGAGTCGCCAAGTGACCGGGCGTTGACTATCATGTTGGCGATGGCGTGGGCAAACGCCTGGTCCATGTCGGCGAAAATCGACTTGGTGTCGTCGACGCCGGTAGCCAGGCGCTGCATGGCTTCCTCAAACTGTTTCTCGGTAATGATCCCGCGAGCCATCGCCAGGGTCAGCTCGTTGATCAGCAGAGCGAGATCCGATAGCGACCTGTCTACCCCGGCGCTGGTGCGACTGAGTAGCTCGTAGCGCTCGGCGTTCTGTTCGATCGCTCGGCTGTTGTCGGTGAACGCGCCCTGGAGACGAGTCATGTTGAGGACGGTCCGATCGGCGGTAGTCGACATGTCCTGTAGAGCCTTGCGTCCTCTGATCACCTTCTCGGCCAGCTCGACCAGGCCGCCCGACATCGCCTCCTCGACAGACACGGTGTCGCTGATCACCGAGTTGAGCGCCTCGAAATGAATGGTCAGATCCTCGACTGCTTTGCCGCCCATGCGGTGCGCCGACATCAGGACACGTATCTGTGCTAGCTCGTTCTCTAGCGCCTCCTTAGTAGCCTTGGCGTCGGCTCCTAGCGCGGTCATCGACCCGCCGAAGTCGTCAAGCTGGTCGGTCGCTGTGTCGATCGTATTGGCTACGTCGGTAATGGTCTCGCCCAGCTCGGCTACCTTCTCCTTGGTCTCCTCGGTAGCGGCCGCGTTGGCTTTGGCTTTCTCTGCCCACTCCTTGAGCTTGTCGATCATCAGAGCGGCAGCGGGGTTGGCGATGCGCAGAACCCGCACGATACCGTCGAGCCCGCCGACCCATCCGACGATGGCGCTGGTGGCCTTTTTGATCCAGTCCCAGATCAGCTTTATGTTGTCGACCAGAGCGCGGCCGACGAACCGTACGACGTCCATTATGTGGGACCACTCAAGGAACCGGACCACGGCTTTGACGATAGCCACGTTGAGGTTGATCTGCCAGGTGACCAGGGACTTGACCCAGCCGACGACGACCCTGACGGCTGCTACCACGTCGGCCATGATGACCCGGGCCAGAGCTGCCAGAAACTTGCGAGCGTCGGCGGTCGACGCCCACCACTCACGTACCCTACTCACCAGCACGCCGATCCACTTCGTCAGCCCAGAAATAGCTTGCGACCCGAGGCTGATGACGAAGTCGCGTATGGGTTTCCAGGTAGCCAGCAGTGCCACCCCGGCAGCTATCCACCCAGCCGGGCCGCTGATGAACGCCAGCACCGACCCCATGGCGGGAGCGATCGACCCGAACGCGGTGATCAGTCCGCCCAGCACGATCAGCAGCGGACCCGCGATAGCAACCATAGCGGCGATGGCGAACACCGTATTTTGTATCGGTCGAGGCAGGTCGGTAAACCACTTGGCCAGTCCTGCCAGCTTGTCGATCATCGGCACCAGCGTGCCAGTGGCGAACTCCTGTAGTGACCGACCGAGGGACTGGCCGAGGGTGATACCGACGTCGACGAGACGGTCCTTGACCAATTTCAACTGCTTCCACAGCGACTGCATTTGCTTGTTGGCGACTTCCTCGGTGATACCCCCAGCAGCGCGTAGCTTGGTCTCGTAGTCCTTGATCTGGTCGCTGAGACCGATGAGTGACTTGGTGGCTTGTACCGACCGTTCCTGAAAGCCTAGAGTACCGAGAGCGACCTTTTGCTGCTCGGTACTCATGCCGCCCAGCGCACCCTCCAGGTCCTCGATGATGTCGGCCATGTTGCGGAACTGGCCAGCAGCGTCGAACACCTCGATGTTGTACTGCTTGAATGCCTGTCTGTTGGCCAGGTACGACCGCTGGAGATCGCGGGTCACGATGTTGAACCGTTCACCGGCTAGCTCGGCCTTGACGCCTTGGTCAGCCCAAGCAGCGAGAACCGCGACGCCTGACTCGACCTCGATGTTGAGCTGCTTCATCGCGGTACCGGCCTTGGATGTGAGGGCGGTAGCGAACTGCTCGACCGAGGCATTGGCGACGGTGTTGGCCTTGACCAGAACGTCGCTGACCCGCGACATGTTGGTCATGTTGGCAACTACATCATCGCGGATAGTCAGCCCCAGTGCCGACTGTGCGTCAGTCAGTAGGTCGGTGGCTCGTGCCATGTCGAACAGACCGGCCTGTCCGAACTTGGCGACGACAGGTAGCGCCTCGACCGACGCCGCAGCATCCAGTCCAGCAGACGCCAGAAAAAAGTACGACTCGGCTGCTTGCTTGGCGCTCACGTCGATCGTCTTGGCTACCTCGCGAGCGGTCATACCCATCCGGTCACGCATCGTCTCGCTGACGTCGCCCATGATGGCTAGTGACCCGGTCATCGCATCGTCGAAATCACCAAACGCCTTGACCGCTAGACCGCCGACTGCCGCCAGAGGTAGTGTCACTGCCCGGGTCAGTTGACTACCGGCCTCGGACGTCATCTGACCTATGCGCTTGGCCTTCGCGCCGGTCTGCTGGAGCTGGGTGGATGCTCTAGTCAGTACCCCAGTGAACTCGTCACGTAGACGGATCAGGCCCTCGATTGTGCCTATGCTAGCCATCTACTGACTCCTTGGTGTCGCTGACTTCTACCGCAGCGAACTCGTCCTTGAGTCGACCGGTTAGCGCCGACCAGTCGGACGTCTCGGTGAGGGGCTGACGTGCGCCGGTTGTAGTAGCGACCTTGTCGAACTTCGGCATGAAGTCCGACGGTACCGACCCACCACGACCGCCTGCCTGAGCGGCGGCTGTATTGACGATCGTCGACGCGAGCGAGCCCATGCGTAGGTCCGCTCGCATCTCGCCAAACGGATCGAGCTGGTCGTACCACGACCACTCGACAAGCTGTTGCCACGTCATGGCTGACAGCATCCCGCGAACGTCCCATATTCCCAGCTCCTTGGCGAGTTTGAATGCGAAGCGGAGCCAGTCGCTCCGCTTTATCCGTTTCCCTCTGTCTCCTCTACACCTTCCTCTGCCAGTGAGCTGACGGCGGTAGCGAGTTCGTTGAACACGCTTATGGACATCTTCTTGAGATCCTCGACCGCCACGCTGTCGTCAAAAAGCGGGTCTCCCTTCTCGTCGACGACACCCTCGGCGATCAGCTTGAGGAGTGACTCGTTGCGTGCCCTGCCTTCTTTCTGTTCCGTGAATGCCAGCACCGACCCAGCGGAGGGCGGCTTGATGTAGACGATGCCGTCCATGTCCTTGAGTGGGAGTGGCTTGTTCTCTGGTCCTTTGAAAATGTCTGCTGCCGTCAGTACACGTGCCTGCGTGGTGCCTACCTTCTTTTCGGGTGTCATTGTGTCTACCTCGTTGGTTGATGGTTAGCTCGACACACCAAAGGCGGTGCCGTCGACCTTCATTGCGCCGGACAGCCTGACCGTGATGGCGGCACTACGCGCACCTTCACGGACCGGGTTGACCTGCTCGATGTTCTGCACCTGACCAGACATGATCCACTCGTCCGTGTCGGCTGACCCGGCAGGGCCACGGAAACGGAAACCGCGGGTCTCGTTGTTGATCATTGCGTAGTGCAGACCAGTCGAGTGGTCGTGCGTCGCGGTGTTGAAAATGTAGTTGACCGAGAACGAGAAGGGCCCTCTAGTCAACCCACCCAGCACCCACGAGTCGATCGTGTCCTGGTGAGGGGTTACCTCAGTTTCCGGTCGAGTGAGAGCTGGCGGTGTGATGTCACCATTCAGCTCCGCGATGACCGTGAACACGCCGGGCGACCCGGTGGGGTCCTGCTCCATGGCGATCGTTGCGCCATGACCGGCTACAGCTTGTGTCATTGTGTTACCTCCTGACGGTTATGCGGCCACTGTGACATTCCTTTGGCCGTGCAATTCTCTCCACACGGCGAGGGCTCGCGTACGGGCCACTTGATAGTCGACGGCTCGGATGACGATCTGAGCGGAGAGTCGCTCATAGATCGAGCCGTTGTGTGTCTCGTCGGGGGCTCGTCCCCCAGTGTCTATGATGGTGATGTACGGGCCTGCTCCAGACGGCGGGTCGCTACCTGGACCGATGAACGTGTCGGTGCCGAAGGTAGCAAGTCCGGCCGTGGTCAGTAGCTTGACCAACTCCTGCTCCCAGTCGTCGGACGGAGCTGCGGCCAGCGCCTCGAAATTGACCGAGAACATGATCCTGTTGTTGGCGTCCGTGTTGAATGGAAACGGCCGCTGGAGTGCGAGTATCTCCAGGTAGCGAGTCGACATTTACAACCTCAGCTCCATGGCGATTCGATTGTCCATACCGGCGACGGCGTCCATCAGCGGCTGCTGTAGATACTTGGGTCCTCGGTCACTAGGATGAAACACTACGACCACACCCTGCCAGCTCGGCGGTGAGTGCGACGACGGATGCTCATGTACCGCCTCGGCATAGGGGGCTGCTGGTCCGCCGTACGACAGCCTGACCTCGACGTCCTTGCCGCGTCGCTTGGGCGGGTCGACGTGACCGGAGTTCATAAGCGCGGCGAGGTCGACGGGCACGTGGTCTCGCTTCGACCGGGTCATTACCAGCTCGCCCTCGTTGCCCAGTGCTCGGTCGACCTGACCAGGGAATTGACGGGCGAGTTGCAGAATCCTGCGCCTCATCGCGTCTACCCCTTTCAGCACAAACGTCACGCTGTTTTTCCTCCTACGGCGTCGACAGTGACGACCGACTCGACTACCTGTCTGAACTGCTTGCCTGCCTGGGACCACGAGTGCTGTGAGGCTAGGTTGAGTCCGCGCTCGCGGTAGGTCGCTCGCATATCGCTGCTCCGGTACAGGTTTTGAAGTGCCCACATCGTACCGGAACGATCTGGAACGCCGCCAACAGTATACGCCAAACCATTGAGAGGAGCACTGAGAGCCGTAGATGTGCAGGATACCTTGACCGCCGCGTCGCCTACCCAGTCACCGAGACCGGACCAGTCAGGCACCACGCACGGCACACCGCACGCCATCGCCTCCAGGGCAGGTAGCCCCCACCCCTCGCCCTGAGACGTCGACAGGTAGACGTCAAACGCGTTGTAGGCCATTGCCATGTGCTCGTTCGATACGCCAGCAGAGATGTGGGGAGTCGCCACGATCACTTTGTTTTTGAGCCCGTGGTACCTGACCAGGCTGCCGATGTCTACGCCCTTGTCGCCGGTCGGCGCGACGTGGAGATAGAGCTGGGCATTGTCGACGTCGAACCGGTTGACCCAGTCGGCGAAGTACTCCAGGGTCAGGTCGAGTCGTTTGCGCGGTTGGTTGCGACCAACGACACCGACCAGAAACGCGTCCTCGGGCATGTCGGGCGGACACGTGCGTCTGCGGCACTCGGCCTTGTCCTCGGCGGGCGCATAGACGGTGTGGTCGACACCTAGATGTACTACCGAGCACCCGCCCTCGTAGCCGCCTGCCTGTAGCTCGTCGGCGGCAAACTGGGTCCACACGACGACGTGGGCTAGATCGTTGAGACCATCACCGCGCTGGTTTTTTGCGTCGACCGCCAGCCAGCCGATGACCGGTGGCATGTTTCTGTCCGCTTGTCCTGCCTTGCCGGTCAGCGCGAACTCCTCGCCGTCAGCGTCTAGCGCCTTCATGTACGCGGGTACGTTCCACGGATCGTTGAGCAACACCACCACGTCGGGCTGTAGCTTTCTCACCATCGTTGGCAGGCGGGTACTACCGAACGGGTCACGGCCGCTGTCCAGCGGCTGGAAGCACGGCCAGATCGGGTACGGGTATGTGTGTGGGTCGCCGTAGTAGTTGATGCCTAGTACGTGGACCTCGTGACCTGCCGCGTGGAGTTCGTCACAAGCTGCGTGGGTGCAGCGAGCGAACCCCGACGAGCAAACAGCATCGCCGACAAAAAGGATCCTCACGCTACCACCCCCAGGCCGGTCGGCCTGACTCCGATAGACTGCGGGTACCCGTCCGATTGACCTGTCTCTGGGTGCGGCTCGGTCCCGATCACATACCGCATCACCGAGGTGGCAGCACACCTCGCGCTCAGCTCATCCATTCCAATGTAGTCAGCACACGTTGCCTTGACCACTTTGCCGTCCTCGACGATCAGTGCCATCGCTTCGTCTGGGTTGCTCACGATGATCACTTTCTGCTTACACTCCACCTCTGTCATCCTCATTTCATCCTACCTTCCTGTTTGACAGCCCGGCCCGCAGCATGTCCACGTGACCGTGCTTGGTTGCTATAGCGTACAGCCGGTGTCGGTGCCACTCGATACCGACCTCAGCAAACCCGACATCGTGCAGCATCTGCTTGAGCACCTTTGCCGTCGGTGTAAACCAATTCCACCCGGCGCGGCTGCGGTCCTCGATGGTGCCACCGAACGCCTGGGTAGGTCCTGAGTACCGACACACCGACTCGTCGCCCACCATGCCCGCGCTCTCGACGAGTAGCTGACCGCCACTACCTAGCCGGTTGTAGCAGATGCGCAGAGCGAGCACGGGGTCGCTGACGTGGTAGAGCACACCGGACAGCAGCACGCAGTCGTAGGTACCGTCGTGGGTGACTGCATACCCAGAGCCTGCGTCGTAGAGAGAGCAATGCTGCACCCCTATACGGCCACCGGCCCCGAACGAGTCGACCAAGAACCGAATACAATCGGCGTACTTGCGCACCTCCTCGATGGCGATCACCGTGGCACCCATGCCAGCTAACAGCAGCGATGTGCCACCGGTCCAGCACCCGACGTCTAGTACCTTTTTGCCCTTGAACTCAGCACCGCGATCAACGAAGTCGCCGACGATAGTAAGATGTCTGTCACCCATCATGCCCGCCATCTTGAAAGTGCCGAAGTCGTGGTTATGCCCCCAGTAGAATTTCACCGACTGATCGCGTTGGGCTAGTGTGTCGTCGTACCCTTCCACCTCGGCGTCCTCGACACCGACCAGACCCCTGATGTCTCGCTCAAACTCCTCGGCTGACCCCAGCACCAGGTAGTCGGTGGTGTAGCGGGACATGTATTTGACAAGGCTCATACACACTCCCAAAACCCGGCCGCTATTTTCGACCAGTCGAATACATCCAGCACCCTAGACCTTTCGTTATCGGTCACCGGGTCGGGGGTAGTCGACAGCACCTTGACCAGCTCGTCTACCAGCGCGTCGCCGTGACACTCGGGCACGAACACAGCGAGACCGTCGTACCACTGCCGCATGTCGGGCCGGTCGAACACTATAGGTCTCGCCCCACACGCCAGCCCCTCGACGCACGGTAGCTCGAAACCCTCCGTGTGCCGTAGACCCGACACCCACTTTGCGCGTCGGTAGAGCGCGGCCAATACCGGGTCCTTGATGCCTGATACCGAGTTCCACCCCGGCGGGCTGGGGTAGACGACTGACGGCGGACCGACGTGTACGACCGTCTTGTCAAGCTGACCAGCCGCGATAGCTACCTCCTCGATCGCTTCACCGTGAGCGCTCGACACGTACCCAGACGTCACCACGTCCACCGTGCGGTTTGTGGGTAGTGCGGACTTGGTGAACTCGTGATCAATCCCGAGTGGCGCGTGGTAGAACGGCGTTCCGTTGAGCCTGTGCTCGATCGGGTAGTAGCTCCACACCAGCTCAGCGTCGGCCCACAAGCCGTCAAAGGTACGCGGGCTATCTGGGGTCGGCGGGGCGCTGGTCAGGCAGTACTGAATCATCGCGTACCTGGGGGCCTCTATCCACCGCCAGGCACCCAGCCCGATGGTGTGGAGTACCTGGAGGTCGGCGTCGGCCAGGTCGTCCACGATCTCGATGCGAGCCGGTGCGTGGACCGTCAGTGCGTTGGCCACCCGGTACATGGCGCGTGACAGGTCCTCGGGCTCGGGCTGGACGTAAACTCTCACTCCATGCTCCTGACCGACAGTACGGTAGCCGCCAGCCCCTTGACGTCGTCGTAGATGGCGCGATCGTCACCGCCGTCTATCAGCCACAGGTCGCCGCCGTCCATGATGAAGTTCCACGGTTGGATGTCGCCGTGGGGTATATCGGCGTTGAGGGTGACAGCCTCCAGTTGGTCGGCTACGTCACCAGGTAACGGGTAGGCCCCACCCAGCATCTGGTAGGTGCGCAGGTTGATGCCGTGGAGCCAGGGTCTAGTCTCGGACTTGCGGTCGAACGTGATCTGTTTGTAGTCGTAGGTGGACTCGATACGCACAGGCCCGAGTGGAGCGCGTGGCGGGACGTCGATGTAGGCTCGGGTGATCGTCCGCTTGGGAGTGTCGAACAGCCACATGGGACGGTAGGTGTCACTGACATGTGACCGAGTAGTAGCGATCAGGTCCCCGCCTCGGTCGGCTAGTAGCTTGTGTAGCTCTGGTATGACAGCTTGTCCGCACGCACCGCTGTCGTCAGGTGCTGGCGTCTCGATGATGGTGTGGTCACCGAGCGACATGACCGCACGCACGACCCGCTCGGGCTCGACGAAATGATGCAGGACGTTGAGTGCCAGTACGACGTCGAAGTGCTCACAGGTAGCGAGCTGCTCCAGATCGCGAATGCTCACCCGGCGCTGGAGCAGTATGGTGTCGAGTCCTACGTTCTCACTGCACAGTGATAGTAGCTGCTTACCGCCTTCGATCATCACCGCCACACAGTCGAACTCCGACGCGGCACGCAGCGAGAAGTACCCCTCACTGGCACCCAGGTCGAGCACCGTAAATCGCCGGTCGTACTTCGCCAGCACCTTACTGATCGCCGCCCACCGACTAGCGCACTCCCGCTGCCCCCTGACTAGTACACCGTCCACAACCACGTCCTGATAGCTCACCTACCTGTCCTCCAGTGCTTGTCGTTCTCGTTGCGTATGACCACCAGCTCGCTAGGGACCTGTAAGCCGAGTGATCGTAGTAGTGCGGTCTGTGTCTCTCGCGGGTTGAGAACGAACGACTCGTAGCTGAGCACGGTGTACGGGATACCCAGCGTTGCCACCTGGCAGAAAATCCGACCGTAGGCGCGGCGTGTATTGACGATCGCTCGCTCCAGCGTCTCGGCGTGACCGACAGCGACCTGCGACATGGCAGTACACCACCAGTCGCGTACAGTAATGACGACGTGGACCTCACGACCACCACACTTGGCTACGAGCTGGGACAACTTCGGCCACGTGTCATTGTGCGGCACGCTGCGCCGCCACACCACCGGGTCGAGATCCCCAAACCCGTTACCTACCGGCTGGTAGTGCCCGTCTGACCCGTGACAGCCACCAGCCATCAGTATGCGAGTCGCAAGCCGCGTACCGGTAGACTCTGGCCCGAGGACCAGAAACGCTCTCACACCACAACCCTTGCTACATCCTCTACCGCGAAGTCGCCAACCGCCAGTACTCTCTCGGCACCCGCGTCGGTGCGCCACACGTCGTAGAGATAGATACCTATCCTGAGCGAGTCGCTGTCGGTGTCCACGAGCGGAAACTGAAACGTACCGGCCGCGCCGCTGACGATGACTCCCGTCTTGGTGATCAGCACGCCGGACGCTCCCTTGACGTTCAGCTCGATGCCCCAGCCGGTGATGTCCTCGACCGGGTCCATGGTGAAATCGAGGTCTAGGTCCTCACCTTTGTAGATCGTGATGGTGTCGGTGCTGACGGTCATAGGCTGGCTCCGTATGAGTGGGACGCTCGACCGGCGAGCTGCTGGTGAGTCGACAACCCTCCTGTGGTCGAGTGAGTATCTGCGCTGACTACTTCGTCATGCACAGGCACCACGTGCGACGCCTCGTAGGTGTGGTCGCCTACCCCGGCCAACAGAGCCGTCGACGCGGGCACGGTAGTGGCGATCCAGTCAGGGACCACCCAGTCGGGTTCTATCCACGGCTCGCTCATGGCAGCATTACCACCGCGTGGTGGGCTCCGTTCTCGTCCGACGCGTACTCTATCGCGATGGCTTCGATGTCGGTCCTCGGATCAGGGAACCGGGACGGCAGCGTGTAGCGGTGCTTGGTAGTCGTCAGACTGTAGTCACCATCGAGATGCGCCTGGACGCTGGACACCGCCTCGTCGCCTGAGTGGTCGCGTACTTGCTTGATGTCTCCCTCGATCAAACACGAGATATTCAGCACCGTGCCCGACGCTACGAACGCCCCGAACCCGGTAGTGTAGCCGGGCGTGGCAATCAGCGTCTCCGACATCAGGTCGGCCAGGTCGCTGACTATCTCGCTAGGCATCGACTACCTCAGTGTTGACGCCCAGCACTCGACCCGCCAGCCGGATAAGCAGCTTGGCGACTCTCACTCGGAACCTGAACTCAGGCACCCGTTTGAGCTGCACGGTGATCGTCTTGCGCCTCATCGCCTTGACTATGTCGAGTGTTGCGTCAGCCACTATCTCGCCTCCGGTATCTACGCCACACGAGCAACCCGCCCAGCCGCACGCCTCGATAGATCAACTTGGCTACCCTCGGCCTCACCCCCAGCGACAGCATAGCGGCCAGGTAGATACGATCTGCCTGCTTACGAGTGATCGGCACCTTGTCGTCAAACCCACCGATCACATACCCCTTGGCGTAGCACCAATCGTGAATGACCGATGCCGGTGTGTGATCACCCTCGCGTCGTTTCCACACCAGCCACCAGGGGATCGACGTCAGGTCCGTCACCCATCGGGCAGGTACGTTACACAGGCCGTGTTTGGAAAGGAACGTCAGCCCCCTGGCTGTACGCCAGATCGCTTTCCTCAGTCCTCCGACCAACTCCAACCCGAGCGGCAACCCTACCCACTTAGCCCCCATTCGCCCGCTCCTGCCGTCTCGCCTCAAACCACGCGTTGATGACAAACCCGGCCGGGGCACCGATGAACGATGCGGCCTCTAGCGCTTCCTTCGCACCAGTGACTGCGAACAGGATCACGCACCCGCACATGGTGCCGACCAGGGTGAGGGTCACTACCGTACGGACCAGTCCTCGCGATGTTTCGACCATCGACATTTACCTACCTCCTACAACACTTTGAGCACTCCAGGTGTGGGCGACAGCAGATACGCGCCTCGGGCTCGTAGTTGCTTGATACGTGCGTCGAGTGCCTCTGCCGCTGACGAGTCGGTGCCGTAGCTGATACGCAGCTTCGACACCTGTTTGGTCAGCACGCCCGCGCCCTGAGAGTTCCACCTCGTGCGGAGTATCGACAGCGATTCGGCTGCGGCAAGGTGCTTGTTGGCCTCCTCAGTCAGTACCGCGTCGATCTCCTCGTCCTGTAGTAACGCACTAGCCGTCGCGGTGTCACCGATAGTCAGCCGCAGCCAGTCCCTGTCAGTCGGTAGTGACGGCTCGTACGTAGCTGTCATCGCGATGTCTCCTTACTCGGCGAGCTGGGCCAGCCTCGTGTCGGCTGCTTTCAGCACGCTCGATCGCGGTCTACTTCTCGCCTCCTCTGCCTGTCGCAGAGCAGCGATGTCGTCGGCGTCGTCCAGCTCCTTGATGATACCGACCAGCTCGCGAGCGTTCGACCCGCTGACTACCGACTCCCACTCCTTGGCGTCGGCCGCTGACGTCTCGGTGTGTGGAACGACACGACCGGCAAGGTTCTTTGCCTCGGCGGGTGTCAGTCCGATGATGTCACCGGGGCCATAGACGACGTTCTTTTTGCCGCCTGGCAGATCCTCAAACCTACCGTGACGACCGGAAATCAACCTGTACGGGCTCCTACTCATGTGCTACCTCCTTGGGTACCTTTGGCGGCCAGCGGTAGCTGTCCACCGTGTCTCCTCGATCGTTCATCATGTAGATTCTCTCTCCGTCCTCTGGCAGTCGGAGTGTCGGCCCCTTGGGGAGTACCGACACCCTGACCCCTTCGTCACTTTCGAGAACTTCTACGTGCTCACACTGGTACGTGTGACTGCCTTCTTTGGTGATCAGCCTGACGAGCATACCTACCTCCCTTGTGCTCGGTTTGTTCATCGAGACAGGGCCTCGCTATTTAGCTGATGTAGCCGATAACGATGCCGCTGTTGCCGTCGTAGTCGTCGCGTACACGCGGGACCACGAACGCCATCACGATGAAGTAACGCACGAACCCATCGCCGCTCTCCCACGAGATGACCGTAGGCTCCTGGCCGACGATGACGTCAATGACGTCAGAGGTCATCTGCACCAGGGCGGTGCGGTCGTCCGGCAACAGGTCTGCCACACGGATGCGCAGGTTGCGACCACCGACCTCCAGCTCCTCCAGGCGCTGACGGATGGTCAGAGCGCTGTTGGCCTTGAAATCGGCGTTCAGCTTGTTGCCGTACTCGGTGGGAATGTACAGGTTGTAGGGGCCGTACTTCTTGGCCGCCTGCGCGACGTCGACCATCGCCAGCACATCACCGAGGATCTCCTCGCCAGTGTGACCGGACGCGTCCCAAGCCTCGCCGCCCGTGTAGATGGACGTGCCCTTGTTGGGAGCGTCGAGCAGACCCGGGGCGCTGTTGCCGCCGACCGCCAGTCCTGCTCCGTTGATCGCTGCATCCTCGATCGACTCATTGACGCGACGGGTTGCCTGCTCGACCTGGAAAGTGTCGAGTGGCGCACCGGCACGCTCGGACGCACGCAGGGTGCGAATGTTGAGCGTGAAGTCGTCAATGGTTGCGTAGATCGGAATGCGCTGACCGTCGAACTCGGCGAGCTGGTCCTCACCGCGTGCGTGCGGAAGCATCACACGGCGGGCGTCACCGATCTCGTCGGCACGCTCCCAGTAGAGTTCCATCACCGACAGCGGGTCCGGCAGCGAATAGGTCAGGCCCTCGGCCATGAGGTCCTGCACGATGATGAGCCGATCGAGACCGACTCTGACCACTGCGCGGTCGATGAGTTCCTGCGCGTCCTTCGGCAAAGGTGCCAAGGTGCGCAGCTCGTCAATCGAGTTGCAGCGGAGTAGGGCGTTGCCCAGTCCAGGCATCGGGGCCCGGCCTCGGGCGTCTCCCGACAGGAAGCGTGTTGCATGGTTACTCATTTTTTCTCCTCTCTCTGTCGGGGCCTAGCGGACCACTTCGACGCGAATACGAGTGTCGGCGGTCACTGCGCCACCAGACGTTTCGACTGCCTGGAACTTGGCGACAGCGGCGGCGGCCGTGTCTGCGGTTGCGGCCTTGAGCTTACCGTCGCCATTCGACTGTAGGTAAGCGGCCGGGCTGATGTTCTGCCCCGAAGGAATGATCCCCCAGAACTGCGAGCCGACTGTCAACGCGCCAACGGCGACGAGGTCACCGGCAGCATACGCGTCGTCGACCTCCTTGTTGAGTTCGGCCTGATTGAGTGCCACGTACGGGATCTGCACATCGGCAGCCGCGTCGTGGACATCCCACTTGAGGGTGCCGGAATCGTTGTGGTACTCGACCAGCATTCCCGGCGTGATCGCCCCGAGCGCAACGTACTCGTTGATCAGGGTAATCGGGCCGCCCAAGTGGATGGTGTTGGGGTTGTTCTTTGTCACTGCCATGATAGCTCCTTATCGACCCTCGCGGGTCCTAGTTCTCGACGGCGGCGTCGTCGCCTTTGTTGAGAGCGATCGAGTACGGCCTCGGCGGATCGTTGGCAGCGTCGTCGGGGACTACGCCACGACCGATATACGCATCGGTCTCGACCTCGGTCAGCTCGGCGAGAGCGCGGAGATCCTCGGTGGACTTGGTCTCCAGCGCTTCCTTGCTGATGACGGTCTGCGCCTTGCTGAGCGACTCGATGAGAGCCTCCCGCCGTGACGCTTCCTCGGCTTTGTAGTCGAGGACCATCGACCGCAGCGGCTCGGGAGCCTCTGCCATCCACTCGTCCTCCGTCTTGGGCTTCGGATCGGTGTCGTCGTCGACGTCGATAGCGTCGTCGTCGACACCCTCGTCATCGCCGTCGTCGTCCTCCTCAAAGCTGGCAGCCATGGCCTCCAGCTTTTTCTCACAGAAACCCTCCAGGGTCTCCTCGTCCTCACTGTCGAACGGTGACGCCTCGTTGGAGATCAACCGTGCGACCAGCTCCCTGATCTTCTCAGTCATGTTTTTTTCTCCTGTGTTATTGCACGGACAATCGCTGTCGGACGCGTCATCTTCGTCCCCAGCGCCTTGCGCGGCGGTTACCGGGTCATTGCCCGGGTCGTCAGTAGCCCCGTCATCACCCGACTCGGCGGCTACGGGTTTGTACTCTGTCACAGGTTCGACCTGTTCGGCGTCGTCACTGATGGTGACCTCGCCGTCGTCATTGACCGAGAACGAGCGACGGAACATCAGAAAGGTGTCCTCGGGTATGGTGACGTAGATGACCGTGCCATCGTCTTGGAACACGTCGGCGATGTAGTCGAACCCCGGCTCGACAGCGCGTAGTGCGTCCCATAGCGCACTGTGGATCTCGCTGTCGCTGGTACCTTCCTGTGCTCGGCGAAACCCCATGGCGCTGAGCAGCTTTGAAAACATCGTGGGCTCTCTCATGTCGTCTCCTTTGATCGCGGCGCGTAGCTCGGCTGCTCGGTTGAGTCTCGGACCCCCACACCCCATCTCGACGCTGCACGCCCCCTCTGCGCCCTCGGGCAGCATCGCCAGGTGGTCAGGCACTATATCTCGCCACACGTACTCGTAGCGTCTGCCGTCGTGTACGCCTGGCTGTTTCTCCGCTGAGACGTAGGCACCGACGCTGACCTCGACCAGCTCACCGGCCTCACACCGAGAGATGACGTCGACAGCCTCCTGGCCTACCTTCTCGGCTCTCGACGGCGACAGCCACGCCTCTGTCTTGAGCTTGCCGTCCTCGAAAACCGTATTGAACATCTGACCGAATGCGAACGACTCCAGTATGCTGGGCTCGTTCGCCGACGACGTACCGCCGTCAGGATGGTCGGGGACTACCGGTCGACCGTTCCAGCCCTTGGGCGCTACGGCTAGTCGCTCGGCTGGCACCAGCTCGTAGCCCTTTGCGTTCATCGGTCGCACCACCGCGTCGCCTACCAAGGCGATGACAGGCACGACCACGTGCGTCTCGTCGTCGAACTCGGCCGTACGTATCGACGCGACGTCTACCAGCCCGGTGAGTCTGAGGTATCGTTTCTCGGTCATGTGTTTTACCACTTGTCGGTAGGCAGTCCTCTGCCAGTAGCTATGCTGACCGCTTCGTCCACTGTGATGCGCGACAGCTTGGTGAGTAGTAGCGGGTCAGCACCGCCGTCGGCTGACCCTCGGGTAGTAGGTGTGGGGTGAGCGTATGGTGAGATTGACAACTGCCCGATGAGCGGAGCCCACCCGGTCGGCCATAGCACCTGGTCGGGCATTCGCACCGGGTCGCCGTCCTCGCGACGATAGAGAATGTCGGACTCCTTGAGGTAGTAGAGGGGTGCGCTGGCAGCATGTCGGTACGACTCGCCGCCTACCGTAATCGCCTTGCAGCCAGCGAACTGCGGAAACTCTCGGCACACCTCGGCCCATGCCCTGCCGTACAGCTCCTCGGACTCTTTGTTGAGCGCGGCCCACTCGGCGCTGTCGTCTCGCAACACTCTCATGCGCTCGTAGATTTTGTGACCGGGCCCCTCCTTGGCAACCAGCATCGACCGAGTGTTGATCTGTACCTCGGCTCTCATGCCGTCCTTGAGAGTGACCTTGAATATCACATCCCGGTACCCGCCCATGCCGGGCTCCAGCATTCGATTCTTGAGTCCGACCGGGTCGTCGATGTCGTCGAGCAGTCTGTACAGCCTCATCGCGTCGTCGGGATCACGTACCATGTAGGTCATACGCAGCACGTCGCTGACCTCGTTGAGTGCTCCCTTGTAGTCAATGATGGCTTTCTCAGCGATGCGGTCGGCCTGCTTGAGAGGACCGAAAAAGTACTTGCCAGGTTGCGGATCAAGAAAATCTCCGGTGGTCATTTTCAGCCGCTTGGCTGCTGACTCGATGATCGTCTTGTACTCGGCCTCGTTGGCAGCAGCACGCTCTATGTACCCGTTGATTTTCTTTTGTTCCGACCGGCGCAGCGAATTGAATATGTCAGCCGGTCCGAGCTGCTTACCCGTCATGGCCGCGTCACCGACCAGTCGCTTGGTCTCGCGGCCTACGTGTAGCTGGGACTGCGACCGAGCTACCGACGCGTCGCTGGCGATGCCCTGACCGCAGCGGCAGTGGGGCTCCTCACCAGGCTCGATCTCACCGCCCTCGGGGTCTACAAATGACTCCTCGATACCGACTACCTGGCCGATCATCGCGGCGTGTTTCTCGCGCAGTCTCTCGTCGGGGGTGACGATCCACTCACGCTTGGCGCTCGACGGCAGGTCGCCCCTATCGCGTGACTGCAACCAGAGCTGTCGCTGGCCCTCGTTGGCCGAGTGCATCGTCTCGGTACGGCCAATGAGTAGGGCTCGTTGTCTACGTAGCCGCGCCATGTACTGGCGTTGTCGAGCGCTGATCCACGACTTGCTCGCGCCGGACTTGGGGACCTTGAGCTTGAGTGCGCCTGCTTTGACTATCTGCCCGGGCTTTGCTGCGGCTAGACGTGCTGACAGGTTGACTGCCGCACGCACCTGGTCAGTCCGTAGTCCCACTGTACGTACGATCAGGTTGATCAGTCGACGCGGTGGTATGCCCTCGACCATACCGGCAGCGATCATGGCGCGTACACCGGCTCTGGTCTCAGCCGATACCTCACGAATGAGTGCCGCCGATCGGCGACTAGCCCACTCGACGGACCGGGGATTGACGGTGTTGAACGTCGGGTGAAACTGAGCTGATCTGATCGGTGCCGACAGCCGTGCTGTTTTCAGCGTCTCACCCTCGGGAGTCCACGAGCCCCTGCCCCTCACTACACCCAGCGAGGCGATGCCGCCGTCGTCCAGTGTCGACAGCAACTGGTCGGCAACTAGCCCGTCGAAGTCAACCTCGGCAGCCTCTACGGCACCGAGCACGACCCGGGCAATTCCCATGCTGTTGTTGTGCTCAACCATTCGTATCAGCTCTAGTTTTTTTTTTCGCCCAGGACCTCAGCCACCTCGTCCCAGTGAGACACGAAGCTACGCGCTACCTTGAGTCGGTGCTTGTCGGCGACTCGCTGAACCGCGCCTATCTCGCTCGGGTCGCGGTCAGCCCGCATGTCGGTGGTGTCGTCAGTATCGTCAGTATCTATCTCGTCCGGGTCCTCGTCGTCCTCGGGCAGCGCGTCGTCGGCGTCATCCACCACCTCGGCCAGCGGCTCTAGTCCTAGCACCGACTCTCGTATCTCGTTGCCGGTGACGATGATCACGCCCTCGGCGGCCTTCTGTTTCTGGTTGGCCCCGGCCAAGGTAGCGGTGACGGTCGCTTTCTCCGACTCGTCCAGCTCCTCGATCTCGGGCCACGTCACCTCGTACTCGCTGGGCTCGGGTAGAGCATTTATGGCGATGAGCTTGTCGATCAGCGCCGACACTAGCGGTATCGCAAAGTCACGTCGCCGCTCGGTGATGCGGTCGTTCCAGTTGTTGCGGTCCTGGGTACTGGCCAGCTCGCCCCGTTCCGACCCGGTGAGTATACGATGAGGTATGCCGGTGGTAGCACTGATAAGCTGCAACACGGCCGTCGCGTTGCCGCCGAACGCTGCCACCTGAGTCTGTAGCATGTTGAGGTTGACACCCCGAGTCCGCATGAATCTGCGCAGACCGTGCATGTACTCGTCGATCTCGTCCTCTAGCGCGGCCTCGTCGTCGGTGTCCATCTCGACGTCCGGGTCCAGGTCGGCTTGGATACCTGGGTCGGCTCTCTTCCATGCGGCCTCACTGCCACCGCCTACGATCTTCTCCAGGTCGTCCAGGTAGTTCCACACCGCCCGCAGTCGCGGCTTGCCCATGACATCGTTAGTAAGCAACCCCTCGGCCACATGAATGACCCGGCTGTGGTGGACCTTGCGGTTGAGCTTGGTATCGCCGAACGTCAGCGTGTACAGCTCGGGTAGACCAAACCTCGGATCTGACGTCGATGAGACCGACTTCTCGATTTTTGCAAACTCCTCGCTGTACGGGGTTAGGTACAGTACCTTGTCGGCCGACGTGACCCGTTTCAGCTCGGTGTTGAGCTTTCCAGCCTCACCGATCAGCAGCACTGAATATCTACCTAACCCGGCGAGTATGTCCGCTCGCTGAACGATCGACCACACATCTAGTCGCTTGAACAGCTCGACGACGGCCAGCTCAAAAGGTGTGTCGACGTCCGGCTTGGGGTCCTCGACAATGGTAGCGCCGCCCGACCATGTGCCGCCCGGGTACGCCTCGACGATGCGCTCGGTGATACCCCCCCGCTCGTATCTCTCTCGGTAGTCCTTGGGCTCTAGTTTTGTCTTGTAGCCAAGGGTGGCGTACAGGTCCCGGTCGGTGCCGTACGTGAGCCCTGCCTGGGTCCGCATGTTGTAGCGGTCGAGCGCTAGTGACAACGCGTGGAGTCCGCGACGTAGTCTGCCGCGTCCGTTGGTGGGAGTTGTCACGGGTAGCGCCATCAGCTAGTACCTCGGCGCTCCGGGTCCGCCTCGTAGGCCCTTGATGCCACCAGGACCACTGGCGCTCTCCTGTGGGCAAGTCCACCATATGTGGTATCTAACTGTCAAGCTAGCTACCACCTGTAGGGTGCTTGAGGAGCTGTCGCACCTGTTTTAGAGGACCTCGTATCTTCTCTCGGAACTGTTTGCGCTCTGACCCTCGGACGTGCATGTCGTCGTGGATGTCACACTCGACCAGCACGTCATTGACCAGGACATACGCCGCGTCGACCGGGTCGGGTGGTGGCGGTGGTGGCGGGTCTGCTACTGCCCCTAGCATGTCGAGCACCTTTGCGCCCTTGGGCGTCAGGTCGCGCTCGTCCCACAGGAATGTCTCGTACCAGCCTTCACCCCACCTGAGCTTACGCTTGATGAACTTGGAACCGAAGTTGTAGCCGATCAGCCACAGCGACTCATGGTCGAGCGCCCACTCGGTGTACCTGACGTAGCCGTCCTTGACACCGGGCCGCTCCCACGCCTCGGTGATGGTCTTGGTGCCGTAGAGCGGCGGGAACTCATGCGTGATGCCGCCGATCGCCATGTGCTCGTCACGGCTGACACCAGCGCCGCTGAACTTGGTAGCAATGACTTTGAGACCAAGCGCCTGAATATGGGCGGCCTCACGCCGCACCCGTCTCTCGTACTCATCTCTGGGGTACGCGTCGCCGCCAGTGTAGGGTTCGTTGTCGACCTGACAGGCGACGATCCACAGACCCCACCCGCTGATGATGGCGGTCCAGAGAGCATTGATCACCGACTGTGCGACGTCGTGTCGATCGTCGTTGTACTCGCCGGACTTGGCCGGGTGGAAGGTAGAGACGACCGGCAGTATGTAGATGCCCAGCTCGACGCACTTGTCCATCGCCCAGCGCGGTGTAAACCCCGGGTCGATCGGTGCGTCCAGCCACGGGTGCCCGCCCCAGAACAGGAACATAGGCCGGTCGAGACCTTCGCTGGCGTCGATGATGATGCGCTGCGAGAACCGGTAGCCGCGCCCCTCCACTTCGGCCTTCATCTCCAGCAGCTCGGTCACATCGCCGGTCAGGTAGCACCGGTAAAGGGCTAGCCCCCAGTCGTTGTTGGTGAGATCGGTAATGCGGATCATCCACTGGGCTCCGTCACCGGTCGTCGGACTGCACCGTGGAACTCGGCCACACGCTCGTTCAAGAATGCGATGTTGGCTCGCATCTCGTTGCACATGGTCGTCTCGCAACTGTCGGCCGCGTGTCCGGCTGCGAACTTCTCCAGAATCTCGATCCGCAGCTTGTGGTCGGCGTCGACCAGGCCAATGCTACTCAACAGCTCGACGTGGGCCTTTTCGGTCTCCAACAACGTCGCCTGACCCCTGGCTAGAAACTCCAGCGTCACCCCCTGCTCGCCAGCCTTCTGCTTGACCTCGCTGATAGGCGAGAACACCCAGATCAGAAAGAACGAACCAGCCCCAAGAAGGAACGACAGGACAGCCACCGCCCTGCCGTTCATGCCCAGCCCCGTGGTCGGTCGTGGGCTGTGACGGCGATCGTCTCCGTTCTCACACTCGTCACACTCATGCCTCACCTCCTCGTTCAGACTCCCGCCGTCTGGTGGCTTACACACTGGTCAGAACCTACGTGCCGAACTCCAGTGATCCGCCGTTGGGGCAGATCGCACCGTTGACGTACACCGGGTCGCAGACGTTGATGCGACTATACTGGAACGGGAACGCACCACCCTGACCGCCGCCCGCGCACATGGTACAGCTCTCGGCCATGAGGGCGATCTTGCAGCTTGAGGCCAGGCCCGTGTCGCCGATGGTATTGCCCGGTGCCTTACACGACTCGTTGACGCGCTGGACGATACTTGCCCGCTGGTCCTCGGGGCAGGCGTCGATGTCGCAGATGCCGAGCTGAGCATTCACACTGTCGTTGGTCCACAGGTCGAAGTAGTGCATCGAGGCACTGGCTGCTGCGGTGATGATCGGAGTGCCCATCTGGAGATCCATCACTGGCGGGATCGTGATCGTGGTCGACGTCGTGGTCGAGTTGTTGCCAAGATCGGGGTCGATGGCGACGGGTGTGGTGAGCGTGACGTCGTAGCCGATGAGAATGTTGCCGCTCGCGCCGATGGCGATCACCGCGTCGACGTCGTAGGTGATGGTGACCCCGTTGGGGATGACTGCCATGTCGAGGATGTCACCGCTGCCACCGGTACACCCGGCTGGCGGCAGTGCTGAACACGTCCAGGTGACCAGGGTCATCTCAGGCGGAAACGTCACCGCCACTGTCGCGTCGGCAGGCCCGTCTGGGCCAGCGTTGGTGACCGGGATCTGCACCGAAATCGGCCCGCCCGGTATGTACTGCGCCTGCGCTGACGCGCACAGCAGCAACGCGGTCAGCAAGCAAAGTGTGGTTCTCATTCGTTCCTCCTTGGCTCAAATGTCAGGTAGATGTCCTCGATGAATCCAGCGATGAGCAGAGACCACCACCAGCCCCACTGCACTCGGTTGATAGCCAGGCCAGCGGTGCCGCCCTTGTTGGCCGCGTCTCCGTCGTGGCGTCCAGATATGTCAGCCTCTGTCCGCTGGGCGCAGGCTAGCGCTGCTTGGGTGAGTTTTGCGGTGGTCTTTAGCGGCATCAGTAAATCGAAAACCGGGTATTGAGACACGCCCGAATCGTGTCCCGGTCTCCACTGCTCTCCTCGGCGTCACTAAGCCAGAACGCCGCAATCCAGCCCTCCAGCGGCCACACGGTGTCGGTGTTAGCAGCGCCGATGGACAGCTCTGAGTAGGTGTTGCCGATTGGTCCTACGCTAGTGTTGGTTGCCTGAGAAACCCCGTCAACAATCGACTCCAGATCAGTGTCCGTCACGCCGTCATAGACACACTCGTAGATGTGAGGGACACTCGGATCGCCAAAGTCCACACCGTTGCCTGCAAACTCTCGCCCTGTGGTGGTGTCTACGTGGCATTGATGATCGTCACCA
>Ga0255048_10000198_pt1 | contig 43892 bp, 62 predicted proteins | sample JV7_2_2_MG_FD_183619 | JGI IMG/M metagenome (GOLD analysis project Ga0255048, IMG submission 183619) | Seawater microbial communities from Jervis Inlet, British Columbia, Canada - JV7_2_2 | ecosystem: Environmental > Aquatic > Marine > Inlet | place: Canada: British Columbia | collected 2016-10-06 | reverse complement strand
TGCGATGATCGCTTCCGCAAGGCGTTTCACTTGGTCTCTAGGCAGGTCATCTTCACGCTGCCACCGTTGGCGCAGTCGCCACTACAGGTGCCGCTACCGCTGGACGAATTGAACGAGAGCGTGACGGGCTTATTCGCTGCGCGTTGCGAGCCGTGCTGTCTACAGGTGCGCTCCACTTCCCGCTCGCAGTCGCGGGCATCGTCGCAGGCGTGTAGCGGTGTGAATGCTTCGGGTTCGGTCGGTGCCACGTACCCGACCTCTATCACGACTTCCTCGGTCTCGATGACTTCCTTCGGCGCGGTGTACGTTGGGCCACCGGCAAGGGCGAGGGTGCCACAGATCAGGACCAGAACCATCAGTGCGTGTTTCATGCTGTCTCCTTGCCGCTGTCGGCGTTAGTAACTTCCTCGATCCGCTTGCCGCAGTAGGGGCAGAACCTGAAGCCATTGCTACCTTTCGGCTTGCATCCGATGTCCGTCGCACGGTGGTAATGCCTCACCCACCGGCACGCCTCCGCCTTGCCCTCGGTCTCGGCGGTGAGGCGGGCATGAAACAGGCATAGCCTACGGCCTGCGCCGAAGCCGGGTTCTCCTGTGCATTGGACTCCGTCCACCAGTTTCGCGGTACACGTCTCCTGCTTGCGTGCGTCCTCCCGCCCTTCGGTCTCGGCGGTGAGTTCGCCTGTGATATCGAAAACGATGTCTGTTATGTGCGCGTAAAACGGTTCGGTAAGATTCGCAGCGATATTTGCTGTCGTTTGTACTGTTACCAGCGCGTCTTCCGCTTTCGACAGCAGCTTGTCCTTGCGGGCGAGGGCGGCATCGGACTCCCTGACGTGCAGGTCGAAAGCGATTGCCATCTGTTTGGCTACGTCGCCCATCACTCCCCTCCCGTGCGCTCGACGAGGGCGCGGGCTGTTATGCAAAGCTCGTCAGACGAAAACGGTTGACGCGACACCATCCGTGCAAACTCCCGCAGTTCGTCGCGCTCGGTGCGGAGGGTATCCAGTTGCTTGATGATTAGCTCCACCAGCTTTGACGCCGTGAGTTTGATTCCACGAGGTAGGCTCTCCTCCGAAAACATGCTTTCTGGCAGGCCGTCGATGAGCGTGAATCCTAACTCGACGTACTGTGTAGACAACCGCTCGATCTCCTGCCGCTGCGCATCCATGACGCCACGCAGCTCGTCCTCTAGGTCGTGCATGGAGCCAAGCTGACTGGTCAGCCGCTCGATCTCCTTCGCCTGGGCGTCTTTGCTCGCGAATAAGCGGTTCACGATCTGCTGTAGATCATCCCGCTCCTTGCTCATCGCGGCGATGGTCTCGTCACGGCGGGTGATTGAGTCCCGCATGTTTTCCCTATGCTGCTCGATGCTGTCACTCATCGCCCTGCTCCTCATCCAGCAGGCCACGGGTGGCGGCCATCGCTATGGACTCGAAGTCTCCCTTGCAGTGAGGAGGCAAGTAGTAAGCGCCTCGGTCCCATCCCTTTTCCCCGTGGTGTACCGTCATTAGCACCGCCGCCCGCATTGCCTTGCTCTCTTCGTTCGCCTCCACCAGCGCATCGAGGATCTCGCGGAGGACGCTGTACCCCTCGCTCATCTCGGTGGCCATGCGGACGATGGCCTCCGTCTCCCTGTCCAGAGCCGCAATAGCCCTGTCGTCGTTGGTCAACCTGTCCTCACATTCTCTGCTCATCGCTCACTCCTCCATTTCCGCCACCGTGACGGAGACTCCAACTCCTTGCCCCTCAAGCTCGTATCGCTTTCCCGAAGCGAGATCGACCACCTGACTATCGTCCCCCCAGATCCCCCCCTGGGTCATCCCATCCAGCAGGGCCTTGACCATGTTGTCGAGGTCGGGCTTCTTCACCGGGAACTTGACCTTCTTCGGGATGGACTTCGGTCTCTTCAGCCAGAAGATCGCATCCACGAGCAGGGCACCCTCCATGGGCTTCTTCCCGACCATGGATGCGGCTGTCGCGAGGGCCACCAGATTCTCCCACCGTGCAGTCTTCTCGTCGGTGAACACCTTGGTGAACTTGCCTCGCTTGGCGAAGCGGGGCCTGCCCTTGGCGACGGGCTGACCGGGAATCCAGATCTTGATCATCGCGTCTCCTCCTTGTGGACCGGCGCAGGGCTGGTACAGCGGCCTCTAGCCTCTCGGGGGTACGATTCCACGTCTTTCGCGTTTGAGGGCCACCACGTCGCCGTAAGGGGCCCAGGATCGGGTCTCAGGAGCATCTCACACCCCACACATGCCTTCGCACTCGTTCTCAAACCAGTTGATCTCGGTCTGGCCCTCGCCCCGGAACTTCACCTCGCGGAGAGGGACGCAGGAGTTATGCACGAATTGCTGCCCGATTAAGCCACGCGGGTTGATGAGGGCCATATTCCGGATCAGTTCGTCGACCTCTACCGCCTTCTCGAAATCGCTTGGATGGTTGTCCCGTAGATTCATCCACTCCCTGTCTGAGTGGAACGGACAGAATGTACAGGCAGATTTCTGCGGCTCGGGTAACCCAGCCTCGACGACAATCCGATAGCAGTCGTTCCGATACATCCTCAAGTCGATGAGCGGCCAAGTGTGGGTACACCACTTCTCTCTCGACGGCTTCATGCGGGTTGCCTCGTCCATGCTGATGCCGATCTGGGCGATGGCGCGGCGCTTGACCCGTTGCCGAAACTTTAACCCCATTGCCCGCCGCACTTCCTGAATAATCGGCTCAATCTTGAATTCGTGTGTGCATTGCCGCCTCGTAAGGCCCTTTTCCCCGTTGGGGGAAATGGTGTAGACGGGGATTGATACGAATGTCTTCCCGGCTAACGCGATGTTTTTGAAGTTCTCCGACAGCGAGATTCCTGTCTTGTGTCGCGTCACCCGAATCGGGATCTCCGACCACTCCTTCAAGATCTCCAGGTAGTCGTAGACGTACTGCGGTTCGTCGCCCGTGTCCGCGAACACCGCGAACTCAGGTCGTGGAATCTTCCCTTGGTTCGCCAGCACGAGCATCGCCGTGGACTGGACCCCCGCCCCGAGGCTCATATAGATCAGAGGCTCGCCCTCGTACTTCATGCCCCCCTCCCGTTGCCCTTACCTCCGAACAGCAGCCCACCGAAGTTCTCGACAACCTCCTCGTCGGTCATGCGGTCCATTCGCCGTTTACGCTCCCGGATCTCTTCCCCGATTTCGGCCAACACCTCCGGGTCAGGCTTCTCCCCCGCCTCGATGGCCCTCGGCATCGGACCCTCACCGATCCGTACCGGTTCCGAGGAGAACTGACGGAACTGCTCCCCGTTGTTCCCCTCGATCAACCCCATGATCTTCGCAGGAGGGGCAGCCTCGAGCCTTGGGCTGTGATGCGCCTTGTACGAGTCCACGAACCGCTTACGCAGCCACTGCTCCTCCTCGGTTGAGCGGCACAGGGGCACCCACCCGCCGAAGCTGGACTTGATCACCTCGCCGGCCACGGCATCCACGACCACGCTCTCGTAGGCCCCGTGCTTGCACACCGCGGTCCAGACCTGTTCCCAGGCGACGATGGCCTTGTCCTCGACGGAGGGGGCCTTGCCCTTGATCAGTTCCCGCAGACCCGCAGGGGTGGGGAACCACTTCTCGGTACCGATCCACTGCCACGCCGCCTTTTCGACCGCGTGGATGTCACAATCAGCGAGGGTCTGACTGAAGACCTTAGCGAGTGTGCTGGTGACCTCCCGCCCGTAGGTCTCGCTGAGTCCGGACAGGATCTCGGCCATTCGTGATTCACGGTCCATTGCTCACCTCCTGCTCTTCGAGCCATTCGGTCAGGTTAGCTACGGTCTTCTGCCCCACCGCGCTCATCTGGGGCCTCTTCGTCTTGCCCTCCGGTGGGAGTTCGGAGAAGTCCTGCTTCTTCAGCCAACGGTGCATCGCCGGGACAGCGCCTCCGTCATCCCGGGTCCACTCATGGGACGGGAGCAACGCCTCGATCCATTTCTGGACATTCTCGCAATGATCCCGCAGCCCGAGCCTCCTCCACCAATCCCACGCTTCGACCTTCGAGCTTCTCCCGGTGACGTGGGGGTACGCTCCCCAGCACTTCAGGAATCCTGCGGAGTACTCAGGCTTCCTGCGCCCCTTCCTCCCTCCCTTGCGTATCCCTCCCTCCTTCCCAGAAGAACTCTTAGTCTTCTCTTCTTCCGGAGAAGAAGCATGTAGGGGAAGAGAAGAGTCAGACCCTACACCCGGAGGGAGAGGGGGAGTGTGAGGGGGAGAGGGAACCGTGGCCATAGTATGGCCAGATGTGTCTGGACAGGAGTGGCCATAGTATGTCCGCATATGTCCAACTATGGCCAGATTGATGATGTAACTGACCGACCTGTCTTCAGATGCAGCCATTTCCCTTAGCTTTTCGAGGATTTCCTTTTTGATGTGGACGTTCAAGGCAGGCTCCTAAGATTCATCTGCCCGGTGAACTCTTCCGGGGTCTTTGTGTGCTTTGAGAGATTGCACCGGCTGCACGAGCAGCAGAGATTCGACGCCTCGTGAGTTCCTCCACGAGACAACGGGATGATGTGATCCACGTGTCGGTCCCTTTTCGCGACGACCTTCTTGCAGTACGTGCAGCGGAGCCGGTTAGCGGTCTTCAGGTAGGTGTACTTTGCGGCGATCTCGGCTTTATCCCCTATGGACGCTGCGCGCTCTTTGGCCCTTCGAGTTGCTTGATACCCGTTGTACCTAGCTTGGTTCGCCCTCCTCCATTCCGCTCGTTTCTCTGGATTTCTCTCGGTCCACTCTTTCACGCGGGCGATTGCCGCGTCCCTGTTCTTCCCGTAGTTCGCCTTGAACCACTTGAGAATCCGCTCCTTGTTTTCCGAGTAGTACTTTTTCTTGTACTCTGACAGCCTCGCCTTGTTCTTTTCGCGGTACTTCTTCTGCTTCTCTCTACCGCCACCGCTCTCGTAGTACTTCCGACTGGCCTCTCCCTTACAGACCTTGCATCTCGTCTGACGCCCGTCTTTCGTCCTAGAGTGCCGATGGAACTCCCCTATAGGCTTCTCTTCCCTACAGTGGGAGCATCGCTTGGACCCTGGTCGCATCGTCAGGCCTTGAACCGGGCGATGTACTGGGTGATCGCGATCCTGATGACCTGGCTCACGGTGCGCTCCTGCCGCTTACCGTGGTTCGCAAGCCACTTCTTCATCTCCTTCGTGGCGAAGAATGACATTGCCTCACTGTGCTTTGCGCTCATCTGTTCCTCCTGTGAAAGCATCGTAGCATATCAGAGGCTCTGAGTCACGTTCCGATTGCTTCCGGATCGACGAAATCCCAGCGGTTCAGGCTGGTCTCGAGGACGTGGTCCGGGTAACCCGGCCACTTCCCGGTCTCCTCGCACCGTTCGATGCGCTTGATCACCTCACCGATCAGGCACCCGGCGTGGTTGAGTGACTGTTGGTCGAGTCGGTGCAGGGTGATGTTCTCGTGGTCCGCCTTGTCGGCGGCCATGAGGATGAACTGCCGTTCCATGTCGTCATCTGAGCAGCACTGAGCGCCCCACGAGTAGTGTTCCCCCTGGACGTGCATCTTCTGGAGGCCGATGGCCCTGCGGAAGCCTGCCCAAGAGACATCTCCGGTCACCTTCAGGTCGAGGACCATAGGCCCGTGGTTTTCGTGGCATCCGACCACGTCGAAGATCCCCTTGCAGGGCATCCCGTTGGATTCCCACACCGCCGGCACCTCGAACTGAGGGTCCTCGAGCGCCCGGATGAAGGGGTGGTTGATCACGGCCTCACCGAGAGCGAGGACCCGGTCGTACTCCTCGGCCTTGAGAAGCACCATGTCCGCGAACTCACGAGCAAATTCCTTCCATATTTTCGACGCCTTCGAGCAGTCCGGACCCTTGACGTACTCCTGATCGAACTTGTCCGGCTCGAAGGCGCAGCAGTGGACCGCCTTGCCAAACTCCATGTTCGCAAGGGCTTGCGCGGATGGCTCCGGCAACTCCCGGTCCTTGTACATCCGGTAGTGCCGCATGTTGACGAGAGCGGCCTTGATTGCGGAGAAGCTGAGGGCGTCGATCTCCTTGAACTCCGAGATGGGCATCTCGGGGTAGAATCCGGTTTCAGGTGGTTTCATCGTCTCCCTCTGTATTTCGTCAGTTCAGAAAGCGTGTGAGCGAGCCAGAACCCGGAGACCAACCCGCAGAAAAAGGAGGCAAGAATTAAGAACAAATCTGTCATCTCGCCTCCGTGTCCCCGAACTGCGGGTGCGCTTTGAGTCTCGTCATCGCCAGTACGGCCCGCGGGGCGGAGCATTTCGTCCGGAACTCGTTCACATCCGAGAACCCCTCGATGTGTTCGCCATCCCCGTCGATCCCCTCGGTGATCTCCAACAGCACCTGTTTCGCGGTCGCCTGGAGTTCGGGGTCGCCCGGGGTGTCATTCAGGCCGATGCGCTCGCACAGTTGGTCGATCAGCTTCTGCACCTGGGGGACCGGGACGGGCTTCGGAGGGGCAGGGGCACCCTTGGGCGCTTTGCGTGGCGTAGCGGCCTTGTGAGGGTCCTTGCGGGGGTCTCCACCGCCCCTCGGTGGGTTACCCTGCGCGGTGTTCCCGTCGTCGTCTTCGGCAGGCAGGACACACAGGACCTGAAGCCCGTACCGCCGCAGGTAGGTATGGAGTCCCCCGACCTTCTGCGGACCGGGTTCCTGGGTGGATGCGGAGATGGTGTTCCCGATGAACTGCGCGGAGGCTGCGTGGTAGATCCGGGTGTGGACCTCGACGACGTACCCCATCTCGGTCTCGCGGCGTACCGGGGAGGCCCCCTGCACGATCACGAGTCCGTTCTTGCCGAGCGGGACCTTTGCGGCCTCGATCACGTCCGCGATGTCCGCGTAAGACGATCTGAAGTGGGGGTTCTCAGCGGTTTTTTTCGCGGACTCCATCTCGCTCTGCGCCTTGAGCAGCGCCGGCAGGATCTTGTCCAGCTTGTCGGAGGTCTCGAGGATGGGGGGCTTCTCGGGTGGCGTCCACGCAGGCTTGCACAGATCATCCATCGTGCTGGTTGCGTTCTCGTTCATTTCTCCCCCTCGATCTGCTTCAGCCGTGAGTTGATCAGTCCACGCAGGTGCTTCGCGGCCACGGGACGCGGCAACGCCGGGTCTCCCAACGCGAGACTCTTACCCCTCCAGAGGACGTGGGTGGTTTCAGACGCTGCGATGAGTTCGATGATCTCGGTGGTCACGTTCACGTATCCTTCGCTCATTTCTTTCTCCCTGTACCAAAATGGGTAAGTTACCCGGGGGGTCTCCCAGGAAAAGTGTGCTACTCAGGTATGGGCCACTTCTGGAGTTTGTCGTAGGCATCCACGATGCCCTCGTAGCCCATCGCGAGGAGCAGTAGACGCAATGCGCCGTCCGCGTGGAAGTGGATGCTATCCGGGTCGGCCCCCTTCAACCCGGGGTTGTTCTTGGCGTCCAGTTCCTTCATCGCCCAGTCCATCTCGATCTTGCTGAGAAGTCTCTTCATGCCGCACCTCCCATTTCCTTCCAGTTGTCCGCTCGGATCTTCGTCAGTTTCTTCACCGCGGCGACGTAAGCAGCCTCCGCGAAGGGCGTCTCGCACCCTCCACGCCGCTCCCAGCGCAGCACCGTGGATGCGGCAACCCCGAGATGCGCCCCCATGTCGCCCAGGGAGACGTACCGCGGGTCGTACACGTCCGTGATGGACTTCCGCAGTTCCCTTGCCTCGTAGAACGTCACTTGTACCTCCTTGCGGCCTTCATCACCGCCCGTTGAATCGGACGGCAGGGGACCACCTCAACATCGAAAAATAGTTGGTCTGACTCGACCACCCCCCGCGAGGACTGTCTCGTGGTGTGGATCATCCGAGGAGTCAAGATCAGCCCGATCTCGAGACCATCGTCGGCCTTGACCTTGCCCCCACGGATGCGCTTGTACGATGCGTAGCCCCGTATCAGACCGTCCCCCGCGTCCCAGTGCGCTCGCCCCCAGAGCCGCTTGAATTGCTCGTAGGGGATCATCGGGTACGGTTCGATGGGCGCGGTCATCGGCACCGCAGCCAGTGCCGTAGCCTGACCCAGAGGTCGTGCAGTACTCTTCCGTTGCAGCGGTCGCATTGTTGCCACAAGATCGCCATGGTTTACTCCTCCCCCCACTGCGTCGCCATCGCTTTCGCGATACCTTCGTAGGTCAGACTTCTACGCTTCCACCGGTCTGGTCCGGGAGACTCTCTGTGGACCCTCGGTTCCCTACCGGGAACGATCTCGGTCGGTTCCAGCAAGGGCAGACCCTTCAACCACAGGCATGTGGCTTTTGTCTCGCCGTGCCCGAACTGCCACGGCTGGATTATCTGGTCAGGCTTGCGGTAGTGGGTCGAAAACACTCCCACCGGGTTCTCCATCGCGATTCTACGGATCGGCAGTTCCATGATCCGTCGCATGAACAGCAACGCCTCGGCTTGCTCCTGTCGTTTGAACTTGAACCACCTGGCCCCGCTCACCGCGACATGAGTACAGGGCGGGAACGCCACGATCATGTCCCACCGGCTCGCCGTTGCGATCAGGAGCGCATCACCGCGGATATGGTGGGCCTGATCGTCGTCGGCTTCGAGTAGGTCACAGGAGAAGGCTTCGTGGCCTTCGTCTCGAAAAGCCCTACGAACAACGCCGCTGAATTCGCAGGCAACAAGCACTCGCATCACGACTCCTTTTCGATATTGCTCAGTGCCACGTTTCGCGGTCCTGGGCCTCGATGGCCTCCTCCTCGAGCCACGAAAGTTTGTCTCGCCGCATCTTGGTCTGGTGGCACTCACGACACCGAGTCAGCCCGGGGTCTGCAGTCCACCGCAGAGAGGGCCACGTCTGTCTCGCCGCTTCGATGGCCTCGAGCGCGTCTTCGTGGTAGACCCCGGTGAGAATCGTCCCCAGGCCGGGGATCGTGACTTCCCACTCCCAGCCCTGGGCGGACTCTACTAGTTCGAGGTCCGCTCGAATTGAACCGTGGAGTGTGTCTGTTTCGCTCATATCTGCTGCCGAGCGGCGCGGATGATTGCGGTCTTCGAGGGTTGTCGGGTGTGGCCGATCTCCGTCGTTGTGAAGTAGACGTACTGTCCACGGTTCGGCGTGTCCGAAAGGAAGATCTTGCAAGAGACACGGCAGTCCGGGTCGCTGTTTGCGAGTTTCATGTACTCTCGGCAGTTGATCCCATCGTCGCCTCCACCGAAGGTGGACCAGCGTCCCTTAGACCGCTCTGATAGCTCGAAATACTCCAGGACCCTCTTGGGTACGTCGGCGGGTGCGAGCCGTTTGCCGTGGGCCTTGCGGGCGTGGAGCAGGACGTATCCAACGATGCTCGGTCGCATGGCGACGGTCCACGTTTCGCGGATCTTGCGTGCCGGCACGCATAGCTCGTAGAGCGGGTCCTGTCCGTCGTTGTTGACTACCCACCGGTAGTACTCGCGCCAACGCTCTGTCTCGTTTGTGGGTACGTCTGTTTCGTCGCACTCTTCGTGGTCGCCATCGCTGAATTCGTCCACGGTGTAACCTGTCTCGGTATCACCCTGGATGATATCGGCGGTCCAGAATGTCTTTTTGTGCCAGCCACCGGGCGAGGTGCAGTCCCTCTCGTCGCCGCACTGCCACGGCACGGTGGTGATAATGTCGCATGTCATTATCGCGCCCTCCCTCGCGGTGTGTCTCGCGGTCTGTTTCGTGGTGTGCATCGCGTGTACTCCCTTTCTCCGTTCCGTTATAGCACGGCGCGATTGCGTCGCGCAATGGTTATCCCGTGATTCCGTAATGCTCGAGAGCCAGGTCCGCTTCGACTCCCCGGCGGTAGCTTGCGTCCGGGTCGCATATCCCGTGAAGCGAGCCCGCAGTCCCCCAGGCCCCGCACGTACAACAGCGAGTCTCGAGGATGCACACCAGAACCTCGTCCACGGTCTTCCCCGGTTCGAGCCACGAGAGATCCGGGCACTCGTCATGTTCCCAGCGGAATCGGACTGTCTCGTCACTCTCGGCCCGTAGGATGGCCCGTGCGGAGCGTAGCGCCCACAGTGCGCGTTGCCCTACGATCCCGCCATCGTTGGCTCGTCTGTCTCTGTACTCTTGAGCTAGTGTCGCGCTCATGGTTTCGTCTCCTGGGGGGCGAGTCTCCCCGCCCCGGTAACGGTTAGCCCACCATATAGAATAACAATTCCTCGGCTCCGTATACCGCTTTCTTCCCGCACGAATCGCACGGGTAGGCTCGAGCGTCCGGTTCCACGAATCCATTGGCCTGGACACCGCACGAACGGCAGAAACCGGTCCCATTGTCGGCGCGGACGGCTCGCATCACGCGGGCAACCGTGATTTTCTTCTTGGCCGGCTTGCGTTTCTTCGTGGTACTGGCCTTTGTCGCCATGGTGCGGATATCGGACACTTGCAGGATGGTTTGTTTCGTGAGTTTCTGGTATCTGACGGAGACTCCTGGGACTCCGTAGGTCTCGAGGTCCTCGAGGTTGATCGGTTTCCCGGACAGAGCTTCGATGAAGTCTTTTCCGGCGGCAAGATCCTGCAGGACCGCGGCTTTGCTCCGATAGTCGCGACCATACGCTGGCGTCAAGGTGAGATTCTGCATCTTTCTATCCCCTATAAGGCGGAATGTCGGAGTTCACCGGAGGCAACGAGTCGAGAGAAAGCGCGAACAGCCCCGACCGTTCCGTGGATCGGGTTTGCTACGCTTCGGGGTGTGGCCGAATCGGTCCCGCCGCAAAGCATGCATTCGGCACAGGTAGTGCCCGTGACAGGCCCGGGACACCAAAACTCCCCAGAGTCGAGCGGTTCGCCGGGAGACGTAACCCGGAAGGTTCTCCAACCACGGGACCGGAGGCCGGCGGCGTCTCGCGAATTGTGCGAGCTTGCCATCAAGTACCGTTTCCAGCCACGGAATCGGCCATTGTGCGCGGCATGAGTGTATCCCGTGCAACCTCGAGCCCTTTTCATGAGAGCGTGAGCGTACCGGATCGGCATACATACCGGTTCACCGAACGCACCGAAACGAATCGAGCGACCAGCGACCAGGGCCGGCAATTCGGCCAGTTTCGCCACGGGGTAAGACCCGGCCTTGAAAGCCTTAAAGACCCCGTCAGGACCGAGAGGATTCACATAACAGCCCCGACCATGTTTGCCGCGCCGAAACGGGCAATCTCCGCACACAGAACCGTCAGAACCGCAGCGCATTGCGGCGGACGGGCTAGACTCGAGCGGTATCGTCCATTGCTGCAGCATGTTGCCTGTTTTGGGGTTTTTGCTTGCCTTGAACCCCGTTACGATGGAAACCACGGGAGAACCGTCGAACGGCGACGGTCCGCGCCAAATCTCATAGCCACCTGGCTTCATTGTGTGTACTCCTTTTGTGGGGGTGGTTTGTCGCGTGCCACCGATTCCCGCGCTTATCCCGGGTTTAGCTGGTAGGCCTTTTGATCGGTTGGCCCAAACCGGAACAGAGGTTAGGAATGCCAGTCGTGGAAACATCCGAGGTTACAGAATGGCCGTTTCTCGGCTTGCCCTAAGAGTGGTTGCCTACCCCAAGCAGTTTCTACCTGATACGTATACAGTCGGTCGCGGGACTGTCCGCACCATGCGCAAGTTCCGCTACCGTAGGATTCTCGGGCTAGTGAGGTTCGGGAGAATGCGTCGTTCTGTACGTATGTCATGGTTCGCGACTCCCCATGGTTTGTCTCAGGAAAGGTCAGCTAGTTTCCGGATATAGTCGATTGACAGTCGAACCCGGGGGCTAATGTTCCGGTCTTCGTTTTCGTCGTCGAGTAACAGAGCAGACGCCGATTCACGGATGAAATTCAAGCGGCGTTCCATGTTGCGCAAGGAATCCCCGACGTCTTCGATCTTTTCGCGAACGGGCAACCGCTCGCAGACCCAAGCTGAGAATTCCCCGGGGTCCTGTTCTTCCATGGATTCCGCGATTTCGACCAGATCGGAATGCGTCAAGGGTTCGTCCGTCCGTTCGTCGGTGTCGAAATCTCCATTCGGATCACAGGCTTTTAGCAGGTTTCTCAGCGTTTCCACCGGAATCGTTGCGAAATCTAGCGGTTTCATTGTTGCGCTTCCTATCGGGAAAGGGATTCGATTCGTTCGTGGATTTCGATCATTTCGGCCAAACGTTCCTCGGTGCGAGCGACTAGGCTTCGGTCGATTTCCAGCCATCGCGCACCTTCGGACTCGGATACGGTAGGTCCGTATCCTGTGGATTCACGAAGGGCGAGTTCGGCTTTCTGCCGATGCAGTAGCATGGCGAACTCTTCAATATCTACTTCGGCCTGAGATTTTCCCGGGTATCCTATTAGCATTGCGTTTCCCCTTTTCGGTTCTGAAACATACGGCTATATACGCATTGCATGGCGCAATAGTCAAGCAATATTCGACATAAAAACGAATCCCCTGTAACCCGCACGAAACAAAGGAGATGCAAGCCGGGAAAACGGCGGGAATCCAGCCGTGGAACCGCAACGAGCGGAAGGGTGCTAGAATCCCACCCATGGCGCAACGATCCGAAGCATTAATGAAGCGAGAAGCAGCCGACACGGCAAGAGCAGAAGCCGGCGCGCCCGCCACGGGATCGAGCCGGAAGCAAGAGAACTTCGCCAAGCTGCTACTTGACCCAAAAAACGGGAAAAAACACCTATACGAACTGAAGATTCTAGCAGGGTATACCGGCGAGACACCCACGTCACAGATAGTTCAGAGCATAGGGTTTAAGGCTGCGCTGGATAGAGGGAAAAGGGCGGCGAGGGATACCGCCCAAGTGCTCCAGAGTCTCGCGGGAAGGAAACTCACCCGATACTTGGAGTCCGATGCTGCGGACAATGATCCACAAACGACGGCGGGGGTCTACTATCAATCGAGGAAGGTGCTACGAGAGGAAGGAGCGGACCGCACCCCTCCACCGTCAGTCCACGAGATGGAAGCGGCGACACTGAAACGTTACCGGGAGGTGGCCCTTGTGATCCGGTGGACACTCAAGGCCCCACAGAGGGCTAAGCGGCTCCTCACGGCTCTATCGGCTCGAATTGGTGCGATGGGTAGGCTATGAGGATTCAAGGCCGCCACGTGGATGTGACACCGCTAGGATCGGACGTGGCGGCAGGGGTAGAGGGTAGCCAGGGGGGGTTGAGCCCATTGGCTCCCTCATCAGTGGTTATTCGTCCCCTCTCTCAAATTTTACCCATCCTGGGATACCTTAAGGAATTTGCGTTACCCTGCGCTGGCAAAAGTCGTTTCGACGTTGCGCTGGGAATAGAAGACTATAGGTCTTCCATGGGGGGAGACTCTGAGTCTTCTCTGAAGAGTAAGATAAGAGTAAGAGAAGAGAAGACGAAGAGTCGGGGGGGGTTCCGTTGTGCAACAGAGGGAGGGGTTGAGATGAAGATTGAGGAGAACATCGCTGGTGGCCGGTATCTTCTGTCGTATCGGAGGACGGATCTGGATGAGACGGAGACTTCGCTGGCCTACGAGGACGAGATGGACCCGGAGGTTCTGTGTGTGGGCCGGGATCACCGGTTGGATAAGGAGTCTGTGATCTCGTTGATTCACGCTCTGGAGTACTGGGTGGACACGAAGAGGCTGCCTCCGAAGGACTGGGGGATGCTGGTGTGAAGAAGACCTCGTATCAGACGCTCGAGGATGAGACCGGGAGTCCGTGGTTGCCTCCTGACTCGTTCAATGCAGTCCGGGCCTTTGAGAAGCACCGGGTCCGGTACCACGGGCCACTCTCGGGGGGCCACAAGATCTTCTGCGTGATATGCCGCACCTCAAAGTGGCAGTACCGGGATCGGTTGGGGGCCAGACTGGATCAGATGAACGGGGTGGAGATCGGGAGGGAGAGGCTCGAGTTCAAGTCCTTGGATGGTGGGATGGTCTGTACGGGGTGCAGAGATGGTCAAGATTGACTCGGGGTTGAGCGAAAGCCTTAGTGACCTCGCGTATCACGCCATGAAAGACATGATCCGTCGTGATCCTCATGCGATCCACGCTCTCGTAGGAAAGGACTCAAGCGCCCTGAAGGCGTTCTATGACCGAGACCCGGAGTTCACGAGAGAGGCCATCAGGAGGGCATTGACCGAGAAGACGGTCTTCGAGAAGCTCCAGGAGATGCCCCCCGGGACGAAACTCCGGTGGAATCCGCCCAAGAGGGAGGAGTGAGATGGGAGCGTGTCGGAAGAACTGCGTCTGCGGTGGAGGAACAGACAGACCACGGAAGACCTGTAGCCACAAGAGGACAGTCTGGTGCATCGGAGAGGGGCCAAGTGGCAAGATAGAGCAGGCAGCGTGGTGCCACGGTTGCGGGTCGAGCATGGCGCATCTGCTCCCCGGATACCCGAAGATGGCAATCACCGGGCAGGAAGCAGGGAGAGTGAGATGAGCGGATACGGATGGAAGTCTTCGTCCATGTGGCTCGGTGAAGATGCAGAGAAGCCTAAGCCGTTCACCAAGACCAAGGACCCTCTCTCCGACATCGCCAAAGCCATCAACCGGTTGGCGCAGGCGGTGGAGGGGCACAGTCAACCATGGCATCAGGAAGTGGTCGCTCAGGCTTTCACGGAGACTCCGCGATGTGGAGTCTGTGACGCCAAGGTCACGATGTTCACCTACTGGGATGGCATTCGGCTCTGCGAGTCCTGCTTGGCGAAGAGGAACGTCGCGCCACGGTCATTCGCGAGGCATGAGGCCGAAGAAAAGCCTAGTTGCTTTAAGTGCGAAAGACGAATCAACGCAGGATTCGAGCAATGGGTCGGTGACAAGAAAGAGACCTTCTGCGGCAAGTGCTTCCGTGGTGGGACAGGAACGCTGTGATGAAACCACGACGCTACTGCTTCGACTGTGGACGGCACGTCAAGGGCAAGCGGAGACGCTGCCGCGGGTGCGGGTCGCCGTGGACGGGAGAGGCCCCGGTTAGGAGAACCGTCTTCGGCTCGTACTCTGCCGTAGGCGCTGACGTGTTCAACACCTCGGAGGTGTCCCAATCCGCGTTTAAGGTCGTCTGCCGGTCATTCTCCCATCAGATCAGGCGCTCGTTCAAGCAAAGCCCGGACATCGTCGTGGGCGACCCAACGATCATGGTGAAGCGCCCAAGGTCAGGCTACCCCGGCGACCCGCTGGACGCCTTTTCGACCATCGGGGTGAAGTCCTACGGCGAACTCGGAGCCGTCCCCGGCAAGCGCAGGGACTTCTACCGTGAGCGGTTCAACGAGGCTCTCGACCAGTTCAACGCTCTAATCGACCGGAAGTGCCTTGAGATGACTTACCGAATCATGGCGGCTGGCAAGTAGCATGGCCCGCTCACTGACCATCGAAGCAGAGAAAAAGCGCCTGCGGCAACTCAATCGCTGCAAGAACGACCTATTTTACCTCGTGATGAACCTCGGGTACGGCTGGAACCCCAAGGCGCAACAGGGCGTCACCGAAGGGTTCCACGGGCCGCTGTGCCGCTGGGAAGACGAGAACAAGGACCACAAGAGAACCCTGATCCTGGCCCCCAGAAAGGGACTCAAGACCACCGTGTTCACTATCGGGTGGTGCATCCAGCAGTTGATGATCGACCCCGACACCACCATCGCCATCTTCCACTGGGCCGAGGAAGAGGCACAGGCCATGATCAAGGAAATCGGCCACCACCTCCAGAACAACATCTTCCTGAAGCGTCTTGAGCCTATTGGCCAATACCCGCTCTGGATCAACGAAGAGAAGGGCATCGCGCACCCCAGCGCACTGGAGTACTACTCCATCCTGCCGGCGCACAACAACAAGAAGTTCATGTCCGCGTCCAAGCTCACCGTGGCTAACCGGCCCATGCTCAACCCCACCACCATGAGACAACCCTCCGTGGCCGCCAAGGGCGTCGGGTCCACCGCCACCGGGATGCACGTAGACAACATCATCCTGGAAGACATCATCGGGTACGAGACCACGCAGGAAGTCACCGGGATGGCCCGGGTGCGTGAGTGGGTGCGTGCCACCGTCACCAACGTGCTGAACAAGAACGGGCGTGTAAGGGCACGGGGGACGCGATGGGACGAACACGACGTATGGTCGGACTTTCTGAAATCCAAACAATGGAAGTGCATCGTCCGCGCCGCAATGGAAACCGATGGACTCGCAGACGAAAATGGCGAACCCACGCACTACGGCCCCACCCCCGAAGGCGAAGACGGCATCGAAGCCGCCCTCGAGAGAGAAAAGCACGAACTGCTTGAAATGGGACCGCGGATCTACTCTGCACAGAGACAGAATCAAGCCACCTCGCTCGCAGAAAGAGTCTGGGATGCGCGATCCTGCGAACACTACATCGACACCCTGAAAGAAGCGATGATGTACCCCGGGCGCACCTTCGTGCTATCTGACCCTGCCCCTGCAAAGGTTGGTTCTCAGGACATCACCAAGGAGAAATCGAGAGGAGACGCAACCAAGGACGACTGGGCGTTCGCTGTCGTGCGACTCCGAGTCAACAAGACCCTGCTCGAACTGGTGATTCTGTACCTCGAAGCCTCCAAGACGCTCGAGATCGATCAGGGGATGGACCTCGCATGCAATCTGATGCACAAGTTCGGGACGAATATGTGCTTCCATGAGGCTTACGGTGGGCTGATTGCCGACTACACGCTCTCGATGAAGAACGCCGCGAAGAGGAACGGCGTGCGACTGTTCACCGAAGACGGGGTGCTGCCTCAGTACACGAACTCTTACGCCACCGGGGCGAAGAACATCAGAATCAAAACCTTTGCGGATTGGGCGCGTGACATGCGCGTGTACGTCTGTCGTGAAACTGTACCTCCACTGATGCTGGAGTCTGAAGACGGCGGCACCGGCATGCGTGGCCTGTGGGAACAGGCGCGTCCTTTCCGCATCGTCGGCAAAGGAAACAACCTCAAGTACGATGACGTGATCGACGTGTGCGCGAGAGCCACCGATCCGAAGCTGAGAGAGTACTCCCCGCAAGTGGAGTCGATGGCAGACAAGATGGAAGAGTTCTGGGGAGAGACTGAAGAATCTGAGATGCCAAGAACGGCCAACTTGGGGTGGTGAACATGGATCTGACCGTGGTGATGACCGTCTACAACCGACCGTATATGGTGCTGATGAACACGTTCATCGCGCTCGCCCGGGCGCTGAAACCCGGGTGCAAGGTCCTCGTGATCGACGACGGTTCCGATAAGGACTTCATGCGGGACTACAAGGAGATCCGCTCCATCGTCGAGGAGTGGGGTGTGCCGCTGGAGTGGAAGCGCATCTCGACTTCAAATGATCGGCCAGAGACGTACCACATCGACGGGCACAACAACCCAGCCTACGTCAACAACCGGGCGCTGGAGATGACCGACACGGAAGACCTCTGCTGGCTCTCCAGCGATTGCATCGTCCCGCCGAACGCATTCGAGGTGATCGAAAAGTACGACCTATCGACGACCGTGGTCACCACCCGCGTGATCGACCTGGACACCGCGGCGGTCTTCCTCGGGGCCTCGCGACTGTTCCCGATGTGCTGGTTCCTGACGATGAAGACTGCGCACTGCCGAGAGATCGGTGGGTTCGACGAAGAGTTCATCAAGGGCATGGCCTACGAGGATAACGACTTTGCCGGAAGACTGTGCCTGCATGTGGGGAAACTCGCCATCGACCAGTCCGCGACCGTGTGGCACCAGTCCCACCCGCCCGCGGCGTACTCGGACGACCTCGTCGGATTCAAGAAGAGTGGGGCGTACACCTCGGAGCGATGGTCTGGGCACGCCCCGTTCAACGGGAAAGAAGTCCCGGTGGCCTTCAAGTCCAATGCGGTTGGGAACGTCGTGTTCCTGACGGAGTTCAAGTATACAGGAGGACACGACAGTGCCCCGCAACTACAAGCCCAAGAGGCCGGTGTTGTCGGTTCTGATCACGGCGCTACCTGAGCGTGGAGAACTCCTCGGGGGTCTCGTTGACGGCCTAATCGAACAGATAGGTGATGGGCCAGTCGAGGTGCTGTGCCTTATTGACAACAGGAAACGCTCGACAGGATCTAAGCGGAATGCACTTTTGGGGGTTGCCGCCGGGAAGTGGACTACGTTCATCGACGATGACGACCTCGTGTCGAACGACTATGTGGACACGCTGCTCGCGGAGATCAAGAAGGCCGGGAACGCGAAAGACGTGATCACGTTTCACTCCGTTCTGGTGAAGGCTGGCGCAGTCGTTGAGCGGCACGAGTTCAGCCTCACGAATTGCAAGCTAGGCACCGGGGCAAAGAGCGTTGACGAGGCCGGCGTGCCCGTATCCTTAAGGATCGTTCCCATTCATATGTGCTGGAGGCGGTCTGTAGCAATGAAGGTCCCGTTCGTTGATAGTTGTCATGGTGAAGATTGGGTTTGGGCCGCGGAGATGGTCGAGGTTGTGGGCCCATCGAGGCAAGTGAACCTCGACAAGTCGATGTACTTCTACATGCAAGACGAACTGAAGGCCGTGTGATGCCGCGACTCGAGAAGATACACAACGGTGGGTATGTGTCCCCAGATGACCCCGGAGAGATCGGAACGGACAAGGCCCCTCGTGGAGGCGTGAGCGATGCCGAGGCTGGGATACTCGCTGCCTTGGTTCGCGGGAAAAGGGTGTTGGAGATCGGGACAGGGCTAGGGGTCGCGACTCGGCAAATGCAACAAACGGCCCTATCACTCACCACCGTGGACATCGACCCGTGGGTTGCGGAGGCTGTCGCCCCTGAACTCGCTGCGTTGGGGGTCACCACGCTCTCTAGCCTCCCGCAAGAAGAGAAGTACCAGTTCTTTTTCGTAGATGGCGACCACACCGCAGAGGCCGTCGCCAAGGATTACGGGTGGTGCGTCGAACACGCCGACTCTCCGGCAATGATCGTTATCCACGATTACACGCACATCCCCCACGTCCGAGACTCGGTTCCCGGTCTGTTCATCATAGACACCGAGTTCGGACTCGGGGTGGGGGTTATATGAGCGTACCAATGAAGACTGCCTACTCCGACCTCAAGGCTGCGTACCACACAGGATGCATCGACAGCCTGCGGAACACGGGCCGATGTCTACCGCCGCACGTTCAGTTGATCATCTCCGACCTGTGCAACCACGACTGCTCGTTCTGCGCCTATCGGATGTCCGGGTACACCTCGAATCAGAACTTCGGGGAGGCCAGAGAAGACGGCACGGTGAACAACAACCCGAATCGTCGTTGGCCCTTCAAAAAGGCGCTGGAGATCCTCGACGACTGCGACCAACTCGGAGTCAAGGCGGTCCAGTTCACCGGGGGCGGGGAACCCACCGCGCACAAGAACCACATCAAGATCTTTTCCCGTGCGCTGGAACTCGGGTTCAAGTGCGCTCTGGTGACCAACGGGTCGAAGCTCGCTGACGGGTGGGAGAAGGTCTACCCGAAGTTTAGTTGGATGCGGGTGTCGCTCGACGCGGGCACTCCGGAGACCTATGCGGCGATCCGCAGGGTCAGACCCTCTCAATTCCAGAAGACTTTGGAAAACATCAGCCGGTTGGATGATGCCGGGTGCCTAGTTGGGGTGTCGTTCATCGTCACGAAGGATAACTGGCATGAGATCTATGAGGCATACGAAGCAGTCCGCGTAGCAGGAGCCTCGTCTATCCGATACGGGGCAATTTTCACCCCGAAAGGTTCCGCGTACTACGACGAGTCTGGATTGAAGACGAAGATCTCCAGTCTCATCGGCATGGCGGTCGCCAACGCGAAAGGACAGGAATTTCAGGTTATTGACCAGTTCTCCCACCGTCTCGATGACCTCGACGATGGACAGCCGGATTACCCCATATGCGGGTATCAGCATTTCAACATGTATATTGGTGGTGACCTGAAGGTCTACCGCTGCTGCAACACGGCCTACAATGACCTGGGGCTGATAGGAGACCTGAACGATGGCAAAACGCTCCTCGACTGGTGGGATTCCGACGAGGCGGAGGCGGCGTACACTCGGTTCTCGCCCCGCGCCTGCGAACGCTGCGCCTTCAACCGGCAGAACCGCGTCATCAACTACCTTGCCGGTCCCGAAGATCCCCACGTTGACTTCGTCTGACAAGGAACTCACCGAAGCACTGGTTGACGCCGCGAAGACGATGGGCCATGCCGTGATCCAGTACGGCTGGGGCGAGAACTGCTGGAGTTACCGGTGCGTGAACTGCGGGATGACCGCGGGGTGCGCCCACTACCCACCGCCGAACAGTCCGAAGATCTCCGGAGACGCCGTGAAGAAGAAGTGCCCGGAGGCGAACTGATGGAGGCCACCACGTACAAGATCACCGACGATGGCAAAGTCGAAGGACTCGGGGAGATCTCCATCCCGAACCAGTCCACGGTGACCAACGACGACTTCGACCCCGAGTCCGTACTGATCCAAGTCCTACGGAGACCCACCGACCCGCTGAATAAGATGCTCGAGGAGTCCTTGTACTCCTGGGTGGCGGCGGGGATCGCCGTGCAACCGCTACGGGACGCCTTCGGCGGGTGGATCGACGTATCCCGCAACTGGCAGTCGTGGATGTTCCGGAAGTCCCCGCGAAAGTTCAAGTACCAGTTGATCATCGACAACGACGTGGGCGCTCCGGTGGACATTCCGATGAGACTCGCCCGCCATGATCTCCCCATCGTCAGCGCAGTCGTCCCTGCGTTCAACACCGAGAAGAAGCTCTTCGCGTGCATCGCGGTGAAGGGCAAGGACGGCAGGGCACGCTTCCCGACGCTGAACACCACGAAGGTCATGCCTGCCGAGGGACTCGTCGAAGTCCACAACTGCGGCACCGGATGCGTGATGGTCCGAAGAGACGTGGTTGAGTCCATGTGGGAGAAGCACGAGAGCGAGAAGGCACGCATGGCGAAGGCCCAGGCCGGCGTCATGGCCCTGATCGCAGGAGAGGAGATCGACCCGGATGAGCGCAAGGAGGTCATGTACCTCCTGCGGAACTGGGACTACGTCCACAACGAGCTTGGAGCGCCGTTCAGCATCCCGCAGTCGCTACGGGATGAAGCGGCGAAGACGGGAGTGATGCCGAGAGGGGAAGATATCTGTTTCACTGACCGGGCGCGTTCGCTCGGTTACAAGGTCTACGCGGATCTGTCCGCTCGCTGCGTCCACGACGCGACGATGACGCTCGCGTGGCCCCCTGAAGCCCTCGATCACTCTTTGAGCGTTGAAGACTGGATGGTCTCGGCGTTCGACCCGCCCGTTACGGAGGTATAGTCATGGCGTTCGCGAAGGAAGAAGAAGCGCGGTGGGTGATGTCGTTCATCGAACACTCCGCAAAGTACAGGGACGACTTCGAGCATATCTGGCAGGTCACCCTCGAAAATTACCTTGTCAGGCGCGATGTCTTCAACGCGAACCAGCAGGTCAAGTACCCATACCTCGACAACAGAGAGATCACTCGCTCGACCACCGGGGCCGCACGGCTCAAGGACCCCGAGTCGCATCAGATCGTCGAGACGCTCGTGGCGAACGAGATGCTCCAGTTGTTCGGCACCGATGACACGTTCGTTCGCGCTACTCCGGTGGGGTACGAGGATGCCTCCGCAGCCCGTACTGTCTCTGGCCTCACGCGCCACTGGATGCGATTGCCGGGGCACCACTGCACGTTCCACAAGTGGTTCAAGGACGAGAAGATCTTCGGTACGGGCATTGTAGAGGGGTCGTGGCACTACGAGACCCGCCCCGACGCGCTCACCGCGGTGGATGACGTGTACGGCGTACCAGAGCCGCAGGAGGTCATCACGGAGTTACCGTGGTGGGACGACTACAGGCTACGCTGCGTGGACCTGTTCGACTTCTATCCCGAACCTGGTAAGGAGTCCATCTCGGACATGCGCGGGGTCGCGAAGCGGTTCATGACCACGAAGATGGAGGCCGAGGCCAACCCTCGGTACGACCAGGCCGCAGTCGCCAAGGCAGTCCTCAACAAGAACGTCACAGATGGACGTGAACGCGAGGAGAAGTCGTGGCGCGAGGGCATGGACAGATCGTTAGTCGAGAAGGCCCCGGACGAATGGACCCCTCTGATCGGGTACGTGTTCTACGGTAGGGTGCCGTACAAACACCCGGACGGTGAGACATGGCGTAGAGTTGAGGTCATTGCCGGGGAGGTCGTGAGAAGTGAAAGGCACGTAGGGCGTATCCCGTTCTTCGAGACCACGATGTCGCCCATCCAGGGCCGGTTCTACGGATTGTCACCGCTGGAGGTGATGATCTACACCCAGGACTTCGTGGATGGCCTGTTGATGCTTCTCGCGGATGCATCCGCTCGAGCGACTCACCCGTCTCCCATGGTTGACCGCAACGCAAACGTGGACACGGCGAAGCTCAAGAAGCAGCGGTACGGTCTGCCGATCATGACCGACCGGCCCAACGCTGTGGAGTACCTACGGTACGATCCTCCGCTCGCGCCGGCGATGAACGTCTTCTCGTCCCTGAAGGGGCAGATGAGAGAGGGAGGAGGCGTCTCAGGGGCCTTTCAGGGGCTTGGGCTAGGGGTGGACCGTGCGTCCGCTACGGAGGCCGCAGGGACCATGCAGCAGGCCAAGGGACGCCCCGAGGCCAATGTGATGCTCAAGGAGCGGGAGTACCTCCCGCCCATCGCCCAACACGCCCTGAAGCAGTATCAGCGGTTCCTGCTTGATGGGGAGGGCCTCGCGAAGCGTATCGGTGTGATGCCCGAACCGGTGCCGCTGGAGACGATCCACGGGGAATACGACATCGAGTTCATTGGCTCTCGGCAGCAGGGGAACAAGTCGGAGCGCATCCAGGGTTACCGGGAACTTTTCTCCCTGGCGGCGCTCCCGATGGTCGGTCCGTATCCGCCGTGGCAGGAGATCATTGTCAGGTTCATGAAGGAATTTGGACTGCACGAGGAGGCCCAGTCCTCGCAGATGACCATCATGCAGAACCTGTTGATGCAGCAGATCCAGAATCAAGAGTTCGGAAACGGTAACGGGGAGACACCTCGTAACCCGGGCGCTCTGCCAGCAGAGCAAACGGCTGGGGGCGTAATTGGCTGAGAGCGTATTCGAGAAATACAAGGGGTTCTTTTCCCCCCAGGAGAGGACGGCTTCGGAGGAACCTGGGACGGAGGACGACGAGATTGTCGCCCGCGCTGAGAAGATCCGCGATATGCGCGTGTTCATTTCGACTAAGGCGTATTCAGACTTCAGGGCGACTATCGAGCGGGAGATCCTGAAGAACGAGCCGGACCCGATGATGGGTTCTGACGTGGTCGCGTGCTGCACGTTCAAGCAACAGGGGCTGCGACAAGGTTTGAGGGAATTGGACCATATGGTACGATTGGCAGAGGAGAAGTTAGCCGATGAGTGAATTCGATCTAGGACAGAAGCTCCCGGACGAACCGGAAGCGCCAGCGAATCCGGACATCGAGAGCCTGAGCGACGAAGAAATCGAAGCGCAGATCCAGGGACTCTCCAGGGACGAACCAGAAGAAGTCCTCGCGGACGATATGGTGGTCGAAGAGTCCGCCGAGACACTCGAGGTTCCAACAGAGGAACCAACCGAAACCCCAGTCGAAGATCAGGTTACCGAGGAAGTACCCGTCGAGCCGACAGCAGCGGACCTCGACGCGCAACTCATCGCAGCGAGAGAAGAGAAGCTCCGGGCTGATCTGGAGTACCAGCAGTCCCACTCGTCGAGACTCGCCGGCGAAATCGGTCACCTGAAGACACAGATCAAGGAATTGAATTCACGCCAGCCCGAAACCGAGTTCGGTTCGGATGCTGATGATGAATCCCCGCTTCTGCGGAAGGTTATGTCACGCTTGGACGCCATTGAGTCCTCGAGGGCGGAACCGATGCAAGCGCAAGTGGATGGGGCAATCGCTGCCGCCGTTCAGTCGCACCCTGCATCAGCCGACCTTCAGACTTATCAGGCGGAGGTCCATGCCCTCTCCTCCAAGTACGTTGACGACTTCCGCATGGCTCAAGAGGCAGGTTCTCCGGAAGTGGCCCGACAACTCGCGCACGCCACCGTGTCGCGTATCGTTGCGGATGCCAAGGAGACCCACATCTTGAACCTCCAGAAGACGGCCCGAGAACGGGCCAAGACACGGGCGGAGCAGGTGCAGGAGGAGAAGTTGCGGTCAGCCGCGACGGCCTCCGGTCCTCAAGTGAGGTCATCTGCGAAGTCCAAGTCCGTGGACAGTCTCAGCGAAACCGAACTCGATGCAGTGATTGACAGGAGCATCGCGTCGGGCTGATGTCCTCCACGGGGTAGTGGAGGCTCGCCGTCATGGCGAACGAACTGCAATACACCGGGGGGTCGGTAAACCTCTCGAATCTCATCACCACGTCCATTCGCAGAAAATTCGTACCGATCCTGCGGAACAAGCTCAGGTTCTCTCCCTACGGGAAGAAGGGTAAGTTGACCCTCCACGGTGGGGCGAAGGTCCTGAGATGGAACCGCTTCGACGACATCGGCACGTACACCACGGCGCTGACCGAGAACACGCTCTCCAACGAGAACAAGGTCAACACGCTGACCGTGACCGCGGTCCTGATGACCCTCTCGGATTACGGGGCGTATGCTCCGATCAGCGATCTGGCGAATTCCGTCTGGACCACGGAGACGAGGAACGAGTATGCCTCGATCTTTGCCTACTCCGGAGCCAAGACGAAAGACACCCTTGAACGTAATGCCGCTCAGGACACCACCAACTACTTCATCGCGGGACAGACCGCGGTCAACGGCGGAGCCACTCCCGCGACGGCGGCCAGTACGGCCATCGCCCAGGATCTCAACGTTATCCGGGGGTTCTTCGATCAGAACGACTGCGACGGGTTCGACAGTCTCGACGGGAATTACGCCCTGTTCATCCACGGAGAGGTGGAGCAGGACATGGTCGGGGATGTCACCACGACCCGTCTCTCGTGGTCGCCGTTGATCCAGAACGTCAACCCGCAGGCTGGGCGCATCACGGCGTACAAGGGACCGGGCGCGTTGCTCGGCATGGCCGTCATGCGAACGAACAACATCCAGCAGGAGACGCTGACGAACACGATCACCGCGTATACCTGCGTGGCCCTCGCTGACTACGGCTTCGGCGTGACCACGATGGACCAGTCGGAACCGCGCATCATCATGAAGCGCCCCGGCAACTCGACCCTCTCTGTCCCGTTGGACACCTACGGGACTATCGGTTGGAAGATGCGGATGGCGCAGGGCCTCCTCGATTCCAACCGGGCACTCCGGTACTACGCCGCGAAGTAGGCGGCTACGAAGGGCGCACCTCGGGACGCCGGGGTGCGCTCAATGGGGGACTTGTGGGTAAACCGCAGGTGATCAACATTCCGAAGGCGTACATGGGGATCACCCTTCAGGAATCGAACGTGAAGTCGTTTCTTCAGGAGATGAATCCTGAGATCCACTTCGACATGGGCGCATGCCTCGGATTGTGGCACCCCTACATGCAGTTCCGGCAGAACATCTTTTACCGCGGGGGGTCAGTCGGCGCGATGGATCGGAACGTTTTACCGGAAGTGCCCATCTGGTCGATGAAGCGGGACCTCGTCCGTGTTCCGGCAGAGCAAGTGAAGATTCATGAGATTGCGGTGTACGGCACGAAAGGCGTGGCGATTACCTGTCAGAAGTGCAAACACACATGGCAACAGGGGAACACCACGCCGACAGTCGTATGCCCCGATGAGTCCGCTTGCGGGAACTTCGGTCTGGTGACGGACTCAAGCCTGTTCACCGCGTCAGAGATTCCTGACGGCACAGCATGGGTTTACCGCGAAGTGCGCGATAGGGTGATTCTCGTCGGGTGGCGGCACACGTTCAACCGGCTGCTCAAGGCAAAGATCCCGGGAGTCACCCAGAAGAAGCTCGAGGAGAAGTTCGGCATCGACCTGTGGCCGAAGCCTGTTGACCCTCTGGAGATCGACGAGGCTCAAGAGGACTCGTTCCTTGACCAGTCTCTCGTAGTGAGTGCGTAATGGCTATAGCAGTCGATTCGTCGGTGACGCAGACCCCGGGTGAGCAGTCCCTGAGTACCCTTGCCTCTGCTGTTGCGAACTACGTCGGGGCCTCGTCTTCGAGTGAGGTCCTGTCGATGGTTGAGCAAGCTGTCGGGGACGGGGTGAACCGGCTCAACACGAGGACGTGGTTGTACAACATGCTCACGTTCAATGTGTCGCTCGCAGTGGACCAATTCGACTACAACATCCCGGCGAACTTCAAGAAGCCGCGCAGGGCTGACCGGCTCAACTCGAGTAATCAGGTCGAGGGACGGTTAATCTGGAAAGACCCCAAGACCTTTTCGGACGACCACGACAACACGACCTACACCGGGACATCTTCGTACTACACGGTGTATTCGCACTACCAGTACGGTACGATGAGCCTTGACGTGGCCCCCGATGAGTCGATGGTCGCGAGTTACCCGACGATCCGATTGCTCTACCACGCCAGGATCGACAAGCCCTCCGGTGCTGGTGATGTAGTGGGGGTTCCTCCTGAGTTCTACCATTTCCTTGAGTGGTATGCGAAGTGGCACCTCTCGGCTAACCGCGGGAATCGGACTCAAATGCAGCAGGCGGAGCGTATGTGGCGCGATGCCTTCCAGAGCCTACTCGCAGACGACAATGATGTCGATACGGACTTCTAACCATGAATCATCGCAGCGAAGTAGTGTTCAGAGACGCGAACTCCTCACCCGAGTGGGGCAGTGCCTACACGGTGACGGCCACTCCCAAGGGCGCTCGTGTGTCCGCGGTGGCGACAGCGCAGAGTTACATCGACGTTGACGCAGGCCATTCGTTCAGTGTCGGAGACAAGTTCCTGCGTAACCCGGGGACTGACAATGAGTTCTCCGGTACCGTCACGGTGGTCACGGCGACCAGGGTCACCTTTGCCGAGACCTACAGCGCGGCAGTCGGCGACGTGCTGGTCAACCTCGGGCCTGACACGGGGTCTTCTGCTCCGAACTACGACGCCATCGACACCGAGATCTACTCCGACGCAGACGGCACCACGGTGATCACGAACTCCGTCGTCACGGCATCCTCAAAGGGCGCGTTCGACTACTGGCACCGCAGCGGCGGGGGCTACTGGGAACTCATCAAAGACTCGTCAGGTGCCCCCCAGGGCGTCGTGGAGGGCTGGGGCGGGACTCCAGGGGTCGAGTACGCCACGGACTATGGATCGGACTACGAAGCGGTTCAGGCGGCTGTCCTTGCGATAGAGAGCATGGGCGGTGGGACGGTCAAACTCGCTGATGTGACGTACACGATGGCGAATGGTGACGCTATCGCTCTGGCGAGCAACAACCCGGTGACGATTGAGGGCGTCGGGTCTGCGTCGATCATTGACGGGTCAGTGACGAACACAAGTCTCGCGATCATCATGATCACCGGGGACAACACGAATCTGAAGAACTTCAAGATCCTTGGGAACCGTACCGAGTCGAACGATTGCCGTTGCATCAACGTCAGCGCATCGGACTACGTGAACATCTCCGGTATCGAGATCTACGATTCAGGCGACCACGGGATCTGGTTCGGTGATGCTTCAACGAATTTCGATGTCGGGAATTGCAAGATCGACACCGTGAAGTACTCCGGTGTGTACGTCAGACAGGCGTCGTGGGGTAAGATTCACGATAACTACGTCGAGAGTTGCTGCATACAAGATGCGCTGGATTCCCCGGGCAACGTGATGGCCGGGATCTGCGTGATTGGTCACTCTTCCAGCGACACGACCCACATCAAGATCAGCGACAATGTCGTGAAGGACACGCACACGGCAGGGATCAGGGTCGAGGGTCAACCCGGCCAAACGTACAACTGTGCGGTACATGGGAACATCCTGTCCGGTCGAGGCGCTTCGTCCACGCATGGCGAGGGTCTTCCTGTTGTCGCAAGTTTCGTCACGATCCACGACAACGTGATCACGGATATGTGGGGGGACGGCATCTTCGCCTCCGCAGTGGCCGGCGGGACGTATGAGTCCGTCAGCATCAAGGGCAACAACATTCGCGACTGTTCCCGGGCCGCTAGCAATTTCCACTTCGGCATCGAGATGCAGATCGTCTATGGCGCGACGGCGAGGAACTGGTCGATCACAGACAATACGGTTTCCGGGTCTCTCCATAACCGGGCTGTTGGCGTAAGAACGACGGACTCTGGAGGCACGGCGACGTTCACTGCCGATACGACTGCTGTCGTGAGCAACGTCATCGTTGCGAATAATATTGACTGGGGATCGGTTAGCACGCCCTGCGTGAAGATCTACGACGGGTGGTTCCACAAGGTTCACCAGTTCGGGAACGTCTCCAACGACAACACGGTTCATGGGATCATCCGGAACAAGACTCAGGAGATCACTCTCGCTAATGACGCGACGTTCACTGAGTCCACCGGGAATTTCCTCCCGATAAACTCGATCCTGCTCGGCGTCTCTGCGGAAGTAACGGAGACCATCAGTGGGACCGCTACGCCGACTACGTGGGAACTAGGCGATGGGAACGATCCGAACCGGTTCATCCACACAGGTAATGCGTTGACCATCGGGACCAGGGCTTCTGGCATTTATCACTTCCATGTGAATCAGGTGCGCAATGCCGCGCAACCCGGTCCAGCGCAGGACTTCAACGACGAGATCCGAGTGACGTTGAACCAGATCCCAAGTGCGGCGGGGAAGATCCGCGTGACCCTCTGGTACTTCTACGCTCCGTTCGGATCTGAGTAAGCCATGCCCGACACCTCGCTGAAGCTCTCCAAGGGCCTTGTGACATCGAAGGACCCGACCCAACTCGCCAATGGTGAGTTGCAGCAGGCCACCGGAGTGTGGATGCGACCCGGGGACGGTGACCGCGTCTGGAAGATCGACGGGCGCACGCTGTTCGGTGACACCGGGTCTGGGTCCACGATCAAGGGCTTGCAACTCTGTCAGTTCGACGAGACTGGAGAGGACGGTTCGTCGGGTACGGACTACCTCGTGGCGTTCTCCGGGACTTCGATGTACGGGGCGTCCCCGGGGGATCATGGGACGTTCTCGGCGCTTGCTACGGGCCTCTCGTCGGACTCCATCGACTGGAGTTCCGCGCATCAGGACGGGAAGTGGTTCTTCACGAATAAGCAGGACAACGTTCGTGTCCTCCAGCGTGACGGTACGGTGCGTATCGCTGGGATGCGAGCGCCGAGTAAGCCTACGTTTGAGGAGACGATCTCACTGGTCGCGTCCACAGTATATCCGACAGAGGTGGTCTACGACGGCTCTGAAAGCGATGAGAGCCTATTTGATGGCTTCCTTAACCACGAGTTAGCTTACGACACGGATGAAGAGACGGCCTCTGTCTCCATCCCAGTAGGCCACGACGGGATCAATTACACCACGTCGTATCGAGAGGCCACATGGGGAGGTTGGGACGCAGATGTCACTGCCCCGACCAAGCGTATCCTGACGATCAAGTGGCGAGTGTCCGGTACGCCGATTTCGTCAGACTTGGTGGACTCGGCTGGTGATGGTACAGCCTTTGGAAGCGGTTTCGCAGTGGTCGCGCAGATCGAATATTCAGTCGATGCCGGGGTGACATGGAGCGACATCGTTGGCGAGCGAGGGACGCTTAAAGGACTCATCACCAGGTCTCATGGCAGGGTGCAGATAGAAAAGCAAGAGATTGATGTAGATCCGACTGACGTTCTGCAAGTACGGTTCAGGCTGATCTATATCTACTCAGCGCAGCAACCAGCAGTGATGAACATCTATTCGATTAAGGTCGTCGACGGTTCGGACGTTGAAGACTTCTCGCTCGAAGAAGACCTGCACTACGCGATAACAGAGTGGGACGAAGTCAATAGAATAGAGTCCGTGGCGTCGGAGACGCTCACGATACCCGCCGCTGTTCTCGTCAGCCAGAATGAACTCGTGCTGAATCTACCCGAGGCCACGAATTCAAACACGACCCACTTCAGGATCTATAGAACAGCAGAGGGTGGAAACAAGGACTTCCAACTTGGTCGCTTAGACCAGACTCCGGTGTCAAATACCACATGGAGCGATCTATTCGAGACCCCAGCGACTACGCAACCGTCGCCGCTGATTCAGATGGTGCGGGTGGCTTCCTCGACCACCCCGGGTGAGTTCGTCTACATACCACTGAACTCTCCTCCTCCTCCTCTTGAGTTCCTGTTGAGTTTCCAGGGCGCTCTCGTCGGAGGGTTCGGTCGGGCGCTGCACTATGCGGCTACGAGTCTCCCCGAATCGTGGCCCAACTGGAACATCATCGACGGGTTCAACTTCGAGGAGCATGACGAGCTTGTCGGTGGGACCGTAGTCGGGAGTTCGCTCCTACTGGGCGCTAGGGGTGTGATGATCGTACTCGACGATCTTCCCCGCTCCATCCAGGGCAACCTCGTGATCTCTGCGATCAAGACGCTCAAGGGCGCACCGGGGTGCGTGGGTCGCAAGGCCATCACCTCGTTCGCCATCGACGCAGAGCCTCTCGCCGCGTGGGTCTCCCCTCACGGCATCCACATCACCGATGGGCATACCACACGCAGGGTGTCAGACGACATCGACTGGTATTCGATGGTAGACCAGGCATCGCTATCCACCGCAGTCCTTGAATACGACGAGCGCCGGCAGCTTCTTGTGTTCTCGTATGACGCGGATACCAACGGGTCGAACAACCGGTACATCCTGCTCCACTTCGGTCCAGAGCATCGGAAGGGCAGCGCGGGGACTCCCGGGATCACAGGGCCACACTACGGGAAGTTCGCGGACATCGCTGACGGGCTAGTGTCTTCCTCCCACAAGGTCTACTCGGGGTCTTCTGACGGGAACGTCTACCTCGAGTGGAGCGGCAAGCGAGACCCATCGAACTCCTACAACTCGAGCGGCACGCTGCCGTTCATCGTGAAGACCGGTCGGCAGTACATGCGCTACGCCGAGTCGAAGGTGTGGCGTGCTGGCCTGCGGCACACCGCGGTGACAGGCGGGTCCATTGAGGTGACGTGGGTCACCGGCAGGGACGGTCACAACCCTCAGACGAAGACGTTCACGGTGCCGTTGGATGGTGCAGCGGAGCATACGTTCATCGTGAACCTCGGTGGGCAGTGGCATGAGGTGACGCTGACGCACACGGGCGAGGCTACGTTCGGGATCTCAGACTTCTGGTGGGAGGTTGATGAGCAGGGCAAGCCGGGTAAGGTCGTGACGTGAGGAATGTCGGAGCAATCAAGGGAACCGCGGGGTTCGTTACTATGGAGGCGATCAGTCGTCTCCAACAGCGGATCGACGCACTTGATCGCGTGGTGAACTTGCTGATCCAGAACGGCGAGATTGTGATTCAGCACGATGCCATCATCGACACGGGTAGTCATGTCCATGTGGACATCGACACGCACATTGAGAACGATGCAATCCACTTCACTGAGGGCACGGTTGACCACGACGCCATCCTGAACAACGGGACCAACAGTCACGCCCTAATCGACACCCACCTCGACGCTGGTGTCGCCGCTCACGATCAGATAGACCGTGCACTGCGAGCGTTCGACGGTGCCATCGTTGAGACCATCGAGATCAGCGTCACTGCCGTGGGTGCCGTGACCACGTTCACACTCGAAGACGACGCCTCCAGCGGAACGCTCACGGTGCTGTTCGCTGGGGTTGAATACACGATAGCGGAGCCTGCGACGAGAGTCTTGATCGCGGGTACGGATGCTGTGCCTGTGCTGAACTACGTGTACATCACCGAGTCGGGTGGTGTCCTGACGCTCGATAGAAGCACGTCATGGCCTGCGACGGCGCACGCTCCGATTGCTACGGTGCTGTGCCAGTCTTCCACGGGCAGCACGAGCAGCATCGACACGGTGGGCGCGTACAAGGTTCATGCGTGGACGGATCACCTGAACAAGTCCACCGAGAATGGTCACATCCAGCACATCAACCGGAAGATCCGTCAGGCCCATGCGGACTGGGAGAGCGGGGTCGCCGCGGGTGACATCGGCAGCGACGACATCATCGTCGCGGGTGGATACGTCTATCAGATGCACTCTCACGCGATGCCTGCGTTGACGGTGTCCACTCATGGCGCGTGGGTGGTCAACGATCCCGACGCGGCCTACACGAAGATCTCAGGCACCTCTCCTGGTCCCTTGCAGAGCATTGACAAACTCAGCGATGGGACGCCTATAGGGACGAACAAGTACATCAATCTGGTGCTATGGGGTTGCGTGAGCGAGGCCACTGCTGATTGCAAGTTGTTCTTCAACGTGCCTGACACGCAGTACAATAACCTCGCGGATGCGACTGCGGATGCTTCGCGGAGTTCTGACTACTCGATCTCGACAGACTTTCGCGGATGCGGGTTCCTGATTGCCAAGTACATCACCAAGTACAACGGCACGAGCCATGCTCAACAGACCAAGACCGATTTGCGGGGTCTGTTCCCGGCGACATCCCCGGGTGGGTCAGCAGCGGGCACGCCTACGTTCCTGACTGTATCTGCTGCTGCTCGTCCGACTGCGAGTGATTATTCGCATGGTCAGCCAATCATCTGGCGTAACACCTCAGATGACAGTGAGGAGCTTCTTGTGTGCATGTCTACGGACGATGAGGCTACGTTGCAGTGGATGCTGCTTGGGAGTCCGTCATGAGGAACAGATGGGTCTGGGTTCTGATTGCGGTCCTCGCGGTGGTGCTGACCGTTCAGGCCGGGGTGTGGGGTCTCAAGTACGCCAATCAGATGTTGATCTCTGCTGACGATGCCATCGACGAGACCTACGATGCGGACTACGACGACCTCATCGTGGAGTGCGATTCCGGGAACTGCGGCATCTCCGTGCAAAGCGATGCCCAGACTGGGATGTACTTCATGTACGGCGACGGCAGCACGGACTACGCGACATTCACGCAGACGAACGACAACTGGGATTCCTACATTGGTACGGGTGGCGGGTCTTCGTTCAACTGGAGCGTGGACACCACTGCCGACGTGTTTACTCTCGGTGCGTCGATCGTCAACATAAAGACTTCATTTCAGGCGACTCTTGGAGGTGTGTTCACCAACGGGATTCAGATTGACGATGGTGCGACGAACGCATACAGGATCAAGGCCACCGGTACTACGACCGGGAACCTCATGTACGAGATCGACGATAGCGGTGTCCATCATTTCGCGAACGGATCTGGTGGGTCCTACGATGTCGAACTGAAGAGGAACGCTGCTGGATCGTTGTCGCTACAGAATCCGGGTGGAAACACGTCACTGATCGTAATGGAAGACACCGCTGGAGCCTGCTGGAGTTGCGGGCCTGCCGTGTCTACGGGGACATTCACATGCGCCACTATCACTTGCCCTTGATCGCGTTTCTCTGCCTGCTGCTTGCCTGCGCCCCTGCGTTGCCGGGCACTTATCTGGTCCTGAAGCACCACGACTTCAGCATGGACGACGTGGACGACAACCCCGGTCTGTCGAGGCAGTTGAGCAAGTGCGCGAACCCGCCCGCAGCCCTAGTGGAGAAGTTCAGAGCGGGTAAGGTCAAGCGCATCAAGTGCAAGACCAAAGAAGACCCGTTCACATCTGCGCTGTACTTGTTCAGTGAGTGCTACCTCGCAGCCATCGCAGTCAACGATACGTTCGCAACCGGGGCTGACAGCGTGGTGATGAGATTCTCCAAGGGCAGTGCGTGTGAGTTCTCTGTGAACGGGAACTTCATCATTCAAGTGAAAGAGAAGGAGGACTGACATGCCACAGGACATCTTCGGACGGGGCGCGGCCCCGACTCAGCCCTCCTTCGGTCCTGCTCCGCGTCCGGTGGACCCGGGGAAGACTCCGACTGCACCGGGAGGTGGGAGGCAGGGGACAGATGGCGCTGGTGCCATAATTGGTTTGTTCGCTCAAGTGATCGGGGACAAACTGATGAACCAGGGGAAGAACGACGTCGAAGCCCCCACTAATCTGTTCGATACGTGGCAGGCTCGAGAGGGCCACGGGACGGCGCTGAACAGTCTGAAGGCATTGATCGACAGGGATGGTCGTTTGCCGCCCCAGCACACGAATCTGCAATTGACGGACGTGGACCGCTCCACCGAAGCGGGCATCGCCGGTGTTCAAGATCTGATGGGTCGCCTCGGTCTGACGAACTCAGGGTTGAGTGCGGCGCTCCAAACGGCCACTCAGCATGGTGGGGCCATGAACCGCACTCGCACCATCGCCGCAGAGCAGCAGGCGCAGACTGACCGTCACGCTCGCAATCTTCAGTTGATGGCGCAGTTGTTGGGCCTGAGCAATGCGGACAACATGAACACCCAGAACCTCTCGTTGCAGGCCCAGCTTGCTAACCAGCAGCAGGGCAATACTGAGCAATCGGCGTTCCTACAGTCGCTTTCGTTGGCTCCGGAACTGTTCAAGGGTGGTGGGTCTTCGGGTTCTTCCGGCAACGCGGCTCAAAGCACATTGGACCAGAGCGGATGGGGGAGGACTTGGGCATGAACCCGCTAGACCAACTGATGAACCCGGGCCTTGACCCGCTACAGATGATCCTCCAGAGCGCCGCACGGGGGTCTCAGGCCCCCGTACAACCCCCTCAGAGCGCCCTGGAGGCCCTGTTGGCTCAGGGACGGCCAGACCTGCCCGATGTCCAGCCGGAGGCGATCTCGACGAAGGAGCGCGTCCTGACGACCATCTCGGACATGCTACGGACCTACGGGAAGGCCATGGTGCGTCAACCGGTGGGCAAGTCTCAGTTGGCTGCTCTGCGTGAGTTGCGTCAGCAGCAGGCCGACAAGGAGACGGAGCGTCAGACTCGCCGGCAGGACCAGGACTTCCGTTACGACGTTCTCGGGGCGCAGGCTACGGATGCGAGAACGGCGCGGGAGGTTGGCAGGGAAGCGAGGAAGGCGGAAATCAAGGGCAAGCAGGAGCATGAGACTTCTGAGCGTGAGGCGAGCGAGAAGGCCCGTGAGCGGTACGGGTCACTCTCTATCAAACAGCAGGAAGAGTCCTCTGCGAGGCTCGCGGCCTCTGATCGGTCTTGGCGTGAGTACATGGCTGGACTCCCGTCAGAGGAGATGCGAACCGCTGCGGGGCAGAGGGTCCAGGGCCTAAGAGAGATGGTAGCGACTCAGTTCCCGGATAGAGTAGAGGAGCGGCTCGCTCAGGGGGATTCTCCGGCATCCATACGAGAGTCTTTCATGAAGGAGCTGTCTGTCTTCGCAACAACGCCGGAAGAACTGGCTGCGGTAAAGGCAGTGTTCGATATGTTCGTCGAACCGATTCTCGTCAAGGCCGGGCAACCAGAGGCCGGTCTGGCCGGATCCGCTCCCGCGTGGATGGTCGCTTCCTACAACAAAATACGAGACGCGCACATCGGGGATGTTGTCGTTGACACAGTCAAGGACTTGTTCGGAAGATCGAAGGACAAGGCACAGAACACCATCCCACTCGGTCCAATCGGTGGCGGCAGGTAACCCGATATGGGCATCCTCGCGGAACTGGTTCAGGAGAACGGCGGTCTGCTACGCGCACGCACCGCGACTGACCCCGCACGCCTCGGCGCAGAGGTCCAAGCCCTCGAAGCACTCCAGATGCAGACCGGGGCACCCGCTGTCGATCAGGACACCCCGGGTCTCGGTCGGAAACTCATCGACCTGATCTCTCGCCCGAACTACATGGCCGCGGGGATCTTCGAAGAGATCATGGAGGGCACCCCCGAGGAGTCCCTTGGCAGAGCCTTCCGCGAACTCTTCTCCGGGGTCGGCGGCATCCAGGGCGACAAGGAAGCCTTTGCGGAGGTCCTCGAGCAGCAGGGCGTGGGCAAGCTCGGCAGTGTTCATGTGCCCATCGTCAGCAACTACCTCGGGGAGTTCACGGGCCGCGGTGCGCTCGGGTTGGGGATGGACATCTTCTTCGATCCGCTGACGTACCTCGGTGGGGCGGGTGCTGCGAGGTCGGTGCTGACGAAGGCCGGCGGGAAGGCTGTCCGCAAGAAAGTCTCCAAGATGGCGATGAAGCGGTACAGCGCCGAGGTCGCCAAGAGTCTCCCGAAGAACGCCACGCCTGAAGTCCGTGACGCCATCGTCAAGAAGGCTGACCAGTGGCTTGAGGATGCTGTCGAGGCTGGCGGGTCTGAGTGGCTCGAGCAGGGCGGGATCTACTGGATGGGCCGCCGGGTCGCGGGCAGCCCGATCAAGGCCATCGTCAACTCCGGGTTGAGTAACAAGATCCACCAGCGGTTGCTGAAGACTGCCACGGGCAGGGCGACTCTCGGCGTAGGGCAGAGCATCAAGGAGTCGGCAGATCGCGTCGGTGAGATGTTCGGGAACATGTTCGTCCCCGGGTTCGGCGCACGCAATCTTCCTGACTTCATGCGTTCCCGCAAGGACATGCTCAACGCTGCCGCGGTGCGACGTGACACGGTGTATACCGTCCTCGAGGACATTGGCCTGCACAAGATCCCTGAGAAGGACTGGAAGAAGTTCACCACCGCCATCGACGAGGGGAAGATCGGCACACTCTCGGAGCCGTATCAGGCGATGGCTCGTGAGGTGGAAAAGCTCAACAAGAAGATGTTCGGTGACGAAGTCAAGATGGACGTGATGAACCCCGCGTCCTTCCGGACGAACTACATCCCGCACTTCTACGAGATGCGCCACGAGGAGATGGAAGCGGCCCTCATGGCGCACCGTGCGCGTAAGGCTGCGAAGGGCACCATCACCCGTCACTCTGAGGAGCGTGTGTTCAACACGTTCAAGGAGGCTCTCGAGCACAACAAGGCTCACCCGGAGCTTCCGCAGTTCAACCCGATATGGGACCCGCACGAGTTGATGCGCCGTCGCCTCGACGCTCACGTTGACCTGACGACATGGAAGCCTTGGATCAAGCGGCTCGAGGCGCAGTACGGGACTAAGGGACGATTGAACCCGCTCGGCTTCGACCCCGAGGAAGCCTTCGATCTGGGTATGCGTCAGCCCGAACTCGCTCTCGTCGAGACCGAGGCCATCGCAGACGCGATCAAGACAGGCAAGGACGCATCGAAGAGCCTGATGAAGCGGTTCTCCCCTGAAGGGAAGCAGGCGTACCTGTCAGCAAGGCTGCGGAATGCGAAGTCACCTCGAGAGGCACTTGAGATCCTTGACACGTACAAGGATTACGACCAGTTCCTCCCGAAGCAGAAGATACCCTTCGGGACGAAGGCTCCGGATGGTTCGGACTACGTCCCGTGGAAGCTCCCGCGCAGTAAGCAGACCTACGAGTTGCCGCAGACCCTCGCGGATCACCTCACCAGCATGGACCGTAGCCTGTTCACCGACCCAGACGTGAAGGGTCTACTGAAAGCCTACGACATGATCACGAACGCCTTCAAGGCTGGCGTCACGATCTTCTTCCCTGCGTTCCACTTCAGGAACGCATACTCAAACGTCGCACAGGCATTCACCGACATTGGCATCGAAGCACTCAACCCGAAGTCCTATGCGGAGGCGGCATCCATCCTCGCGGGCTACCACACTGGCCTCAAGAAGACGCTCTCCAGGCAGGGGCGAGAGATCGTAGAGACCGGGGTCTTCAAGACGAAGTCAGGACTCGAGTACTCATTCGACGAGATCCGCGTCATGCTGAAGCAGCACGGGATCTACGTCGATGGCAACGACATGCTGGAGTACGCGGGGAAGAAGCGTAGCCGACTCGGCCAGAAGATCACCAAGGTGCCACGCACTGTCGGTGGGGTCATCGAGAACGAGTCGCGCACTCAACTGTTCTTGACCCACCTACGCAGAGGGCTTTCCCCCGAGGACGCCGCGGAGCGGGTGAACAAGGTTCTGTTCGACTACCGCGACGGGATGACCAACTTCGAGCGCACGTACATGCGTCGTGCGTTTCCGTTCTACCTCTGGACGAGTCGTAACTTTGCGTTGCAGTTGAACGTGCTAAGGACTACCCCGGGGCGGGCGGCGAACATCATCAAGCCGATCCGTGGCCGCCACCAAGAGAACGAAGAGATGACCTCGTGGGAGGCCGGTGCGCTGAAGATGCGCCTCGACGGCGATGGTCGCACTGTGCGGATGATCACCGGGGTGGACGTGCCGATACGCAACCTTGATCTGCTGTGGCAGGGCGGGTTGAAGAAGTCGATACGCGGCATCATGGGTATGGTCAACCCGCTCGTTAAGGCCCCTATTGAGGTCGCCACGGGCACGAACCTATTCCTGGGCAGGCCACTGGGGCGCAAGCAGTCGGAGTCCGTGGGGCGTGCGATAGAGTCCATGGGCAATCCTGCCGCGCCTTTGCGTAAGTGGCTGATGTACGCGAAGCGGTACGACGACGCGGGTCGCCCGCGATACTCCTTTGACGGGGAGAGGTTCTATCTGTTGTTCCAGTCGTGGATGTTCTCGAGAGTGGTCTCCACCACTGACCGTCAGTTCCGGGAGTACATGGACGACAGTGCGATTGCCGGCGGGCTGCTCGACTTCATGACGGGCTTGCGGTTGAAAGAGATGAACATGGCCGAGGAGCATGTAAAGAAGACTCGCGAGCGCATTGGTCAGTTGAAGCGTTCGCTGGTCAGGCGTGGTGTGGGTTACGAGTTCCAGAAGCAGGTCATCCCCAACGAAGAGAAACTTTCACAGTTGGAGTTACGATGAAGAAGTTACTGACCCTTGCTGCGCTGTTCATCCCGTTGCTGGCCTTTGGTCAGCGGGGTGGTGCCCCCACGACTCCGACGATGGCGGCGATCATCCCTGACTGCACTGCGGTCACGGGGAACTGCCCTGTGGACAACTACGTTTGCATGGATTCTTCGGACATCATCAATCGCTGCGAGGTTCCTGGGATATGGTCCACCGTTGGCGGTGCGGCTGATGCGGACATCGAGACGCGGTCTACCTCGGGTGCTGCGGGGACGGCTCCCGTGAGTGACGGAGCATCCGGTCTTGACATGACGGACATCGCTACCGAGGCTGAGTTGACGGCGCACACTGCGGACACGACTGCGGTCCACGGGATCACGGATACTTCGCTGCTGTTGGATCAGTCCACGAGTTTTGCGGGGGATGCCACCGGGATCTACAGCAACCTGCAACTCGGTACGGATGTGGTGACGGCCACGGAGCTTGATCAGTCCATCGCGCCTACGTGGACGGGGGACCACATCTGGTCAACGGCGACCGAGGTTCACTTCCCCGAGGAGACGGAGTCTACGTCCGGTTGGGTGGAGTGGGATGCGACGGTTGCCGGGACCAGCCCCCCGACAGCGTCGTACCGGTTCATCCGCGGAGATGCAGACAACACGGCGGCCCCTCACGCGCACCCCAATGGCGAGGATGACGAGGAGTTGACGTTCGGGTACAACATCTTGAATGCAGGCGGCGGGAGGATCGACACAAGCCAGCACGCCTTCGAGCGCACTTACGAGGCGACGTGGTGGGACGGGACGCAGGAGAGCTTCGAGTACAACTGGGACTTCACCGAGACCGATGGGACCACGAATCGTGTCTTCATCACTCGCTGCTTCACGGGGTCGTACTGCGTGGCCAACGATACGGTGTGGTGCGTGGACGACACTGATTGCGCTGGCGTCGGTGGGGCATGCTTCATCGACTACGCGGGGACCTGCTCTCACACCTGGGACGCATTCGATAACGCTGGCGAACCGCATTTCAAAGTGGACAAGACCGGGCGACTGTCCTTTGGACGCGGTGTGGATTCGCTCGTAACCCGGACTGACGCAGACGGAAGCGCGAACATGATGGAGATGAACCATCACATCTCTTCCGATGGTGACGGCAGCCCAGGTTACGATTACGTAGGTTTCGAGTTGGAGACCTACTACGATGCCACCGCCGCAGGCTTCGTGAACGACATGCGAGGCGTGAAGGTATCGAACAAGTTCACCGGTTCCACGGCAGACCGAGACATTGTCACCGGGATGGTTGGCGTCTCTGCGAACAACTACTTCTCCGTGACTGGGGACGCTGGGGATAACGCCAACGTCGGGGCGATCACTGGGTTCCAGTACAGCCCTACGTTCTCTTCAGCAAGCGAGTTGGACATAACTGATGCGTATGGGTTGCGGTTGATCTCTTGGCCTAGTGGGGCGACTCTCGGAACAGACGTGAACTTGTCCAACTCCTACGGCGTGTACATCGGGGACCTCGGTGGGTTCGCCAGTCAGAGCCACGCAGTCTTCATCGAGAAGCAGAACAACAACCAAGATGACGGTCTCGGTAACCTCACCTTCGAGGGTGGTGGGATTGAGAACGGTCACATTATGCTTGATTCGGTGAATCAGGCGCACTTGTACTTTGTCGATGGCGACCTCACGTACCGCACATGGATGGGCGCGGACGGCGACCTCACCACGGCGAACGAGACTCGTGGCGCTCCGCTGCACTCCCCACGAGGCACTGACGCAAACTGGGGCACGACGATCTGGGGTCTCGGATCGAACGGTACGACCAGCACCGGGAACGAAGTGTGCGCGTTGGCTCGGCTCGACTGCGAGGCTGTCGAGAATTCGTCAGTCGCCAGCGGTGATCTTTGCACGACCGAGCAGGGCACCGACACTGGCAAGTTCCTCGCCCTCTGCAAGAACACCTACGACACGCTACCCAACTGATGCTGCGTCTACTCCCAGTGCTGATGATGGTTCTGTCCCCCGCAGGGGTGGACGCGGACTATCTCGCTCGTGGTTCTGCTGGGCACTGCACCCTACCGATGCAATCTGTCGCCGGGTGGTGTCCCGAGGAGATCCAGTGGAGCGACGACCCGTTACCCGTGGATGCCCCTGACGGGGTGCTGTGGTACGAGGTGCAGCGATGCGGGGCCACGACCCCCGATGACATCGAGTGCTTCGTGGTGGGGTCCACGATCATGGCTGGGCGCTCGTGGCTGCCGTACTGGGACGCGCCTGCCGCGGAAGAGGGCCGGTACTACACCTACCGGATCAGGGGCATCCTCTCGGCCTACGAGCGGGATTACACCGGGCCGTGGTCTGGTCGTGTTGGGTTCCGCGCCCCGTGGCGACGGTGCTACGAAGACCGGGTTGAGTTCGATTGTTCCGAGTTCGATGCGAGGGCTGCGCGATGAATGCTTCGGAGTTCTGGGTGACTGTGAACGTGTTGTGCAAGGTCCACGGAGGGACAGTCACATCGGGAATCCGTTCCAAGGACAGGAACCACATGGTCGGAGGGAGTCCTCGCAGCAAGCACCTGATGGGCATTGCCGCGGACGTGGTCCTCGACGACATGGCGCTGATCTACCGCGATGGGTTTGTCCATGCGGCGAAGAAGGTCGGGTTGTCGGCCCTCGACGAAGCAGACCACATCCACCTGCAAGGGTTGCCTCCGGGGGTGGTCTGATGGATCAGATACTCAACTCGCTCAGTGGCGAGTACGGCATTGCCTTCGCCATCCTTTCAGCCGCGGTGTTCCTGGGGATGCTGGGGTTCCGCATCGTTGACCGTGTCCTGGTGATGAAGGAGAAGTCCAGCGGTACAGGGTTCTACGATGCAGACAGGAGGAGCCTCGAGGCCATCGCTTGCAGTGAGGTTAGCTGCCACGAGATCCTGAAGCAGTTAGCATCCGCGATGGTCAAGCTGGTGGATTCCATCGAACGCCATGACCGTCGCGCCTCCGCGTACATTGCCGAGTCGAAAGCAGCCATCGCCAACGAGATCGCGGACAACGGAGACTGACCATGTGGCTCATACTTCAGGGACTCTGGTATCTGGCCGGTGTGGGCCTCCACGTCGTCTACAAGCTCGCGAAGTGGGCGCAGGGGCAGGAGGCATACCTGGGGTTCAGGGGCACCATGGAAGCCTACTGGACGGTTCGCAAGTGGCACATCATCCAGGCGGGCATCGGCTCTCTACTGGCGATGGGAGCGTGGACCAGCGGACATCTGCTCGTTCCGGTGAACATGGCTATCGAGAAGGCTGGCGGGGTGCAGGAGTTGCCCCTCGTGTGGTGGTCGTCCTTCGGTGCGGGGTTCGCCTTCGACTACTTCGCGTACAAGATCATCGAGAAGATATCCAAGAAGAAGGTATGACCGCTCCGCTGGTCATCTTGACTCGAGCGAAGGTCATCTTCAAAGCAGGGAGGAAGAGCATGAAGTGGTGGAAGAGGGTACGCAAGGGGATTGAGATCGCTCAGGACATCAAGAAGGTCTCTCGCGACATCATCGACTGGGAGACGAAGCTCCAGTTGGCTGTCGCGAAGGGTGAGGGAGTCCACGTTGAGGCCGGTGACGTGGAGAACGTCTACCTGAAGGGGAGGCCACTGTTCGAGGTGGCCCACAAGGTCGAGGACTTCGGTCTGTTCTAGCCAACCCTGTGCGCCCTGCCTCTGGGTTGCCGGGCTTCGCTCTCCCGGCTCCACCTGCCCCCTCGGGTGGTCTCCCCTGCCTGGGGGTGGGGCGCACGCCTTTATCGCCGTCAGGTGGCTGTCAGGGGCCTTCTCGGCGGTGTTAAAGGGTGGGGCAGTGATGCCGAGATAAGTGAGGCGCTGTCGCCCACGGCACCAATGCCCCAAAAGAGTGGGGCCGGCATCCCACGCGACTAGAACCCGGCCCCCAGGAGACGAGAGCAGGAGGAGTCAACCTGCTCGTGCCGTGTCAGGGTAGCACATCAGATCAACACTCTCGCCTATCCCTGAGTTGCTCTTGTAGGAGAGCGATTGCTGCGGGCACCCAGCAATCCCTCAAGGCCAACGAAACCATCTCCAGAGCCTCCAATACGGTCCCTTGGTCCCCGTCAGCCAACTCATAGATGACCTTCTTGTCCTTCGAGTTGGTCTTTCGTTTCACTTTGGTGGTGAACGCCATCTCCACCTCCTAATACGGGACATCGTCATGCCCCGTCGTTGACTGCGCTCCCTGCGGTTCAGGCTTCTTCCACGGTTCCTTGATCTTCGCGCTGAAGTAGTTCTTCCCCTTGTTGTCGAGGCGTGCGTTCCCGGAAAGGTCCTCGGCCCACCACAGGGCCAGTTCGTACTCCTTGCCTCCGATCTTGATCTTCCCGGAGTACACCGGGGACTGTGGATGCTCCGAGTCGTTCTCGAAGATCGTCCCGGTGCCTTCCTTGCGTTCGTACTTTTCGCTCATTCCTTCTCCTTGACATCGGTGGACTTCATCACCTCGGTGCCGCTGTAGAACCCGACTCCACGCCACTTCCTTAACTCGGCGTTCTCCCTCGCCACCTTCGGGATGATCTCCATCGGGTTGACCTTTCCCCTGTCGCGCCCGAAAGAGCAATAGTGGGCTTGCGGGTAGAACGTTTCGTTGAGTTTCCTGACGAACCGTCCGAGGTCTTTGTCGGTCATCCACGTCTTCTGCGATAACTGGAAGATCCAGTCCAGCATCTGAGCGCAAGATGTGAACGACTCCAGCGGGATGGCGTACTCGCCATTGTACTCATCTTCCGGCGACCCGAGGACAATGAACTCGTCCGTGACTTCGATCTTCACCATCTACAACTCCTCCGTCTCCCTTCGTTTCCGTTCGTTGCTCTCGAGCCGCTCGAGTTCTTTTCTCCGGGACGCCGCGCAGTCGTGGACGTTCCGTGTCCCTCTGTCGTAGATCGTCGCGGTACGCTTGCCCTGTGGTCCGTTGATGTCCACGGTGGTCGGGTGGCAGCACTTCCCGCAGATCGGTTGGCGGCCCTTGTGTTTCATCCTACGTTCCCCTTGGCGATCTCCGCGGCGTAGTACCAGATGACCCACAGTGCGGTGATGCCCAGCAGCACAGCAATCACTGACTCCACGAGGCGTTTCACTTGGTCTCTAGGCAGGTCATCTTCACGCTGCCACCGTTGGCGCAGTCGCCACTACAGGTGCCGCTACCGCTGGACGAATTGAACGAGAGCGTGACGGGCTTATTCGCTGCGCGTT